>ERZ857629.3045-NODE-3045-length-14708-cov-4.588685_pt1 | contig 14708 bp, 12 predicted proteins | sample MGYA00519700_ERZ857629 | MGnify/ENA primary metagenome ERZ857629 (study PRJEB31778, sample SAMEA3449351) | human gut metagenome | biome: human gut; feature: human-associated habitat; material: faeces | place: United Kingdom | collected 2010/2012 ... | reverse complement strand
AAGGAGAAGCGTGAGGCTGCTCAGGAGAAGATAAATGAGGAGCGTCGCGAGGAGAAGAAGGAGAGCAAGACACTGAAGCTCACCGAGTTCGTGACGGTTTCCGAGCTCGCCAACATGATGAACGTGTCGGTAAATCAAGTCATCGGTACGCTCATGAGCGTGGGAATAATGGTTTCCATCAACCAGAGACTCGATGCAGAGACCATCAACCTCGTCGCCGAAGAGTTCGGATTCAAGACCGAATATGTGAGTGCCGAGGTGCAGGAAGCCATCACCGAAGCCGAGGACGACGAGAACGACCTCGTTCCGCGCGCCCCGATCGTCACCGTAATGGGACATGTGGACCACGGTAAGACATCGTTGCTCGACTATATCCGCAAGACAAACGTCATCGCAGGCGAGGCAGGAGGCATCACCCAGCACATCGGTGCATACAACGTGAAGCTGGAGGACGGTCGTCGTATCACCTTCCTCGATACTCCGGGTCACGAGGCATTTACCGCCATGCGTGCTCGTGGAGCGCAGGTCACCGACATAGCCATCATCATCATCGCTGCCGACGACGCCGTGATGCCCACCACGAAGGAGGCCATCGCACACGCACAGGCAGCCAATGTGCCTATGGTGTTCGCCATAAACAAGATAGACAAACCCGGTGCCAACCCCGACCGCGTGCGTGAAGAGCTCGCCGGAATGAACCTCCTCGTCGAGGAGTGGGGCGGCAAGTACCAGTGCCAGGAAATCAGTGCCAAGAAGGGATTGGGCATCAGCGACCTTTTGGAGAAGGTGCTTCTCGAGGCCGAGATGCTCGACCTCAAGGCCAACCCCAACCGCAAGGCCACGGGATCAATCATAGAGTCGTCGCTCGACAAGGGTCGCGGCTACGTCTCCACAGTGCTTGTGAGCAACGGAACGCTGCGTGTCGGCGACAACGTGATAGCCGGAACGAGCTGGGGACGCATCAAGGCCATGTTCAACGAGCGCAACGCCCGCATAGAGAGTGCGGGTCCTGCCGAGCCGTGCATCATTCTCGGACTGAACGGTGCGCCCACCGCCGGCGACTCGTTCCATGTGCTCGACACCGAGCAGGAGGCGCGCGACATCGCCAACAAGCGTCTGCAATTGCAGCGTGAGCAGGGCCTGCGCACACAGAAGCGACTCACTCTGAGCGACATCTCGCACCGCATCGCACTCGGATCGTTCAAGGAACTCAACATCATCGTAAAGGGAGACACCGACGGAAGTATCGAGGCTCTCAGCGATTCGTTCATCAAGCTCTCTACGGAGAAGATAAAGGTGGATGTCATCTACAAGGCCGTGGGTCAGATTTCGGAAAGCGATGTGACTCTCGCCGACGCTTCCGATGCCATCATCGTGGGCTTCCAGGTGCGCCCGTCGGCTGCCGCCCGTAAGCTGGCAGAGCAGGAAGGCGTGGAAATCAACACCTATTCGGTCATCTACGACGCGCTCGACGATGTGAAGTCGGCAATGATCGGTATGCTCGACAAGGTGAAGAAGGAAGTCGTTACCGGTCAGGTAGAGGTGCGCGAGGTATATAAGATTTCGAAGGTGGGCACCGTTGCCGGCTGTATGGTCACCGAGGGTAAGGTGCATCGCAGCGACAGGGCGCGTGTCATCCGCGACGGTATCGTGGTGCACACTGCCGACATTGCGGCCCTGAAGCGTTACAAGGACGATGTGAAGGAGGTAGCCACCAACTTCGAGTGCGGTATCTCTCTCGTCAATTTCAACGACATCCAGCAGGGCGACGTGCTCGAAACCTTCACCGAGGTGGAGGTGAAGCAGACGCTGTAAGCGCGGTTGCGCCCCTGAAAAGAAATAAATGCAAAACCCTTGCATGGAGTCTTACGGCTCCGTGCAAGGGTTTTTTCGTGTGCAAAAGGCAATAAAAACGTGTGTAATGCCGTTATTATGTCGTAAAGAAAAAGAAAGGAACAATATGAATACACGTTTTTTAGCCATCGTCGTGCTCATGCTTTCGCTTGTCAGCATCACTGCCGTTGCGCAGGACGAGGAGCGTGGCGGATGGCGTGTCATACCCCGTGTGGGCATGGATTTCACAACTCTGCGCCATCAGGCTTTCATCCCCGAAGTGGGAGCGGAGGTAAAGGCAAAGTCGCGCCTTGGGCTTACGGCGGGCGTGGATGCTGAGTATATGCTCACGCCGTCGCTCGGCATTATGCCCGGACTGCATTACACGCAGCAGGGATGCAACTACCCCGACTACGGAAGCGATGCCATGCGCGTCACCGATGCCGGCATACGCACGCACTATCTTGCGCTGCCCTTGCGTCTGCGTTGGTGGATTGCCGACTGCTTCTCGGTTGCCACGGGCATTCAGGCGGCATACCTTTTCAGCGCCAACAGCAAACTTACGGTGCACAGTCCGGGCGAGGATGCTGGGAAAATCGACACCGACATCGTCGGTCTCTGTCACCGGATGGACTTCGCAGTGCCTTTCGAGGCTTATCTCTGCTTGGGGAAAATGGAGTATGGCGTGGCTTACAATCTCAGCATCAACAAGTTCCATCGCCCCATTCTGGAGGAGAGCCGTGTGCGCAACTCCGTTTTCCGCGTCACCATCGGCTATCGCTTCGGGTTGTGAAGAAATGCGGTTGCTGGCTGACGGCTGCGAATGCTCTTTTGAATGTGCAACTGTCTGATTTTCAGCGGTGTTTTGCCCAGTATAAAAACAAGGCTTCTTTGTGCTGCAAAGAAGCCTTGTTTGCATCGTAAAGAAGTCTTGTTTACAGGCAAAAGAAGCCTTGTTTTTTAAAAGTAAAAAGGTGAAAAAGTAAAAAGGTAAAAAAATAGGAGGTCGGGCGTCCCGCCCGACAACACCACCCAGACAATTGATAATTAAGAAATCTTGCAAGGCAAGCGACTAAGCCGAGCGCATAATGTGTTGTTTTTGCTCTGTGTTGTCGAGCGGGACGCTCGACCTCCTATAGTTTGCAAACCTTTTACCGGACAGCAATAATTCTTAAAGAAAGTCCTACCATAATTTGCAAGCGTCAAAAAAAGTGCAAATCATTCGCAAAATCATAACAAAATCAGTAATTTTGCAATTTGGAATAAAAGGCGGTGTGTCAAAACAGAAGCTATCGGAAGTTAGGCTAACTCCCGTTTTTGACACACCTCCTTGAAAAAGGGGATAACAATCCTTTGCACTCAACGAAAAATGGAAAATAAAGATACAAAAAATGCGTATGTGCGCCAGGTGGCTGAGCAGAAATACGAATACGGCTTCACAACCGATGTGCATACCGACATCATAGAAACAGGACTCAACGAGGACATCGTGCGACTCATCTCGGCAAAGAAGGGCGAGCCGGACTGGATGCTCGACTTCCGCCTCAAGGCTTTCCGCCACTGGCTCACCATGAAGCAGCCGGAGTGGGGACATGTGCATCTGCCCGAAATCGACTATCAGGCAATATCCTACTATGCCGACCCGCTCGCCAAGAAAAAGAACGAGAAGAAGGAAATCGACCCCGAACTGATGAAGACCTTCGACAAGCTCGGCATTCCGCTCGAGGAGCGTCTGGCTCTTAGCGGAGTGGCGGTGGATGCCATCATGGACTCCGTCAGCGTGAAGACCACCTTCAAGCAGCACCTCGCCGAGAAGGGCATCATCTTCTGCTCCATCGGCGACGCCATAAAGACGCACCCCGACCTCGTGCGCGAGTACCTCGGAACTGTAGTGCCCTACCGCGACAACTTCTTCGCGGCACTCAACAGCGCCGTATTCTCCGACGGTTCGTTCGTGTATATACCCAAAGGCGTGCGATGCCCGATGGAGCTGAGCAGCTACTTCCGCATCAACGCGCGCAACACGGGACAGTTTGAGCGCACGCTCATCATTGCCGACGACGACGCATACGTCTCCTATCTCGAAGGTTGCACCGCGCCTATGCGCGACGAGAACCAGCTTCATGCTGCCATCGTGGAGATAGTGGTGAACGACCGGGCGGAAGTGAAATACTCCACCGTGCAGAACTGGTATCCCGGCGATGAGCACGGCAAGGGCGGAGTGCTCAACCTCGTGACGAAGCGGGGCGACCTGCGCGGCACTGCCTCCAAACTCTCGTGGACCCAGGTGGAGACGGGTTCGGCGATAACATGGAAGTATCCGTCGTGCGTTCTGCGCGGCGACGGCTCGCAAGCCGAATTCTATTCCGTCGCCGTCACCAACAACTATCAGGAGGCGGACACCGGTACGAAGATGATACATATAGGGAAGAACACCAAATCGACAATCATCTCGAAAGGCATATCGGCAGGACACAGCCAGAACTCCTACCGCGGACTCGTGCGTGCCACACGCAACGCCGACGGAGCACGCAACTACTCGTCGTGCGACTCGCTGCTGCTCGGTTCCGACTGCGGGGCGCACACCTTCCCCTACATGGACATACACAACGACACGGCAGTGGTGGAGCACGAGGCGACGACATCGAAAATCTCCGAGGACCAGCTCTTCTACTGCAACCAGCGAGGCATACCCACCGAGCAGGCGGTAGGACTTATCGTCAATGGCTACGCCAAGGACGTGCTCAACAAGCTCCCCATGGAGTTCGCAGTGGAGGCGCAGAAGCTGCTCAGCGTGTCGCTGGAAGGAACGGTGGGATAAGGCTTCGCCGCCGTCACATGAAGCCGCGCCATCGCCGGAGGACGGAAAACCGACGGCAATGACGGGGACAGACAAACGACAAAATCCAAAAAATCAAAACTCGATATATGTTAGAAGTAAAGAACCTCCACGCCACAATCGCTGGCAAGGAAATATTGCGAGGCATCAACCTCACCATCAACGACGGCGAAATACACGCCATCATGGGACCCAACGGTTCGGGAAAATCCACACTCAGCGCAGTGCTCACGGGCAATCCGCTCTACGAAGTCACTGAAGGCGAGGCGTGGTTCAACGGCAAGAACATACTTGAAATGAAGCCCGAAGACCGTGCACACGAGGGACTCTTCCTCTCGTTCCAGTATCCTGTGGAGATACCGGGCGTGTCGATGACCAACTTCCTCAAGGCCGCCGTCAATGAAAAGCGCAAGTACCAGGGACTGCCCGAGCTGAAGGCCGGCGACTTCCTGAAACTCATGAACGAGAAACGCAAGATCGTGGAACTCGACTCCAAGTTCACACGCCGCTCCGTCAATGAGGGATTCTCCGGCGGAGAGAAGAAGCGCAACGAGATATTCCAGATGGCAATGCTTGAACCCCGCCTCGCCATTCTCGATGAGACCGACTCCGGACTCGATGTCGATGCCATGCGCATCGTCGCCGACGGCGTGAACAAGATGCACACGCCCGAAACATCCGCAATCGTGATAACCCACTACGAGCGTCTGCTCGACATGATAAAGCCCGATGTGGTGCATGTGCTCTACCAGGGACGCATCGTGAAGACTGCCGGTCCGGAACTCGCCAAGGAGATAGAGCAGAGAGGCTACGACTGGATAAAGGCTGAAATAGGAGAATAGGAAAGGAGGCCCGGCTTCCGGTGGTTTCCGTCCTGAAAGGACTCCTTACCACTTCCGCCCCTTTAAAAAAGCAAAGCAACAATGAACAGCGAAAAACAATATATCGACCTCTACCGGCAGTGCCGCGAGCAGCTCTGTGCCCATAGCGCCGCCCCGCTCAACGCCGTGCGTGACGCCGCCTTCGCCGATTTCGGGCGTCTCGGCTTCCCCACGCGTAAGGTGGAACGTTACAAATACACCGATATTGCCGAGATGTTCGCCCCCGACTATGGGCTGAACATCAACCGTCTGGACATTCCCGTGGACCCTTACAAGGCGTTCCGGTGCGATGTTCCCAATCTGAGCACATCGCTCTATTTCGTCATCAACGATCAGTTCCGCTCCTCGCTGCAGCCCAAGGAGAACCTGCCCGAAGGCATAACCGTAGCCTCGCTCGCGCAATACGCCGCGGAACACCCCGACTTCGTGGCGGAACACTATGCGCGTCTGGCATCAACATCCGACGATGCCGTCACCGCACTCAACACCATGCTGGCGCAGGACGGGCTCCTCATCCGTGTGGAGAAGAACGTGCGCGTGGAACGCACGGTGCAGGTCATCAACATACTGCGCTCCGATGTGCCGCTGATGATAAACCGCCGTGTGCTTATCGTGATGGAAGAGGGTGCCGAAGCCAAGTTCCTCTTCTGCGACCATGCTGCCGACGACCGTGAGTTTCTCACTACACAGGTCATCGAAGCCTATGTCGCCGACAACGCATCGCTCGACCTCTACTGCATGGAGGAGACGCATTACAAAAACACCCGCGTCTCGAATGTCTATGTGCAGCAGCAGCGCGACTCGCGCTTCAACCACAATGTCATAACGCTTCACAACGGCGTGACACGCAACCGCCTTGATGTGCAGCTCAAGGGCGAGGGTGCCGAGTGCTGGTGCAACGGCTGCGTCATCGCCGACAAGAACCAGCATGTGGACAACAACACGCTCATCGACCATCAGGTGAGCCGTTGCACAAGCCACGAGAAGTACAAGTATGTGCTCAACGATGCCGCCGTGGGAGCCTTTGCCGGCCGTGTCCTCGTGCGTCACGGGGCACAGCACACCGTCTCCGAAGAGGTGAACCAGAACCTTTGCGCCACCCGTGAGGCACGGATGTACACACAGCCCATGCTCGAAATATATGCCGACGACGTGAAATGCTCGCACGGCAGCACCGTGGGACAGCTCAACGACGCCGCACTCTTCTACATGAGGCAGCGTGGAATAAGCGAGAAGGAAGCGAAACTGTTGCTTGAATTTGCCTTCATCAACGAAGTTGTGGACCAGATAAAGCTCGAACCGCTTCGCGACCGCTTGCACTATCTTGTCGAAAAGCGATTCCGTGGTGAACTGAGCAAGTGTGAAGGCTGCAAACTTTGCAAGTAAAAAACGAAACGTTTTGCAGTTTTTGCCAAATTGAATAGAAGGATGAGCGGATTGATGTGTAATTGTTTTTGAGTAAAAAAGTTGCTCATGAAAGAAAGAAGATCCTTATGCCTCCCCGTCTTGTATGGCGTCGCTTATCCCTTGAAAATGAAATAAAACAGATTATGTACGATATTAATAAAGTCCGTGCCGACTTCCCGATTCTTTCGCGCGAAGTCTATAATCGCCCTCTGGTGTATCTCGACAACGCCGCAACGACGCAGAAACCGCTCTGCGTCCTCGATGCCATGCGGGAGGAATATCTTAATGTCAATGCCAATGTGCACCGCGGAGTGCATTACCTTTCGCAGCGCGCCACCGACCTGCATGAGGCGGCACGCGAACGGGTGCGCAACTTTCTGAATGCGGAGAAGACCGAAGAGATAATCTTTACACGCGGAACGACGGAGAGCATAAATCTTGTTGCCGCTTCATTCTGTGAGGAGTTTATGCACGAAGGCGACGAGGTGATAGTCTCGGCAATGGAGCATCACAGCAATATCGTGCCTTGGCAGCTGCAAGCGGCAAAGCGCGGCATAGCCATAAAGGTGGTTCCCATGAACGAAAAAGGGGAACTCCTGCTCGACGAATACGAAGCTCTCTTCTCCGAACGCACCCGGATTGTGAGCGTGGCGCATGTCAGCAATGTGCTCGGAACGGTGAATCCCGTGAAGGAAATGGTGCGTATTGCTCACGAACATGGCGTTCCGGTGCTTGTGGATGGCGCACAGTCGGCTCCGCATACTGCCATCGATGTGCGCGACCTCGACTGCGACTTCTTCGCTTTCAGCGGTCATAAGATTTACGGTCCCACCGGCATCGGTGTGCTTTACGGCAAGGAGTCGTGGCTCGACCGTATGCCTCCCTATCAGGGCGGAGGCGAGATGATAGAGAGCGTGAGCTTCGAACGCACTGTTTTCGAGAAGCTTCCGTTCAAGTTCGAGGCCGGCACTCCCGACTATGTAGCCACCCACGGACTCGCCACCGCACTCGATTATGTGACGGAACTCGGTATGGACAACATCGCACGCCATGAGCGTGAACTTACGGAATACTGTGTCCGGCGGATGAAAGAAATCCCCGGAATGCGCCTTTTCGGCACAGCCGGGGATAAGGATGCAGTGGTGTCGTTCCTCGTGGGCGACATACACCACCTTGATATGGGTACTCTTCTCGACCGTCTCGGCATCGCCGTGCGCACCGGTCACCACTGCGCCCAACCCGTGATGCAGCGTTTCGGCGTGCAGGGCATGGTGCGTGCGTCGTTCGCTCTGTACACTACCAACGATGAAATCGACGCTCTCGTGGAGGGAATCAGGCGCGTGAGCCAGATGTTCTGAGCCGTCATGCGTCTTTTGCCGGCGTCAGTTCCTGCAACTGAGGAGGGCTGCCACGAACCACAGCACCGCCGCAAGGTGCAGCAGAACGGAGTCGAACGTGAAGAACACCGCCACTGTTCCTGCCAGTTGCGCATGCAGAATGCACATCGTCTGGCGCATGCTCACCTCACGTTCAAGCACCTGCGAGAAGTAGCAGCGTAACCATTCGGCGGGGCGGCACAGTTGTTTCCATACATTTTCCATAGTGTCTTGCATTTGAGAACGGCTGTTGCCGAGGGTCATTTCCTTTTCCATAAGAGATGTATCTTTAATAGGTTTATGTCATGTTCGATGTTGCAAATTTACCTGTTAAGATAGAAACAATATTTCCTTCTCTGATTATTTTCGTTAAATAAAGTTGTAGGTATGCTCAAATCACATTATTATACGGATCTTGTCGAGGCAGGATGCGACGAGGCAGGACGCGGATGTCTTGCCGGAAGCGTCTATGCCGCCGCCGTGATTCTGCCGCCCGACTATGACAACGCACTGCTCAACGACTCGAAAAAGCTCACCGAAAAGCGTCGTTATGCACTCCGCGACGACATCATACGCGACGCCGTGGCGTGGGCGGTGGGTGTTGTCACGCCCGAAGAGATAGACCGTATCAACATCCTACGGGCCAGTTTTCTTGCCATGCACCGTGCCCTCGACCAGCTCAAGGTGCGTCCGGAGGCGGTCATTGTCGATGGCAACCGCTTCACGCCATACCGCGACCTGCCCTACACCACAATAGTGAAGGGCGACGGCAAGTACCAGTCCATTGCCGCGGCGAGCATCCTTGCCAAGACTTTCCGCGACGACTACATGGACGCTCTCGCCAAGGAATATCCCTATTACGACTGGCAAAGCAATAAGGGTTACCCCACACGGGCACACCGCGAAGGCATACGCCTGCACGGAATAAGCCCATATCATCGCAAGAGCTACAATCTGCTCGGCGACGGACAGCTCTCGTTCGACTTCTGACAATATCACTACAAACCTCGAATCATGCGCATGAACAAATACGGTCGGGAACTCGACCTGATACTTCTACTCACCGACAACGGCAGCTATACGGCGCAGCAGCTGGCCGACAGGCTCGGCATCACGCGCCGGATGCTTTACTATTACTTCGAGTATCTGCGCGACTGCGGCTTCCATCTCGTCAAGAGCGGGCTGCGCTACCGTCTCGACCGTTCCTCAACCTTCTTCAAGAAGCTGCAGGCCAACATCGCCCTTTCTGAGGACGAGGCGGCTTACATCTGCCGTATGCTCGACGCTTCGGGCAACGACGACTATACGGCGCAGAGCGTAAGGACGAAGCTCGTGCGCCAATTCGGGCTTGCCGACACTTCAAACCCTGACGTGCTGCGCCGTGTGAACAAGTGTACGGCGGTGCTGAAGGAGGCGATGCTGCGACGCCAGATGGTGGTGCTGAAGAACTATTCGTCGCCCCACAGCCACACCGTGACCGACCGTATCGTGGAGCCTTTCCTCATGATGAACAACGGGCGCGAGGTGCGTTGCCACGAGATAAAGACCCGTCAGAACAAGACTTTCAAGCTCTCGCGCATGGAGAAGGTCGAGATTATCGACGTGCCGTGGATTCATGAGGAGGAGCACCGGCAGGTATATACCGACATCTTCATGTTCAGCGGCGAGCACCGCTATCCCGTAGAGCTCACGATGGGGCAGCTTTCCCACAACCTTATGATTGAGGAGTACCCCATGAGCGAACCGTGCTTCACGCCCGACGGCGCTTCCCACTGGCGTTTCTCCACCCATACGGCGTCGCTACTGGGCATCGGCCGCTTCGTGCTCGGCCTTTACGACGACATCGAAATACACGGCGGCGAGGAGCTTTTGGCCTACATCGCAGCCAAGGTGGAGGCAATGAAACGCGGCTGAACGGGCTTTGTGTGGCGTGTTTTTTGCGGTGTCGTTTGCCCGAACCGTCTCTTTTTCTTACTTTTGCATAAGTTATCATCCCGTCAGATATGAATCTTCAACGACTGAAATACAAGCTGCACAGCGGAAAGAACCCCAAGTTCCTCTATTATATCTGTGCTTACGCGCGTCTTCTTGTGCCGCGTTTTCTGCTGCGTCCGCGCGTCGCACGCCTCGACGACATAGTGGAGAAGCGTCCCGACCTCGACTATATAGCCCGCCGTGTGCACTACTACGCCAAGGCTTCCATCTATCCCTCCGTCACGCATGAGGAGTGGATGCAGGGCTCGTGCGAGGTGCGCCATACGCCCATGCCGCGCCAGAAGGTCTATTGGCTCGATTCCATGCCTTTCGCGCGCTACTTCCCCAAGACCTCGCGCTGGCATCTGGAGTGGGGCGATGTGGACTATGTGCCGGGCGTGCCGAGCATCACCAAGAGCCGGCCCATAAGTGCCGACAACCACAACGCCGTGATAATGAAGCTCGACCGTGTGCGTCACTTCACCTTCGTCACCGACCGTGTGCCGTGGCGCGACAAGATCGACCGTGTCATATTCCGCGGCAAAGTGGCGGGCAAGGAACCGCGCCTCTGCTTCATGCGACGCTACTACGGACACGAACGCGTGGATGCCGGAGCGATAGACAACATCCGTCCCGAATGGACACGCCCCAAGATGTCGCTCTACGCACATCTGCGCTACCGCTACATAATGTGCATCGAGGGCAACGACGTGGCAAGCAATCTGAAGTGGGTGATGTCGTCCAACTGCATAGCAGTGATGCCCCGACCCACATGCGAGACATGGTTTATGGAGGGACAGCTCGTGCCCGACTACCATTACATAGAGGTGAAGCCCGACTTCTCCGACCTTATAGAGCGGCTCGACTACTACTCCGCCCACCCGACAGAGGCTGAATCGATAGTGCGCCACGCACATGAGTGGGTGAACCAGTTCCGCGACCGGCGCCGCGAAAAGCTCATCTCGCTGCTCGTCATGCGCCGCTACTTCCGCGGCGTGGAGAAGATTGGCGAAGAGGCATGATGCCTCACGCCGTCAGCGGCAGCCGTGCCTCTGGCTTTTCACACACCTGAAGCAACTCTGAAATAGCAGACAATGTTATGAACAAAGACATAAAGAACATAATTTTCGACCTCGGCGGCGTGCTCGTGGGGCTTGATGCGGCACGCTGCATCGACGCCTTCCGCCGGATAGGATGCGGCGAAACTGCCGTGTATGTGGAGGAGCACCGCACGGAAGACCTCTTCCTCGATATAGAACTGGGGCGTGCCACGACGCAGGACTTCTGCCGTAAGGTGCGCAGCCTGTCGCACTGCGATGTCGGCGATGAGCACATTATATGGGCGTGGAACCAGCTCCTCACCTCCGTCGCCCCCGAAAAGAAGGTGCGTCTGAGGCAGCTCGGCAGCCGCTACCGCCTCTTCCTGCTCAGCAATACCAACGAGATGCACTGGCTGAAATGCCGCGACGAACTGCTGCCATGCGACGGATGCGGCGGCGCCGACTACTTCGAGCGCGTGTTCCTCTCATACGAAATGCAAAAGAAAAAGCCCGAAGCCGACATATTCATCCAAACCCTGCACGACGCCGGCATCGACGCCGCAGAGACACTCTTCATCGACGACAGTGCCGACAACTGCCGCACCGCCGCCGCCCTGGGCATAAAGACGCTGCACGAGACTACGGGCAGCGACTGGCTCAGCCGCCTCTGAACGCCCTGACAACGCACCCCGACCGAGAAAACGACAACATAACATGAAGACAATACATCTTGACACATCAGCACCCCTGCTGCCGCCGTGCGTCGCCACGATAGGATTCTTCGACGGCGTACACCTCGGCCACCGCCATCTCATAGAGCAGGTGAAGGCCGAAGCCCGCCGCGCAGGACTGGCATCGGCAGTGGTGACATTCGCCACACACCCGCGCCAGGTGGTGAGTGCCGGCTATGTGCCGCAGCTGCTCACCTCGCTTCCGCAGAAGCTGGAGCTGCTCGCACAGACGGGAGTCGATGAGGCGGTGGTGCTGCCGTTCGACCGCTGCATGGCAGCACTGTCGGCACACGACTTCATGCACGACATACTGAAACGCCGTATCGCAGCCGCCACGCTGATAACGGGCTACGACAACCGCTTCGGACACAACCGCGCCGAGGGCTTTGCCGACTATGTGCGCTACGGAGCGGAGATGGGCATGCGCGTGGTGCAGGGCGAGGCTCTCACCGTGGACGGCGTGAACGTGTCGTCGTCGGTGATACGCCGCCTGCTCAACGATGGGTGCGCCGCCGACGCGGCACGCTTCCTCGGACGCCGCTACACCATCGGGGGACGCGTGGAACGGGGCTTTCAGGAGGGCCGCCGCATGGGATTCCCCACCGCCAACATAGCCCCCTCGCTGCCCGAACAGCTCATACCCAAATGCGGAGCCTACGCCGCACGCCTGCGGATAGGGCAGGGCGAATGGCTCCCGGCGATGATAAACGTGGGCGACTGTCCCACGTTCGGACGCACAAGGCTCACCATCGAGGCGCACATCATAGGCTTCACTGCCGACATCTACGGCGCGACGGTGACGGCGGAGTTCGTCAGACGGCTGCGCGGCGAACGCCGCTTCGACGGCGAAGAGGCACTGAAAGCACAGCTGTGTGCCGACCGCCGGATGACACTCGACATACTTAATGAAACCGAAGACAACTGATATGGAACAAAACGGAAAGACATCAATGAAAAGAGCATTTATTGACTCCGCATCGTATCTCGTCGCATTCGTGGCGATACAGTTTGTGGTGCAGCTCGTTGCAATCTTTGTGTGCCAGACGCACGAGTTCACATCCACCGTCACGACAGTGATAACCCTCGTGAGCAGCGTGGCTGCAATAGCCCTGTTCGCATGGCGCAAGTGGACACCATGCAACGGCGCTTACATCAACACACGCCCGTGGGGGGCGGCGGTATGGTCGGTATTGCTCGCCGTGGGACTCATGGCTCCCGTCGCCTACATCACGGAACTGCTGCATTTCGACATGCCCGACGAACTCATGAAACTCTTCACCGGCATCATGGACAACGACCTCGGCTTCATCACCGTGGGCATAATAGCACCCGTGGCTGAGGAGATGGTGTTCCGCGGAGCCCTCCTGCGCCGCCTCGACGAGGCTCTGGGCCACCGCCTGCGCTGGCTCTCCATCGCCGTCACGGCACTGCTCTTCGCCGCGGTGCACGGCAACATGGCGCAGGGAGCAGGCGCGTTCCTCATGGGGCTGCCGCTCGGATGGGCATACATACGCACGCGCAGCATCGTGCCGGGCATCATCATGCACTGGACAAACAACACCATCGCCGTATTCATCTACCGCATCATGCCCGCCTCTGCCGACATGACGCTCACCGAATACTTCTCCGGCGACATGAAGCGCGTGGCGTTGATGCTCCTTTGCTCGCTCGCCGTGGCAGGGGCATCGCTCTTCCAACTCAACCTCCGTCTGCACCGTCCGCAGCACGACTGACGCAATGCGGCGGAAAAACATTAACAAGAAACAAACAAACAACGACATGAATCCGATAAAAATCAAGGAAATGAGCATGGAGTATGCCATACGCTTCAGAAGCGGAAGCCACATAGGCAGCGACATACTCCTCATCGATGACATGACACAGATGCAGCTGCCCAAGGAACCGATGCGGATGCAGTGCCTCTTCCTGGCACTCTGCCTGAAAGGCAGCGCGCGCTATTTCGTCGATTCGGTGGAGCATGTCGTCGAACCGGGCGACCTCATCATCATCAACCGCGGACGCGTGACCTACGACTCGTCGCTCTCGCCCGACTGCGAAGGTATCTGCGTGCTCATCGACTACGACTTCTTCAAGGAGAGCATAAAGAGCGTGAACGAGCTTACGTCGCTCTTCATCTTCGCGCGCCGCCACCCCGTGTTCCGCCTGCCCGAAACGAAGGTGGAGTTCATCAGGGCGGCATTCCGCCGCATGAAGGAGAAGGCCGGCGAGACCGGACACCACTTCCGCACACAGCTGGTGCAGTCGCTCCTGCTCACCATGGTCTATGAAGTGAGCGACGCCATCTACCTCGCACAGGCCGAAGAGGGCGCCGGCAACACACGCGCCGACCAGATATTCACACAGTTCCTCCTGCTCGTCGAGAAGCATTTCCGCAGCGAACGCCGCGTGGGATGGTACTCCGAGCATCTCTGCATCTCGCCCAAATACCTGTCGGAGACAGTGAAGGCAGTGTCGAAGCGCACGCCCAACGAGTGGATCGACAGCTATGTCGTCATGGAAATACGCATGCTACTGAGCAGCACCAGCAAAAGCATCAAGGAAATAGCACAGCAACTCAACTTCTCCAACCAGTCGTTCCTCGGCAAATACTTCAAGGAACACACCGG
>ERZ857629.3044-NODE-3044-length-14711-cov-3.105076_pt1 | contig 14711 bp, 12 predicted proteins | sample MGYA00519700_ERZ857629 | MGnify/ENA primary metagenome ERZ857629 (study PRJEB31778, sample SAMEA3449351) | human gut metagenome | biome: human gut; feature: human-associated habitat; material: faeces | place: United Kingdom | collected 2010/2012 ... | reverse complement strand
ATGAACGCGATGCCGCACGGGAAAAGGGACGAGCGAAACCGTACGGTGTTCGACCGTCCGTTGCTTATGGTCATTCTGATCGAGCCCTTATGTTCAACCGTTTTAAAGGCAATAATCTGTGCACAAGTTCAATTGCATCAGGAAAAAGCCAAAACCGGATATACCATCCGGTAAAGCGCAGCACAGCCTATAAAGTTCAGCTGAAATTCAAACAACAAAACTCAGCAAACCCCATAAAACAGGAAATCCGGGCCTGAATCGCTGAATAGCGATTCAGGCCCGGATGAATTTTATCTCGGCCGATTTTTCGGCAGCGCTTAAATCTTGAGGATTTTCAGCGCTCGTGCGGATTTAAAGACCATTTATGGTTTTTATCTTTTCAGGCCTTTTATCCTCTCAAGTTTCTTTTTATTTTAAAAATTGCTTTTGAGAATTATTTTCCGCCGCCTTCAAAGCCCTGTCCCGACTGTCTTACAAGACTGAAGAAATTATAGGGATCGACATATACATACTCTTTTCCGGATTTGTTGGTGGCATAGGAGGTATATGCTTCCACAACCTCTTTGATGGTGGAGGGAGCCTGTACCACCGTGCGGTAAGCCGAGAAGTTATATGCACCCATCGACCCTCTGTCGTAGTTGTACATTCCCTCAAACGCCGTTGTATCCTGGGGATCGGCATTGAAGGGAATCTCATTGTAGAGATAGACATAAGGTACGCCGTCCTGAAGTGCGAGAGCCTGCTTGCGGCTGCTGCTGGCATTTGTGAAGGAGCCGACGGGGGACAGCTTGTTATACTGGGTCATAATTTCGGGATTGATTCCCTTAACTTCGAGAGAGCCGCTCTGGGAGTTGATTATAAATCCGGTAATATCGATGTCAAACAGCTGATAATATTTCTTGCTGTATTCTATCCACACATCCCAGCCTTCGCTTGCGTCACGAAGCTCTCCGGTTTCTCGGTTCTCGATGAAATATCCGGGCATTGTGTATCCTGCGCCTTCGCCGGCAACGATATAGTCCTTATCGCTCTTGGTTGCGTAAATGTATTCCCAAACAACCGGGATGCGGTTGGAGAGGTTGGGATTGAATGCCCACATAAGAGGCATCGTTCCCCTTGCCGAATCTCTCCAGAAGTTGGCCAGATAGTTCTTCATCCATGCCGAGGAATCATAGTCGCCCACATACATTGTGAAATAGCGCTTGTTTGAATCAAAGGTGAGCATATCCTCTTCCTTGGTATCGGTGTTTTTGAACTCGGTGGCGGTGACGCGGTATTTGTACATAAAGGAACCGTTGCTCATAGAGCAGGGATGAGCTGCGTCGGCCTCCATGGCCATATTGTAGCTGGTGATATATTCGCAGAACAGCCATTCGAGCTGAGGTCCGCCAAGTTTTCCGTTGTGGCCGGTATCACCGGGAGTGTCAACGGTGTATTTTATCCACCAGGGCGGGAAGCCCATCATCTGTCCCATAGCGCCCTTTGCGCGCTCATATCTCTTCTGAAGAATCATTATGAAGGTGGCGTGGTCGGTTCCTGCGGGCTGAGAAGGATCGTCGCAGACCACGTCGTTGGGATTGGGATTAAGGTCAAAGCAGAATGCCTGACGGGCGATAAGGTAGTCAAAATTCTCGATGCAGTTGAACTGGGCATAGTTTCTCTGCGACCAGTAGTTGTCGGGAATTGTAACGCCGCCGTCGAGGATGTATCCTACATAATAGGCCGAGCATCTATCCATATACTTTTCAAGTGCCCAGCGATAGGCGTCGTTTTTGGCGCTTCCCGAGCTGTCCTGCTCGGTATCGGGAATCTTTGTGCCAAGCTCACCGGTGAATTTGTTGAAAAGGGATATTTTTTCTTCAACGCCCATTTCGGCAAGCTTTGTTTCGATGCTGCTGCCCTTGAGTACCGGCAGATATCCGTCGACACCGCATATTGTAGCGGCAACATTGGAGGTGGCGGGTACCCCTCCGTCCCATGTGACCATTCCGCAATATTTAAGCTGGTTTGCGAAGGTCTCATAGAACGCATCCATAGAAGAAACGATTTTTTTCTTGGAATTGAGCTGTGTGAAAATTCCCTTTGATGTCATTTCACTCATCCAGAAGTTATCGCTTCCGTCCAGAGCAAAATTGACCAGTACCGTGTGGTCGTCGTCCATACCGAAAGCGCGGTTTATAAGTCCCTGCAAAGAGGCTACAAGGCGGTTTTCGTGGGCGTCGCCCTTAAATCCGATAACGTAGATTGTTTTAGGAGTAAGACCGGTCTCGTCAATCATAAAGCTTGTGTCGGCCGAAGCGTCCTTAACATAAGCGTTGTTTTCCACAATGGTCTCGGGTATTTCAATGTGGTTTGAAACCTCTTTGCGGACAAATTCCGTACGCAGCTTTACCGAAAACTGCAGAACCGCCAAAGCATCCGACACTTCAACATTTCCGCTGCCGTCTTCGGTGGTTACCTTGGCAAGATCCTTTTGCTCGTCGGTAAATTGCCTCATTCCTACGGCGTACTGAAGAATATACAGCGCATCGGTTGCGGTAATTTCCTTGTCTCCGTCAACGTCACCAAAAAGTTTCCCGTCTGCCAGTCCCGAAAGGGATCCGAAAATCGAAAAAGCCAAAAGTAGCGACAAGAGGGCGGCAATAAGTCTTTTCATTTATTATCCTCCTTTTTTGCAAATCCCAAAACAACCAACCGGCGGTCGTTTTACGAAGTGCAAACTGATTACCGTTTCAGTATAACACATCTTTTTTAAAAATGATATAGGTTTTTTCACAATTTATCAAATTTTTTTGTGTTTTTTTCGCTTAATTTGAAATACACCTTTTAAAATTCCACCATAGAAACAACCAAAACGCATTTTTCTGAGGGCTTCAGAAGATTTACATTAAAGCAAGCCGTGCGTTTTTTCGCGGTTCCTGTGAAAAGCAGATCTGCACAAATGCAGTTTTTCAAAAAAAGCCATATAAAAGCAGCTTCAAAAAGGTATGTGCAGGCCTGCAAAGAATAACTGAAAAAAGGCATTTGTAAAGACGCAGCTGCCGTTAAGAAAATGGCCAAAGGGCATCTGCCAAAGGGGGGCAATGTGACGGCAGGTGTATTTTGCAGCAAAAACCGCCGCCGTAAATTGCAGAACTGCAGTTTACGGCGGCGGAAATCCCGATTTTTTATTATGTTTTAATCTTCACTTTGAAGCAATGTTTTTACCGAGGGCTTTTTTGCAATACCTTTAAGCAACCGACAGTGTGCCGCTATGCAAAGGTCTATCCGCTGTCTGCTCCCGGTTTATTCAATTACCCTCGATGGCGTTTGCAGGTGCCTTTTCGGCCATAACTGCCGGCTGATCCTGCAGCTTGCTGCAGCGGATAAAATAGAAGGTGTATCCCACCGTCAGCCAGAACAGCGCGTCGGTAACCATATGGGAAAAGAACATCTGACTGAGCGCCGCCGAAGAAACCGCCTCAGCTACTATCAGCGCCGAGAAAAGCAGCACGGTATTATACTCTTCTTTGTTCGAAAGATTATATTTAAAGAGATAGGAAACTATGATCCATGCAGTATATACTATCCACGCCGCCGCAAGCACCGTTCCGATTATTCCGGTGAAAAGAAGTACCGAAATATAAGCGTTATGTATAATGTATCCCTTTTGGACGATATAAAGGTTCCCGAGGTTTTCAAGAGTATATGCAAGATATCCTCTCGGAGTTACACCCACCAAAGGACTTGTTTTCCACACCTTGAGGGAATCCATCCAGATTTTGAATCGGTTGTTGGAAGCATCCTTGCCCTCGGAAATGTCGGTGCGGTGGAGGTTTACCGGAGCGTTTTGCCCGGTATTAACGCCGAACAGCTTGCAGATGCTGCCGTAGAGGCTGGGAAGATAGGCAAGAAGATCGGTCAGAAGTTTGCTTATGAGAACTGCTGCGGCGGCAAGCACCGTTGCCATAACCACCGACACAATAATCCTGACGACCGTTTTTCGGCCTCTTACGTGCCTGTTCTTTAAGGTCAGGAAAAAGACGATAAAGAACACGGCAACCGCCATGCTGATAAGTGCGGCGCGGGAGCCGGAAAGCACCAGATAGATGTATTCAAAAACGATAGTGACTATGTACAGAGCCTTTAATGCTTTGCCGACCTTTTCCCCGGTCATATTGAAAACGGCGAAAACAATGGCAAACAGAGACCCGATTGCGGCATAGTTGGGATCGCCGAACACGCCGAAAAGACGTTCCTCCACAAACCCTACACGGTGTATTTCGGTGTCGTTATATGGCGTATATATCCACGCGCCGTATCCCACGACAAACTGGCAGAATGACCACAACGCGCCCACAAACCATATCATAATAAAGACGTTGGTGACAAGTCTTAAAACATACATAAGCCGTTCCTTGGGGCGGGTGGTGTCGACGTACTGTATGATAAAGAACATTATGCACATCCAGCATATTTCCTTGATATTTGAGATCGGTTCATATCGAAAATTCACGGCCGTCGAAAGCAGCGCCGCACCTGCAAAAAGCGACAGTATGAAGTTTGGCATACTTAAAAAAGCCGCTCTTTGGACAAAAACCGAAAGAAAGAGCAAAGCCGCACCCAGTCCCGCAATGGCAAGATAAAGGAAGGTTGTAATTCTTCCCAGCGCATTTAAAATCGGTATAAAGAAAAGCACGGCAAAAAAGGAAATATAAAGCACCGTATATATGTCGCGCAAGAGATAAAAGGTATCTTTAATTTTTTGCTTGTTAATCAATTGACCTTTTCCCTTCTTTCTAATAAAAACTGCAAAACCCCATCGGGTGGGATCCTTCCGTCCCGCCGCCGGGAAACGAGTCTTGCATAAGCAACAGATGATCGCACACCTGTTGATTAAACTTTCCTCAAAACAAAGGCTTATTTGCCGGGATAAGAAATAACGGTATCCACGGGGCATCCGAGATTCTTTCTTGCCTCAAATCCGGCAAGTTCGATAAGAAAGAGGGCCTTAACAACCTCTCCGCCCATTTTCTCAACCAATTTTTCCATGGCTTCGGCAGTGCCGCCGGTGGCAATAAGATCGTCGATAATGACCACCTTCTGCCCTTTCTTAATGGAATCCTTGTTCATTTCAAGCTCGGCAGTGCCGTATTCAAGAGCATATTCCTGTCTTACGACCTCTCTGGGAAGCTTACCCTTTTTCCTGACCAGTACAAAAGGCTTGTGGAATATGTAGGCAAGAGGAGCACCCAAAACAAAGCCTCTCGATTCGGCGCCGATGATGGCATCGAAATCCACACCGTCAAGTCTGCTTTTAAGTTCATCTATGGCAAGGGCAAATCCGTCGGCATCCTCAAGCACCGAGGTGATGTCCCTGAACATTATTCCTTCCTTGGGGAAGTCGGGTATTGTCAAAACATAATCTTTTAAGCTTTTCATACAATCACACTCCGAATATTTATGATACCAGTTTTTATGCTAAAAGTAAAGCTTTTTTTACAAGGAGTAAAATTTCGGCAGCTTATTTTTCTTTTTTTGAATAAAAAATGTTGAATTTGTAGAAAACCGCCCCATTTTTCCGTTAAAAATCAACAAAAATGGGGATAATAGGTTGATTTTAATTCTGTTTTATGCTATGATTTAACTCGTAAGCCAAACGCAACGTTTGGTAAGAGAGGGTTTTCCCCTCTTGATCAAGCGAAAGGAGTGAATGAGAGATGAACAAAAAGGAACTTATTGATGCAATCGCAGAGAAAGCAAATGTTTCCAAGAAAGAGGCAGGAGAGGTTCTTGACGCAACTTTGGATGTTATCAAAGACGCAGTTGCCAAGGACGATAAAGTTCAGCTGATCGGCTTCGGTACTTTCGAGGCTCGCAAGCGCGAGGCAAGAGAGGGCAAAAACCCCCGTACCGGCGAAAAGATCAAGATTGCTGCTGCAAAGGTTCCCGCCTTCAAGGCCGGTGCCGCTTTCAAAGACGCTGTAAACAAATAATTACCTATAACAGCAGAAATTCAGGGGGATTGGATTTTATCCTTTCCCTCTGTTTTTTTGTTGCATTTTAATGAATGATATGATAAAATTGTATAGAATAGAGTCAACCGGGGTGTTTTTGGCCTTTTTTGACTGTTCTTTGGAAGGAAGCGTTTTTATGGAAATAACAAAAGACATTAAATATATAGGTGTAAACGACCGGAACATCGACCTTTTTGAAGGACAGTATGTTGTCGAAAACGGTATGGCGTATAACTCGTATGTAATCACCGACGACAAAATTGCCGTTATGGATACGGTGGACAGACATTTCGGCGAGCAGTGGCTTGAAAATCTCAAAGCCGTTCTCTCGGGAAGAAAGCCCGATTACCTTGTCGTTCAGCATATGGAGCCGGATCATTCGGCCAACATTGTAAACTTTTTGAACACCTATCCCGATGCAAAGATTGTTGCGTCGGCCAAGGCCTTCGCAATGATGGGGCAGTTTTTCGGGCGGGATTTTTCCGATTGCGCCATGGTTGTCAAGGAAGGCGACACCCTCAGCCTCGGAAGCCACATCCTTAATTTCATCGCGGCCCCCATGGTGCACTGGCCGGAGGTCATAGTTACCTACGACAGCACCGACAAGGTTCTTTTCTCGGCCGACGGATTCGGAAAATTCGGCGCACTTGACGCAGATGAGGACTGGACCTGCGAAGCCCGCCGCTACTATTTCGGAATTGTTGGAAAATACGGTGCTCAGGTTCAGGCTCTTCTTAAAAAAGCGTCGGCACTGGACATTAAAACCATTGCACCTCTCCATGGCCCCGTTCTTTTTGAAAATCTCGGATATTATCTTGATCTTTATAACACCTGGTCGTCCTATCAGCCCGAAAGCGAAGGGGTTATGATAGCCTACACATCGGTTTACGGCAACACCAAAAAGGCGGCTGAACTTTTAAAGTCCGAGCTTGAGGCACTGGGCTGCAAAAAGGTTACCATCAGCGATCTCGCGAGGGAGGATATGGCCGAGGCGGTGGAAGATGCCTTCAGATACGACACTCTCGTGCTTGCCACCACCACCTACAACGCCGACATTTTTCCCTTTATGAAGGAATTTATAAACCACCTTACCGAACGTAATTTCCAAAAGCGCAGGGTGGGACTTATCGAAAACGGCAGCTGGGCGCCCACCGCCGCAAAAACGATGAAAAAAATGCTGGAAGGCTGCAAGGAGCTTGAATTTGCCGAGACGGCAGTGCAGATAAAATCCTCCCTTTCGGAGCAGTCGAGAGAGCAAATTTCCGCCCTTGCCGGGGAGCTTTTGAAGAAATAAAGGTTTCCCTTTAAGGCGGTAATTATCGGCGGCAAAAGCGCCGCAAAACAAAAGGGGTATAAGATAATATTTATCTTAAATCATAATAATTATCTTAATTTTACGGCCGAAAAAGGAGCGTTAAAATGGCTTTGCAGGAGTCGGGAGAAATGTATCTCGAAACCATACTGGTACTATCAAAGAAAATACCTCAGGTCCGCTCGGTGGATGTGGGAGATTATATGGGATATTCAAAGCCCAGTGTTTCCCGCGCGATCGGTCTTTTAAAGAACGGCGGATACGTCCTTATGGACAAAAACGGCTTTCTGACCCTAACCGAGGAAGGAAAGCACGTGGCAATGAAGATATACGAGCGCCACACCGTACTTACCAAAATGCTGACCGGACTCGGAGTCAGCGAGGAGCAGGCGGCAGAGGATGCCTGCAAAATGGAACACGTTATTTCGGACGAATCCTTTGCAGCCATAAAAGAGCACATTAAAAACAAATAAAAAGAATATAATTAAGTCGAAGACAGACAAACGCTGCGCGGCCTCATTGATACTTTTTTTGCGCAGATGAGACTTTTACCGGCTTAACCGAAAGGGGAACAATTTTTATGGGTCTTATTAAAGCAGCAGCAGGAGCTTTGGGAGGAACACTGGCCGACCAATGGAAAGAATTTTTCTATTGCGACGCTCTCGACAAATCGGTGCTGGCCGTTAAGGGTCAAAAACGCACCTCCTCCCGCTCTTCAAACACAAAGGGCAACGACAACATCATTTCCAACGGCTCGGGCATTGCGGTGGCCGACGGTCAGTGTATGATGATCGTTGAACAGGGCAGAGTTGTAGAATTCTGCGCCGAGCCGGGCGAGTTTACATATGACTCCTCCTCCGAGCCCAGCATCTTCACCGGGGGCTTCGGCAAGGGCTTGCTTGAGACCTTTAAAACGGTGGGTAAGCGGTTTACATACGGCGGGGACACCGGCAAGGATCAGCGCGTTTATTATTTTAACACAAAGGAAATTATCGACAATAAATTCGGCACCGCCAACCCCATTCCCTTCCGCGTTGTCGACCGCAATATCGGACTTGACATTGACGTGTCGGTAAGATGCAACGGCGTTTATTCCTATAAAATTTCCGACCCCATGCTTTTTTACACCAATGTTTGCGGAAACATCGAAAACGAATACACCCGCGACGAAATCGACAGCCAGCTCAAGGCGGAATTTATGAACGCTCTTCAGCCGGCCATGGCCAGAATTTCCGATCTTGAGGTTCGTCCCAGCTCCATTCCCGCCCACACCACCGAGCTTTCGGATTTCATGAACCAGGAGCTGACCAAAAAGTGGAGCGAATTACGCGGACTTGAGGTTGTTTCCATCGCCCTTAACCCCATCACCCTCCCCGAGGAGGACGCGGCGACCATCAAGCAGGCTCAGAGAGACGCCATCAACCGCAACCCCACCATGGCGGCTGCCACCCTTGTGGGCGCACAGGCCGAAGCTATGCGTACCGCCGCAGCAAACGAGGGCGGCGCCATGAACGCCTTCATCGGCATGGGAATGGCGGCAAACGCCGGCGGCACAAATGCCCAAAACCTTTTTGCAATGGGTCAGAATCAGCAAAATCAGCCTGCTCCCACTCAAAACGGCGGGGCAAATACGGCAGCCGCAAACGGTTGGAAATGCTCCTGCGGTGCGACCGCAACCGGTAATTTTTGTCCCGAATGCGGCGCCAAAAAGCCCGAGGACGGCTGGAAATGCTCCTGCGGACAGATAAACAAGGGAAAGTTCTGCCAAAACTGCGGAGCCAAAAAGCCCGAGGGAGAGCCTCTTTACAGATGCGATAAATGCGGTTGGAAGCCGGAAGACCCGAAAAACCCGCCGAAATTCTGCCCCGAGTGCGGCGATCCCTTTGACGACAGAGACATTAAATAAGCGGGTTTTCGATTGAGCCGTAAACGGCCGAACTCCGCGCTGTTTATCGGTTTATCAAAAACCGCAGAGATATTTATGATAATTCGGCAGAGACGCTTTTTGGAGTTTTCTGCCGAAAAAAATATCGGTAGGAGGAAAAAGTTATGGCAACCACCCTCGAATACAAATGCCCCTGTTGCGGCGGCCGCATTGAATTTGACCCCAATTTTCAAAAAATGAGATGCCCCTACTGCGACACGGAATTTGATGTAGAGACCCTTAAATCCCTCGACGAGGAGCTGAACAAAACGGCCGCCCCCGACGCTTACGACTGGAGCGAATCGGCCGGCGGAGAGTGGCAGGAGGGCGAAACCGACGGAATGAGGATATATGTCTGCAATTCCTGCGGAGGCGAGATAGTGTGCGATGAAAATACCGCCGCTACAAAGTGCCCGTACTGTGACAATCCCGTGGTTATGAAGGGACAGTTTTCGGGCGATTTAAAACCCGATTTTGTAATTCCCTTCAAGCTTGACAAGGCGGCGGCAAAGGCCGGACTTTTTAAACACCTGGTCGGCAAGCGGCTGCTCCCCAGGATTTTTAAAGATAAAAACCACATTGATGAAATAAAGGGCGTTTATGTCCCATTCTGGCTTTTTGACGGGCAGGCCGACGCCGACATCAGCTATCATGCAACCAGGGTGCGCCGCTGGAGTGACAGCAAAAACGACTACACCGAGACCAGCCACTATTCGGTATACCGCGGGGGGGATCTTTCCTTTGCCAAGGTTCCGGTGGACGGTTCCTCACAGATGCCCGACGATCTCATGGAATCCATAGAGCCCTTTAATTTTTCCGAAGCGGTGGACTTTCAGACGGCATATCTTGCGGGATATTTGGCTGACAAATACGATGTGGACGCCGCTCAAAGCGTTGACCGCGCCAACCAGCGCATTAAAAACACCACCGAGCATGAGTTTGCAAAAACGGTTGTCGGATACGACTCGGTCGTCCCCGAAAACAGCAGCGTCAGAATCTCGGGCGGCAAGGCAAAATACGCACTCTATCCCGTTTGGATATTAAACACCACATACAACGGTCAGAAATACATATTCGCCATGAACGGACAGACCGGCAAATTTGTCGGAAACCTCCCCCTTGACAAGGGCGCCTTTGCGAAATGGTGGGCTTTGGTCGGCGCGATTTCCGCGGCGGCGGCATTTGCCATAGGCTATCTCATCTGGCTGATATAAGGAGGGACGGAAAATGAAAAAGATATTATCGATTTTAACCGCCCTTGTCCTCTGCCTGAGTATATGCCTTTGCATCCCGGCAAGCGGCGATGCCGAAAGACTTTTCGACAATGCAACACTGCTTTCCTCCGAGGAGGCAGATGAGCTTCTCGCAAAGCTCGACGAGGTAAGCAAGAACCACGGTGTAGACATTGTGGTGGTGACCGTCAATTCCACGGGGGATAAATCCGCGAAGGAATATGCCGGAGACTTTTACGATTACAACGGGTACAACCAAAACGGCGGAATAATTATGGTGGTTTCAATGGGAGACCGCAAATGGCACATTCTTCCCATCGCCCAAAGCATATATGTTTATACAAACGCCGGGCTTGAGGTTATGGCCGACAAGGTTACGCCCCTTCTTTCGGACGGGGAATATTTTGACTGCTTTATGACCTTTGCCGATCTTTGTGATAATTACTACACTAAATATGAAACAGACGGTAAGGGCTATGACAACGGAGATCTTCCCAAAGACGATTTTAATGTGACCTCCAATCTGCTGATCGCCCTGGCGATAGGCTTTGTTATCGGCCTTGTCACCGTTTTGGTCATGAAGAGCAAGCTAAAGTCGGTCAAAATGCAGAATTTTGCCGGAGATTATGTTGTCCAAGACAGCTTGCACATAACCGGGCAGAGCGACACCTTCCTTTATACGAATGTTGTTTCCACTCCGAAGCCGGACGACAACGATTCGGACAGCAGCAGCTCCTCCTCGGGGGCAGGCAGCGACGGAATAGGCGGAAGCTTTTAAAGCTTTTGTCAAAGACAGAGGAGTCTTTTGCAAAAAATCTTTTCTTACAGCCTGCTTTTAAATAATTCGGAAAAGCCCTTTGATTTTAAGGGCTTTTTTCGAGCCTTTGCCGCCGCAGGCAGCGGTTATATATTCCGTCGGCTGTCGGTATATACCGCCGGCCTTCCCTTAGGACAGGCTAAAAGCGGGACTGAAAACGGTAATCCCGCCCTTGTGAAAGACGGCAGAAAAAAGCCGCTTGCCGAGCACTTCGGACAGAAATGCGGCGGGTCGGAAGGGTTGATTTTAACTGTCTTGCGGGGTCGGCAGAATATTATGTCTGAAACCTTTGGCAAAAATGGTTACATTTTTGTCGGAGTAATGGACATTTAAAAAAATTTGTGATAAAATTAAGAAAATGTACCCTCGGGAGGTGTGTTAATTTGCAATCGGTCAGGCGTTTTTTAAACGGAAGACTGTTTCTTGTGGTATTTGCCGCATTTGTTTTTTTGATTGATATTTTAACCTCCTTTCCGGCTTTGAAGGACTCTTCGGATGTCATGTTAAGCCACGCTCCCGAAGTGTTGCTCAAACAGCAGCTTCAGGTTTCCTGCGTGCTGTTTTTGTGCGTTTTAAACGGGCTTGTTTTGCTTTTTTGCGACGAGATAATCCCCTTTCTTGCCTCGGGTCTTATGACCGTGCTTTTTGCGTCAAAAAGCTACGACTGCTACCACCTTTTTATGGGGCGCCCCATGATCTTTGTGACCGTGCCGGTCTTTGTTTTCGTTGTTTCGGCACTGATAGTTAATTTTTCGAGATTCTACATTAAAAACAAGGACGCCCGACGGCTTACGGTCGGCCAGAGCTTCTGGGGAATTGCCGCCGTGACCGTGGCCGTTACCCTTGGAGGCCTCGGTAAAATTTCCTTCGCCGATTATTTTTCGGCAATATATTATGTGATCTTTTTGGGGGTCGGAATGATCGCCCTTTACTTCGTTTTCAGATCACGCTTTACCCACAGGGAGGAATACGATCTGGCCGAAAAATTTGCCGAGGTGCTTATAATTGTCGGCCTTTGCGCCGCCCTGCTTGCGGCAAAATCCATCTTCTTCAGTCTCGAGGATATTTTGCTTAAAAAGAATGTTCCCGAATGGAAATTCCGAAACAACTATTCCACATTCCTGATGATATGTATGCCCGCTCCCCTCATGTTTGCAAAGCGGCACAGATACCCCATTTTTCTTTCTTTTATAATGTTCGGAATAATGTCGCTGCTGGGTTCGAGAAGCGGACTGTTCCTCGGCGCGGTAGAGTTCGGCTGCTGTCTGCTCTTTTTGATAGCAACCGATCGGCAAAACCGCAACCTATACATCATCGTTACATTGGCCTGCGCCGCCGCTCTCATCTTCCTTGGCGGAAAGGTTATGACCTATTTTTCCAGCCGATATCTGGGCTTTAGTCCCATTGAGCAGGGAGAGCAGCGCATGCGCCTCGCCGAAGCCTCTATACGCGACTTTTTTGATGCGCCGATATTCGGACAGGGGCTTGGATTTAAAGGCAATTTTAACATATACACGCCGAAAAAGGGCGCAATGGCATGGTACCACATGATGATTCCGCAAATCATCGGAAGCATGGGCTTTGTGGGCATAATCGCATACGGTTTTCAGATAATCAATCGGGTATATATCGCTATTTTAAAATCAAATTACAATTCATTCGTGCTGTTTTTGTGCTATGGGGGGCTGCTGCTTATGTCCCAAACCAATCCCGGCGAATTTTGCCCCTTCCCCTATGAAATGCTGGCGGTTATGATTTTTGTCATAATCGAAACAAGAAATGAGCAGCCCATTCCCTCCGACCTGCTGAACAAAAAGAAGGAACAGGGCACAGAAAAAGAACTGCCCGACTGCAAAGACGGAGCATCTTCGGCAACCACAGTGCAGAAGATCGGCACAGCCGGTTCTGTCGACGAAGCCGGCGCAGAAAAGGCAGTCAACAAAGCTGTAACAGATACCGACGGTGCAGCAAATATAACCAATGTGATCGTTACTGCCGACACTGCAGGTGCAGTTGACACAAACGCTGTGAGTGATGCAGTCGCTGTAAATGACGCAATTGTTGCGAATGACGCAGCCGACACCGGCGACACTGATCTTGACAACAATGATACCGACGACAATAATGATATCGGCATTAGCGGTGCAGTCCATACCGTTACAACAAACACCGAAAAAAGTACGGCGGGGAAACGGGCTTTATGAAAAAATTTATAGCCTTCAGCTTTGACGATGGCACTACTCAGGACATCAGGCTGACCGCATTGCTTAAAAAATACAGCTTTTCGGCCACCTTTAATTTAAACACAGGCCTTTTAGGCGAGACCACCGACCTTTCATCCCTGGGCATAAAGGCGCAGCACATCCGCCTTACAAAAGCCGAGATAGAAAGCGGCATATACAGCGGATTTGAAACGGCGGTGCACACTCTCTGCCACCCGCTGCTCACCGCCCTTTCGGACGACGAGGTCATTTCCCAGATAAACGGCGATGCACAAAACATTTTTTCGCTGACCGGCGTGCATCCCAAAGGTATGGCCTATCCCGGCGGCGGAGAGGACAGCTTTGACGACCGCATCATATCCCTTATAAAAAGCAAAACCTCCATAAAATATGCCCGGATCGGCCAAACCACCGGAAATTTTGATTTTCCGAAAGATCCCCTTCGCTGGAAAGGCACCTGCACCGTTACCGACCGCCGGCTGCTCACCCTCGGTCGGAAATTTTTGCAGAAAAAACAGGGACTGTTTTTGATTTGGGGACATTCCTTCGAGCTTGATATGGGCGACGGATGGAACAGGTTTGAGGAGTTTTTAAAACTGATGGATTCCGACAAGGACGCCTGCCGTGCCTCCTGCGGTCAGGTTTATGATTATCTGACCGATCGCGCGTCGGAACAATTGCCGCAATTTAACGGATAACACGCCTTAGTCAAACAGAATAACACTTAGTAATTAAACGTCAAATAAATCCTGTTAACCACAGCGCGGCATTGCGTCGACGAAACAACCGAACAAAACGGACAAAGCGGCTTTTTAAACCGGTTCGTCCGTTTTTCTTTTTGGAATATTTTTTAGAGATTAGGCTTTTGGAACAATAAAAAATTCGACCCCCATTTAAGCCTGTCCGCCACCGTATAAAGCTTTTCTTAATTCTTTGCCGCCGGCGTCAGGAGTCCTTGCATACATTAGGCGCAGGACTTTCCGACAGACGGGTTTTATTTAATTATCACTTTCGTTTTCGCCTTGCTTATAAACGAGTATGTCCTCCACACGGCAGTTTAAAAATCTGCAAAGATCGTCGATGGTGCGGGTGCTTATGGGTTTGTCGTGTTTGAGGCGGTCGATGAGGCTGCGACTGATGCCGAAGGTGTTTATGAGCTTGTATGTGGATATATTTTTCTGCTTGATGGTTCTGTAAAACGGTTCGTA
>ERZ857629.3043-NODE-3043-length-14713-cov-3.061332_pt1 | contig 14713 bp, 14 predicted proteins | sample MGYA00519700_ERZ857629 | MGnify/ENA primary metagenome ERZ857629 (study PRJEB31778, sample SAMEA3449351) | human gut metagenome | biome: human gut; feature: human-associated habitat; material: faeces | place: United Kingdom | collected 2010/2012 ... | reverse complement strand
AGCAGCAGCAACAGCAACCGGAGCAGCAGCGGAAACGCCAAACTCCTCTTCGATGGCTTTTACAAGTTCGTTAAGTTCGAGAACTGTGAGTTCTTTAACTGCATCAATGATGCTTGTGATTTTCTCAGACATTTATAATACCTCCAAAAAAGTTTTTTTAAAAATAAAATGTTTATGAAGCAAAAATTATGCTTCGGCGGGGGTGTCTGCACCCTTCTGCTCTGCAACGGCGTTGAGAGCACGTGCAAGACCTGCGATGCACTGGGAGAGTTCTCCGGCCAGCATTGCATAAAGGGTCTCTTTTCCGGGAACCTTGGACATTTCGGTCACGGTCTCGGCGGTGAGAGCCTTACCCTCGGAGAAACCGGCCTTTACCTTAAAGGTGTCGCTGGTTTCGGCGTATTTGCAAAGTACGCGGGCGGCGGCGATTTCGTCGTCCTTGCTGGTGGCGATGGCGGTTGTTCCTTCGAGAACATCGTCAAGTCCGGTAATTCCGGCGCCTTCAAGAGCAAAACGCAGATAGGTGTTCTTTATAACGCGGTATTCAACACCTGCTTCGCGAAGCTCGCGGCGAAGCTTGGTGTCGTCCTCAACACTGATTCCTTCGTATTGAACGATAACACCGGCGCAAGCCTCCTTGAGCTTTTCGGTCAGTTCGCTGACAAGCTGTTTCTTCTTTTCGAGAATTGCTGCACTCGGCATATTATTCACCTCCTGTTACGAATATAAAAAGCCTTCTCCGCAAGGCGAAGAAGGCGTAACAGACAAATAGAAAATGTTTGAACGCTTTTCCTCGGCAGGCGGCATAGCCTTTAGGCTGAACATTCAGCACCCGCTGTCTTTAGAACAGCTTTAGTATATTATCACACTTTTTATAATTTGTCAAGGGTTTTAAAAAAATTCTTTTTTCGGCTTTTTGTGCAGCCGGGTACCGATCGCGTGATCTGTTTTTTCCTGCCGATCGGGCAGGTCCCGTGCATCGGTTTCCATCGGGCAGATGGCACGCATCGTCTTTTTGCAGATCGGATCTGTCTGACCCGCCGAAAAGCACGGCATTCATTGCCCGCAAGAATTCTGCAAAAATTCCGCAAAGACTGAAAAAGCCGTGATCAGACCTCTTTGCAGGCGGCCTTGACCTCGTCGAATTTGTCGGTAATTTCCTTGTCGGGAGCCTTGGTGAGCAGGCTGACGACTATTATTACCGCAAGGCCGACGATAAATGCGGGCAGAAGCTCGTAAATGTCAAGTACCGTTCCGGCAAATGCGGAACGCACAAGGAACTTCCAGATAAATACCATTGCGCCTCCGGCAAGCATACCGGAAATTGCACCGTATTTGTTGGCTCTCTTCCAGAACAGCGCACACAGCACAACCGGTCCGAAAGCGGCGCCGAATCCCGCCCATGCAAAGGAAACGATACGGAAAACCGAGCTGTCGGGGTCTCTGGCAAGGAAGATGGCAATGACAGAAATGACCACAACGGCGATACGGGCAAGGCCGATGGCCTTTTTGGTGGACAGCTTTACGCCGAAACTTTCCTGAACGAGGTTTTCGGAAACGCTGGAAGCGGCGGCAAGCAGCTGAGAATCGGCGGTGGACATGGTGGATGCGAGTATTCCCGCAAGGATTATTCCGCCGGCAAATGCGGCCACAAAGCCGTATTTACTGAGGAATTTTGCAATGTCGACAATGATGTTTTCGGCGGCGGCGTTATCGGCGTACTGGGGAACGATGCCCTTCATCATAAGAGAATATCCGATTACACCGATGAGAATGGCAATGGCCATGGCAATGACCACCCATACCGAGGCCACGCGGCGGGAAAGCTTGAGCTTCTTTTCGTCCTCGATAGCCATAAAGCGGAGGAGAATATGGGGCATACCGAAATATCCCAGTCCCCATGCAAGGGTGGAGGCCACGGTCAGGGCGTTATAGTCGCCGGTCGTACCTTTGGCCACATCGTATCCCTTAAAGACATCGAGGAAGCCAGGAAGATCGGAAACATTGGCAAAAACGTTATCGAATCCGCCGATAAGACCTTCGCCGAGGCCGAGCACGATAAGCAGAGCAACCGTCATAATGATGCTCTGTACGAAATCGGTAAAGGAGGCGGCAAAAAATCCGCCCAGTGTGCAGTAAATTATGATTACGGCGGCGCTGATTATCATGGCGGTCATATAGTCTATTCCGAAAAGGGTGGAGAACAGCTTTCCGCAGGCACAAAATCCCGATGCGGTATATGGGATGAAAAAGATTACGATGATTATGGCCGAGATGCAGGTCAGCACCTTTTTCCCGTCGCCGAAACGGCGGGAGAAAAAGTCGGGAATGGTGTAGGAATCGATGCGGTGGCTGTATATTCTCAGGCGCTTGGCCACAAACAGCCAGTTGAGATATGTACCGATCGAAAGCCCCGTCGCCGTCCAGAAGGCTTCGGGCACACCGGTCATAAGGGCAAGGCCGGGCATACCCATAAGCAGCCAGCCGCTCATATCCGAGGCTTCGGCACTCATGGCCGTTACCAGCGGGCCGAGCTTTCTTCCTCCTAAGAAGAAGTCGCTTGAGGATTTGTTAAGCTTGGACACCGCAAAACCGATTATGATCATAACGGCCATATAAACCAGCATTGTCACAAGCACGATCCAGTTGTTTGTTGTGAATGACATTTTTCTACTCCCTTTCGGTTGCCCCGCCAAAGCTTTTTCTTTTTACTTGAAAGGTATAATCCGACCGAAAACAAACAATTTTGACGGCCGGGTTCTTTTCTGACGGCAGGCGCAACAAAATACGATAAATTAAATAACAAAAGTAAGTATAACACAATTTAAACCGGAATGCAATACAGAATGCAGTACAGAATATAGTCTGTACTATGTTTACTTAAAATTAGCCAAAACGATATGTTTCCTATTTTTTTAGACCGTACTTTAAACTGTACAAATTTTAGTACAAAAAATAAACTTGTCGTCGTTTGCCGTTTGCGGTTTTTTGCTGTTGCCGGTCTGTTTCCGTCTCATTCCTTTTGCTGCTCCCTCCGATCTCGGCGGTAAAGCCCGGCTGCAGCATTCATAATGATATTCCTTTTGTAAAACCGTAATGTCCGACGATGATCAAGAAAAAAATGCAATGACACGTTGCCCGATCGCTGCAGTAATTCTTTTTCACCGGAGACTCCCATCAAAAAACGGATGAACAAAAAAATACTGCACGGTCACCCGTGCAGTAGATGTGTATCTTTCCCGCAAAAAAAGATTAGGCTCAAGCCTCTATACGTTTCATCAAAAAAGGCATAAGTGCTGCGGCCGATTGCTTGAGTGAGTTTTCTCCTCCGCAAAGGCACCAGTCGTATATCAGCGCCCGCTCGCAGAAGGCGTAATACTTGACAATATCTCCCGAGGAAAGCTTATCTGTCAGCTCACCGGAGGCCTGTCCCGCCGCCACAAGCCGCCGCAGCAGACGGAAATACACCCGGTTATGGTCGACAAGCGTCTTTTCGCCCTTGGCAGTCAGCTGGGTTGCGTACATACGCTTTATAAGGTCGAGATCAACCGTGTTTTCTATCATATCAAAAAGCTGTTCGTTCAAAAAAAGCAGCTTTTCAATACATCCCTCCGTCTGAGCAAGTCTCGGCTCAAGCTCGATATATTTTTGGTCGAAAAGATCGGCCAGAGATCCCAGCAGAGCGTCCTTTCCGCTGAAATAGTGATAAAATGATCCCTTTGACGTGCCCGATTCAAAAATTATTTCCTCAACCGTCGTTCCGTCGTATCCCCGCTCGTAAAAAAGCTTCCACGCCGCCGAAACTATCTTGCTCTTTGTGCTTTTTTCGGATATTTTGGGCATATTCCCGCCTCCCGTACTTTCCTAATTTACAGCCATTATACACCGTTTTCGTCCCGGCCGTCAATTGAGATTTTTAAATTCGTCGGTAAGGGCAAGAATATAATCGGCGCTGACATTGAATTTCTTGCAGATTATAATTATCTGCTCGGCGCTCATAACCCTTTTTCCGCTTTCATACATACTGTAATGCTGCTGACTTATGCCGAGAGCCTCGGCCATTTTGCGCTGGGGCAGGTCAAGATATTTTCTGAAATCTTTCAGCCGCTCGTTATAATACTTCATACTTTCAGCTCCTTGCCGAAAGTTTATCATACATACAAAAATATGTAGTTGGCATTACATATAGATATATGTTTAATGTGATTGTATCCAAGCGGTATTCACAAGGGAAGGAAGTTTTTGACAAAATCATCCGGCAGAATAAAATCTTCTTCCGCCCCGTCAAAAGCGGTCGGTTCAAAGGTGTCGGCAGCAGCTATAAGCCGACTGACATCCGACATAAAGCGCCTTATGACAACCGCTCTCGACGGCGGAAAGCTTATGGGCGAGATACTGTCCCGGCAGTTCATAGAAAGCAATCCGATTTTGGCGATGATGTACACCTTCACATATATATACTACTCGGCAAAGACCTATGAGATACGGCAAAAGACCGACGGCTTCGCCGAAAAATACAAGGACCTCTGCAAGCTTTCGGCGGGGGAGCTTTTTTGCAAGGCCCCTCCCGCCGATGAAAGAAGCGGCAAAGGAAGCAGCGCGAGGAATAATAAAACCTTCCGTCAAAACATACTTACAGACAGGGAACAAGGCGCATCAAGCGGTCACGGCATCCCCGCTGCTGCGCAAAACAGCGTTTCCGACGGCCGCCGCATCCCCGCTGACGGTCGGAATGACACTTCTGACAGCCACTGAATCACCACCGTCACGCAAAAAACCATTTCTAATGACCACAGCATCACCACCGTCACGTGAAATGGTGCTTCTAACGTTCAAACCGCCCTCACCGCCGCCCCTTCGGACTATATTGAAATTGTCGATCTCCTTTTAAAACTGAGAGACCCCGCCCTTCCTCACTCGCTTCGGAAAAGGCGGGAGATAGCCCCTCTCACCGATTCGTAAATCTCGGCCGCTTTGAATTTCACCTTATATTTTTCCCCGCCCGACACAAGCCCGGCGCTCTCCTCCGAGAGACTTCCGCAAAGCGCCTCCTCATCCGACTGCACCTCGCATCCGGCCGAAACGCACATAGGCGGAAACATAACGCACCACCAGTTTTTGCCCTCGCCCCTTCCGATAGTCACCCTTAAGGCATCATATTCTCCTGCCGGAAGGGTAATGCCATCGTAAACGCGGGTAGAAAATTCCGACCTTGTCACCTCTGCGGTCACCGGCAGATCACAGCCGTTTGATTTAAGCTCATCCTCGGCCGCCGATTTTAAGGCACCGAGGTTTTCTTTTGCCAAAAGCATGGCGCCGTCTTTATCGTTTGCCCCGTCAAGGTAAAGCTTTCCTTCGCTCAGCAGCCGGTCCCTCACCTTTATTTTAAGTGCCTGATCCTCCTCGCTGTCGGAATTTGCGATTATGTGGAGCCGCAGCAGGCTGTCCTTGACCTCGTCCACATCCTTTTCAAGGGCAAGGGCCTGTATCACAAGGGTAAAGCACAGCCCCAGAACCACCGCCGCCGCAAGGATCTTTTTGTCAAAGATTTTTTTGCCGTCAGATTTTTCAGCAAACCATTTTCCGCCGACCCGTCTCATACCACCCTTAAGGGTGCAGGTAAACGAATTAAGTATTTTCATAAAAAAAACACCTCCAAGATTTCTTGAATCGACAGTTTTTGTCCTGCTGTCTGTCGACCTTCAAGATTATCTTTGGAAGTATTTTTTTATTTTATTCTTTTTTGTGAGGAAAAGTGTAAAATCAGCCGCAAGACCGTCGCGAAAAGGTCAGATCAGGCGGGAGATTATCTCGTTTGAAAGCAAAAATCCCTGCCTCGTCAGCGAAAAGCCCTTATCGGTAACGGTCATAAGGCCGTGCTTTTCAAGCTCCTTTGCCGTTTTAACGGTTTTTTCGGGAACAGGGTATCCGTATCGCCTTTCAAACCTTTCAAAGCTTATGCCCTCGCTGAGTCTAAGCCCAAGCATAAGATATTCCTCGGCATCGCCGCCCTCTGAGTCAAAGATCGGGCAGACACCCGCCTCATAATCCTTAAGGCTGCGGGGATAATAGAATCTCTTTCCCTCAAAGAAGGAATGCGCCGACGGGCCGAAGCCTAAATACTGCTCGTCGTGCCAGTATTTAAGATTGTGCCGTCCCTCAAAGCCCTTTTTGGCGAAGTTTGAAATTTCATATTGCATAAACCCCCGTTCTTCCAGCTGCCGCGCTGCCGAAAGATACAGCTTTGCCGTAAGATCATCGTCGCACACATCAAGCTTTCCCTGCTTAAACAGCCGATAAAAAGCGGTGTTTTGCTCGATCTTTAAAATATAGGCCGAAATGTGGGAAACGGGCAGCGAATCGGCAAAACCGATGGTTTTTTCAAGGCTTTGTTCGGTCTGAAAAGGGATGCCCAGCATTATATCAAGGGAAATGTTTTCTATTCCCGCCGCCTTTGCCGCCATAACCGAAGCTTTCACCTGCTGCGCCTTATGCCGCCTTCCCAAAAACTCAAGTTCTCTGTCGTTTGACGACTGCATACCTATGGAAATCCGGTTGACCCCTGCGTTGTAAAGGCTTTCAAAAAGCTTCTCTGTTTCCTTTGTGCTGCCTGCGATGTTGCCTCGGCGTATATCATCACTGCCTGCCGGCGCTTTGCACAAACCGGCAACGCTCAAGCTGTTTTGAAGGTCCTTCCCGGTGCAGGTGTTTCCGCTGCCGGCAGCGCGGCCTTTTCCGTCTTCGGCAGCGCAGGATTCCCTGCTTTTCGGTGTATCTCCTTCCGCCGTCTGCGGATTGGTCTCGACCGTTATTTCGGCAGAACGGTCGATATCAAAAATATCCCGCGCCCGCTCTATTATCCCGCAAAGCCGCTGCTTTCCGAGCTCGGTAGGGGTGCCTCCTCCGAGATAGAGACTGTCGGCCTTTATTCCTTTTTTTCGAAAACGTTCCATATCCTTTAAAACCGCAGAGGTAAACCCGTCTGCGGCTTTAAGACTGCACACCGAGAAAAAATCGCAGTATGCGCATTTTCGTTTGCAAAAAGGAACGTGTATATAAATTCCTATGCTGCTCATTTTTTACGCTCCCGGGGTGGGCAAAACCCTTACCACAACAAAGCTCAGCGCCAAAAATGCACAAACAAGCTTTGCCGAAAGTCCCGCCGCTCCTACCGACGAAACAATCCCCACCGCCAGCACCGCGCCAAGCAGGCACATTATCACAAGCAGTGCTCTGGCAAAATTAAGGGTCTTTTTCATTCTCTTGCAGACCGCCACCGAGCGCAGCATCGACCGGGCCTCGCCGTCGCAAAGAAGGGCGCCGTCCAGGGGATTTTTGCTCTTTTGGGTGGCCTTTTTGTAAATGCCTCTTGCGGCCGATCCCATTATTCTCACCGATCCCGAGGGCAAACGGAACAGCCTGCAAAGCAGCGGCGCCGTAATGTTGGAATCGCAGGAATAAACGGCTATTGACATGCCTCGTTTGACCGCCTCTCTCAATCCCTCGGCGATCTTTCTCGACGCCTTGTACTGAACGAGGAAAATTGCGGTCAGCCGTCCCTCGTTTGCAAGATACACCGGTCTTATGCCGGTTCCCTCATACTGCTGCTCATAGCCGTAATCGGGGGCACGCACGCCGTGCAGCTCCATGAGTTTGCGGTTTCCCACAAGCACTCTTTGTCCCGATACCCAGCCGGAAATGCCCATTTCTTCCTCGTATATAATGGTGTCGACCCTCGGGTCAAAACCGGTGTCATTCTGCATTATCTTTGAAAAGAGGGGGGAAAGAGGCCCGCCCGCCATTTCAAGGATTTTAGCCGCGTCGATTATGGAATAGTCGAGCATACGGTTTTCCGAAGCCTTAAGTCCCTTTAAAACCACGCTTCCCTCGGGGAAAAGCTCGGCCGCGTCCACCGCCAGAATGTCGGTATCGGAAAATTCCTCCACCGCGTCGTATCCCGAAAGCATTATGCGGTCTCTTTTAAGCTTTTCGGCCGTTCTGCGAAAAAGAGCGTTACCCGCAAGAGAAAGAAGGGATGGCTGAGTCAGGCAAAGCACGGCGCAAAAAACGCCGTAGCAGGAAAGCACACTGCCCTTGCCGCCGCCCACGGGATAAAAGTAGCACAGTGCAGCACACACCAGCGAAAAGGCCAGCGATCCGAAGAAGAGCAGTTTGCCCGATTTGATACAAGGATCCTCAGCATAGGAGTGATACATAAAATCGGCTGCGTCGTCGCATTTCCCGGCAAGACATATCTTGCTGTCGCCCACCGACAGACCCCTGCCCAGCTCCTCGGCCTCCTTGGTTTTGAAAAAGGACATAAGAGGATATTTTTCCTCCCTGTTTCCCACAAGCTCGAAGTTTTTGATTCTCAGATCAAGGGAGGCATTTCTGCCCAAAATCACAAACAGCAGACACAGCGCCGCCGCTCCCGAGAACATACGGTCATAAATTCCGTCGCCAAGCTGATCGAACTTGAAGATGAGCAGTATGTTATAAATAAGGGCCGGCACGACCGTAGCCGCAGCCACCGTTCCGGGAATGATCCGTCCTCTGAAAACGGCCGCGATTCCACCCAAGACGGTTCTGAGATTGGCAAGAACAGCCACAATAACGGTGTTTGTCACCGCAAAAGCCTTGGGATTATCGTAAAAAATTTTTAAGGATGAACCTGCCGAATGGGAAAAAGCAAGGAATATGAGTACTATTGCCGCCACCGCAGTCAGCGCCGTTTCAGCCTTGGAGGATTTCTTCTGATATTCAAGATCCCGTCTCACATCGGCCGATTCGGAAAAGCGGTGGTATTCTCCGTCCTGCTCGTAACTGCCCTCATTTATCGGAGTTTCCTGTTCCTCAGCCGCCTTCCATTCGTTTTCCCCGATTTTTTCTAAACCCTCAAAAACCGTGCGGCTGTTTTTTGTGTCGAAGGAAATTTTCTTTGAAAAGAATTTATCTCTCTTTCGGTATATTACCTCTCGCTTTTCTCTCTCAAGGCCGCCCTGTTCCTTAAGCTCCTCGAGGAATTCCGAGCTGGCCTTCATTCCGCTCATTTGGCGGATTTTATTTATTGGATCGGCGGGATTTTTCCTAAGATACTCGGGGCTGTGGCGTTCCTCCCAGGTGGGGATGGTTTCCATGTCGGTGCGTCCGCTTTCGAGGGGATCGTCATCCAAAGTACGTCGGGATCTTCCCGATGCCGTCTTTTGTTTTGCCCTGTCGGCCTTTTTCGCGGCTGCATCAGTTCTTTTTGCTGCACCTGCTGCCGCCTGCGATGCGCCGTTTTTCACCCCATCGGCCGAGAAAATGACGGTGCTTCCGGCGGGCACATTGTCCGATGCGTCCTTTTGCCCTAAGGCTGCCCTTTCGGCCGCTGCAATTTCGGTCAGCTTTATGCCCACCGTCTTTCGGGGAGCGGATTTTTTCTCAAGTTGAGCCGATGAAACAGTCGAACCCGATTGAACCGATGCACCCATTGAAGCCGGCGAAACCAACGAAGGTCCATCTTTAACCGAAAAGGCCTGTTTCCTGTCGATATCGCGGCCCGGCCGCTCGGAATTTTCCCCGCCTTTAACGGTAAATCCCGTCAGCTTTAAATCGTCCCTTGCGGGTACCTTCCGCCCATTTCTGTTATCGGTTAAACGGGTTTGACGGGCAGCGGTATCGCCGCCTGCCGGGCTTTCGGATGCTCGGCCGGCAGGTCTCTCGGTTGCTGATTCCGCCTTTCTTCCGGCCGCTGTTTCTGCCGTTCTCCCGATTGATCCTCGGGGCGCCTGCCCGACCGTTTTTTCGGCTGCTTGTCCGGCTGCAGTTCCGGCTGTTTGTCCCGTCGTTTGCACGGCCGGCTTATCGGCCCTTTGACCGTCGGATTTCTTGCCTGTGCCCCTTTGACCGAGAATGTCCTCAAGCAGCATATTTATGGTGTTGTCGGAAACCTTTCGCGGCGTTTTTGCCGTCTCTTTATGGGAAAACTCGCTTAAAATGCTGTCGATTTCGAGCTCGCGATCAAGCCTTTCCTTGTCCATACCCCTTGTTTCCTTTCTTAGTTTTAGTATTTACCGCCGTGTCTATTGATTATATCAATATTCAATCTTTCTTTTTGTCATTTGCCGCGCCGCCTGTGCAGTAAAGCCTGCCGCCGTGTTTTTCCTTTTCGTTTGTCCTCATTTTGTGCCAAGGTCTATCTCCTTTCGGCCGCTTCACCGCGTTTGTGCAAAAGCCTATCTCTTTTCGGCCGCTTCACCGCGTTTGTGCAAAAGCCTATCTCTTTTCGGCCGCCTTATACATCAGTATTCCCGCCGCCACCGAGGCGTTGAGAGAATTTATCTTGCCCTTCATAGGCAGGCTGACTATGACATCGCACTTTTCCTTTACCAGCCGTCCCAGTCCCTTGCCCTCGTTTCCGATGACAAGCACGCAGCCGCCCGAAAAATCCACCTTGCGGTAATCCTCGCCGTCCATGTCGGCGCCGTACACCCACAGTCCCTCGCTTTTAAGCTTTTCAAGCTCGGCGCAAAGGTTGGCAACCTTAACTATCTTCATATGTTCAAGTGCTCCGGCCGAGGTTTTTGATGCGGTAAAGCCTAAAGGTGCGCTTCTTCTTTTGGGAACGATTATACCGTGCACTCCGGCGCATTCGGCCGTGCGGATAATTGCGCCCATATTGTGCGGGTCCTCAATTTCGTCGCAAACCACAATAAAGGGCGGTTCACCTTTTTGTCTTGCGTCCTCAAGCACCTCCTCGGTGGAATAATACACCGCCGACGATAGATTTAAAGCCACCCCCTGATGAGCCGCTTTTCCGCAAAGAAAATCAAGCTTTTTGGGGGATACCTCCTTGACGATTATGCCTCTCGAAGTGCATTCCGAAAGAATCCTCGCGATTTTCTCATTATCCTTGCCCGATGCAACAAGCAGACTTTCGATCTCCCTGCCCGAGCGCAGCGCCTCCCTGACAGGATTTATTCCGCACACCACATCCTCGCGGACTGCTGTGTTTTTTTGTTCTTTTTCCATACATCTTGCCCTTTTTCATAGAATTATACACAATATATAATAACACAACCGATTTCAAAAATAAACCTTTTTCGACCTGTTTTTTTAAATTTTTCTTTATATATCACTGTTGCCTTCCGTCTTTTTCAAAAAAATGCCGCCATGCCGGCCGAAGCTCCCAAAAAGCCGTCCTTTAAGCGGGGATTGCTTTACGGCGGCGGGCAGCCGTTTCATCCCCACAAGTCTTTCCCGCCTTTTTCGGCGCAAAAAAAGACCGCTTCCGAAAAGAAACGGTCCTTTAAAAAGCAAAGCTTTATCAGTTGTACTTTGCGGGGCTGATGCGGATACCGGGGCCCATGGTGGTGGCGATTACGCAAGACTTAACATACTGACCCTTTGCGGCAGCGGGACGAGCCTTAACGATGGCTCCCATAAGGGTATCGAAGTTCTCCTGCAGCTTTTCCTTACCAAAGGAAACCTTGCCGATGGGGCAGTGAATGATGTTGGTCTTGTCGAGACGGTACTCGATCTTACCGGCCTTAGCTTCGGTGATGGCTTTGGCAACGTCGGGTGTGACGGTACCGGCCTTGGGGTTCGGCATAAGTCCGCGGGGGCCGAGAACCTTACCGAGACGTCCTACAACGCCCATCATATCGGGGGTTGCGATAACAACGTCAAAGTCCATAAAGCCTTCATTCTGAATCTTGGCGGCCAGCTCCTCGGCTCCGACAATGTCGGCACCGGCGTCTTCGGCGGCTTTAACGTTGTCGCCCTTTGCAAAGACGCATACTCTGACCTTTTTACCTGTTCCGTTGGGCAGCACGACGGCGCCGCGGACCTGCTGGTCGGCGTGACGGGAGTCAACGCCCAAACGCACATGGATCTCTACGGTCTCGTCGAACTTTGCGGTCTTGGTTTTAACCGCAAGCTCAAGTGCCTCGGGAGCATCAAAAAGCTGAGTTCTGTCAAACAGCTTGCAGCTGTCTGTATATTTTTTACCGTGTTTCATAAATACATTTTCCTCCCTTAAGAGTGGTTAAATCGGAAATTTCCTCCCACCCGGGAGCACTAATCGACGACTTCAACGCCCATGCTGCGAGCGGTTCCGGCGATCATGCTTATTGCGCTCTCGACGGTTGCCGCGTTAAGGTCGGGCATTTTCTGTTCGGCGATTTTTCTGATTTGCTCGCCGGTGATCTTTGCTACCTTTGTCTTGTTGGGGACGCCCGAAGCCTTTTCGATGTTGCAGGCCTTTTTAATGAGCACTGCGGCAGGGGGGGTCTTGGTGATAAAGGTGAACGAACGATCGGCATAGACCGTTATAACGACAGGGATAATAAGACCCACATCGTTCTTCGTGCGCTCGTTGAATTCCTTGGTGAAAGCCATAATGTTTACACCGTGCTGACCGAGCGCCGGACCTACCGGGGGAGCCGGGGTGGCTTTGCCGGCGGGGATTTGGAGTTTGATATAGCCCGTAACTTTCTGAGCCATTTTGATTGCACCTCCGTAATTATCGTGGTAATTGGCGGAACACTCGGGTGTTCCTCCCACAATAAGAAGGGAAATACCTTCTTATAGACAGCGTTTTTGGTGTAAAAACGCAAAATTACCGTTTTTAATCTACAGGTTTGACCTGATTGATTTCAAGCTCGACCGGTGTTTCGCGGCCAAACATTGAAATGGTTATCTTGACAAAATTGTTCTTTGTGTCAAGCTCGTCTACGATTCCGGTAAAATCGACAAGCGGCCCGTCAATGACCTTGACGCTGTCGCCGACCTTGTAGCCGACCTCTACGCTGCGTTTTTCAACGCCGAGTCTCGCTACCTCCTCGTCGGTGAGGGGAATGGGATCGGACGCCGGACCGACAAAGCCGGTACAGCCCTGAATATTCCTTACCACAAACCAGGATTCGTTGGTCACTATCATTTTTACCATTACATAGCCGGGGAAGATTTTGCGCTCTACCTCGCGCTTTTTGTTGTCCTTGACCTCAACCACTGTTTCGGTGGGTATTCTCACCTCGTGGATAAGATCCTGCATTTTCCGGTTTTCAACGAGCTTTTCCAGGTTGCTGGCAACCTTGTTCTCGTATCCGGAATAGGTATGGATAACATACCATTTTGCTTCTTCAGCCATTATGCCGACTCCTTTCAAATGCAGATATAAAGAGAGTCGCGCCTTAGGAAGCGGTCACGCCGTAGGTAAGCTTTAAAAGCTCGCCCATACCGGTATCTACCGCCCAAACAAGCAGAAGAACGATCGCGCACATCACCAGAACAACAATGGTGTTTTTGACCACCGAACGACCGGTGGGCCACACGATCTTTTTGATCTCTGACTTATACTCGCGCAGGAATTTGACAACCTTCGCGGGGATGGAAAGCTTGCCGGTTTTTGCAACTTCCACTCTGTCTCTTACGAGCACCATTACAACGCTGATAACAAGCGTTGCTATGGCAAGTATCATAAGAAGGGTCATTACAATACCGTACTGTGCGCTGCCATCGTCCACATAGGAAGTGAGGTTTCTCAGGTCGGTGTAGCTTAAAACCGAGCTCACGCGGATAACCAACAGAATGATGGCATTGATGAGTCCGGTAACAACCGCCGCACCGTTCCATTTCTGGCTCTTGAAAAAGCCTACGCCTATGAAGATTGCAGTCAAAGCACCGAATATGAAGGACGCAAAAAACCATCCGGATTTCCAGAGGTGTGCGCCATCCACGCCAAGGACAGCCGATTTATCGGCGCCGAAGGCCAGTTCGGCTCCGGTGAGGGATACGGTGTCGCCTGCATTGGTCGCCACCGTGACAAGGGGAAAGAAAAATGCTACAAGAGTTGCCACTGCCAAAAGCGCGGTAAGCACTTTTAAGAAGTCTCTTAAAATTTTCATTTAGCTTCCTCCTTATTTAGTTTCCCTGTGGAGCGTGTGCTTTCTGCAAAAACGGCAGTACTTGTTCATTTCAAGACGGTCAGGATCGTTTTTCTTGTTTTTGACAGTGTCGTAATTGCGCTGTTTGCACTCTGTGCATGCCATTGTGATTTTAACTCTCATTTTATGGCACCTCCTGATATCGGAATTTTTATTGACCGGCCGGGCTCTGACAAGCCTTTTTCGGCCGGAAAATATCCTCCCTCTTCACCGTATTGCGGCCCTTCGCCAAGATGCCCATTCTTAACGACGAAAAATTCCGTCGACGAAAAAACCACGAAAAAACCGTGGAGAGGTAGAGTAACTATACCACATCTCCACGGATTATGCAAGTGTTTTTTAAAATTATTTCAAATAAATCGGATTTGCGGGGATTTTGCGGGAAAATTACGGAGAGAATTCATTTCCCTTCCGCCCGAGCGAAGGCTGCCGTTTAAAGAAAAGCCGCTCCTGTCCGCACCGCTTCCCGCCCCTGTTTTTTGATCAGCGCTTTTTTGCAACCTTTCCGCCCGATTTATAAACCGAGTTTGCCGGTACAACCCCTCTGACCATGGAAAGAGGATAGAGATTTGTATTCCTTCCGATTATAACGCCGGGGGTGAGCACGCTGTTGCAGCCCACATCGGCAAAATCGCCCAGCACCGCACCCATTTTGCGTAGGCCGGTATCGATATCAAGACCGCCTCTTATGATCACGTTCGACTTGTCGGCCTTGATGTTGGCGGTCACCGCTCCTGCGCCCATATGAGCCTTAAAACCAAGCACCGCGTCGCCCACATAATTAT
>ERZ857629.3036-NODE-3036-length-14744-cov-2.821771_pt1 | contig 14744 bp, 13 predicted proteins | sample MGYA00519700_ERZ857629 | MGnify/ENA primary metagenome ERZ857629 (study PRJEB31778, sample SAMEA3449351) | human gut metagenome | biome: human gut; feature: human-associated habitat; material: faeces | place: United Kingdom | collected 2010/2012 ... | reverse complement strand
CATTTCTGGGAAACCAGTATCACCTGAATGTAGGCGGCGATGATTTTTACATTGATTTGTTGTTCTATAACCTGAATCTTCGCTGTTATGCAGTTATCGAATTGAAAACCGGTGACTTTAAGCCGGAATATGCTGGTCAGCTAAACTTTTATCTGTCAGCCGTGGACGGCATTTTGAAAAAAAGAGCAGGATAATCCGTCCATCGGTTTACTTCTGTGCAAAAGCAAAAATAATGTGGCCGCAGAATATTCGCTCAAAGATATTTCAAAGCCGATTGGTGTAAGCGAATACAAAATAACTAGTAGTTTGCCGGATAATCTGGAAAAGCAGCTGCCATCTGTTGAAGATATTCAGAAACGGATTAAATGAGTTACTGGCTAATTATCAGACTCTGGACTTACCTTGCCGATTTGAATGAGCAGGTACAGGAGCGTTTGTCCCTGATTGTTGAGCAATGAATGTATCTGAGGGCGTAACAGAGAATCTGAAAGCCAGTGACCAGATGGCCTGGGGGGTGGAGTCATGAAAAGTATCTACAACCGGGCAGAAGAAATTGTTCTCCTAGAATTGGTCTATGGGGAGGATGCGGTATGAGAATCCTCGAAGAATTTTGGTATGGCAATATCGAGCCAACGGAATATGATACTTCATCCTGTAAGGAGTATAAGAAGCTACTGGAGCTGATCTGTAGGAACGAAGAAAACTTCGAACCACCATGACGGACGAGCAGAAGGAACTGTTTGAGAAGTACACAGATTGCATCTAGGAGTATCAGACCATTACTGATTGCTTGATGTTTCAGAAAAGCTTTAAGCTGGGCGCCAGGATGATGGCTGAGGTTATGGAAGATTAAAACTTAGAATCAGAGCCGGGCTTCCTTGACGGAGTCCGGCTCCTTGCTAAATCTCAGATGCTTCAGATTGGAGAGTGACTATATGGAGAAGATTATCGTAAATATGATTCGATGCAAAAAGTGCGGTGGTGTAATAGAAAGCACGCACCGTCACGATTTCAAGTTTTGCAAATACGGTGCTGTGGCTGTCGATGGAGGGAAGAACTAAGCGAATGCTCTGATTAATTATAATACAAATGGCATTTCAAAGAGAATTTACTTTATGTTTAACATCTATTATTCAAAATACAAGAGAATTGGTTAAAAGCGTCCATCGTTATCTTGTGGTAATGTTGGGCGATTTTCTTGCTTTTGAGCGATTTGAATTGACTTTTTTTCTCACAAATGATATCATTATATCAAGATATAATGATATCATTTGTGCCGTCAAAGGAGGTGCGGTTTATTGAGCGATCGAACCAAACAAGTGCAGTTCAGAATGCCAGATGAACTGCACACAGAACTAAAAGCAGCACTGGCATACGACAGAAGTAGTTTTGCGGATTTTTTCAATAAAGCTGCTGAAGAGTACCTATCAAATCGCAAGGCAGACAAACAGGAAAAATCCAAGAGCAAAAATGGAGGAACTAAAAATGGCTAATGCAAAGGTAATTGTAATCCCAGAAGGGAAGATTTGTGACTATGTTGACGGTAAGTTCCGTAACGATACTCCGGAAGAGTACGTACGTCAGACTATTGAAAAAAGACTTGTTAATGAACATAAATATCTGCCTAAGCAGATTAGAATTGAATATATCCTGCAGTTGGGCTCGAGAAAACCTCGTGCAGATATTGTCATTTTTGACAAGGATTGCACCGAACAAACCCAGGAGAACATTAAAATTATCATTGAATGCAAGAAAGAGGCTGTTGAAGCACGTAATGCGAAAGATGGTGTCGAACAACTGAAGTCATATATGTCTGCGTGCCCTAATTGTGAGTGGGGTATGTGGACAAACGGTCGCCAGAAGGAGGTCTACCGTAAATACGTTAACGAAAAAGGTCAGATAGACTTTATGGACTATAACGACATCCCTTCGGTTGATGGTAATCTTGATGATATTAACCGTCCTAAGCGTACTACACTTAAAAATGCCTATGACGATAATCTACTGTTTACTTTCAAAACCTGCCATAATCACATTTATGTGAATGACGGCTTGCAGAAACAGCCTGCATTTTTCGAATTATTGAAAGTGATTTTCTGTAAAATCGAGGACGAAAGAAACATTCCTAAACCGTTGGAGTTCTATGCTACTTCGGAGGAACGTTCTAATCCCGATGGACAGTTAACGGTCAAGAAACGTATCTCTAAAATTTTTGAACAGGTCAAAAACAAGAGGAAGTACAAGTTAATTTTTGATGCCAATGACGAAATTAAGTTGTCTCCTCGTAGCTTAGCTTATATCGTCAGCGAGCTACAGAAGTACAGTTTACTTAACACCAACATTGATATTAAGGGTAAAGCGTATGAAGAAATCGTTGGTGCCAACCTGCGTGGCGATAGAGGAGAGTTTTTCACACCCAGAAATGTTATGAAAATGGTCGTTAAGATGATTAACCCTGGTGTTGATGAAAAAGTTCTGGATAGTTCTTGTGGAACGGGTGGTTTCCTTGTGAATGCCATGACGCATGTGATTGAAAAACTTGAAAAGCAATTTGAAGATGAACTTGGTATGCCGAAAAGCGAGTGGAATAATGAGGCAATCAACACTTTCAGAGATCGTGTATCTGACATGGCGAAATCAAATTATTTTGGATTCGATATTAATCCGGATCTCGTTAAGGCAACGAAGATGAATATGGTTATGAACAATGACGGCAGCGGTAATATCTTACAATCCAACTCTCTGCTGCCACCGCACGAATGGACAGAGGATTTCCGCTCTAACTTGGCAGAAGCATTGAGTATCGATAAATCCACGATTCGCAATCATAAAACGATAGAGTTCTTCGATGTGATTGTGACAAACCCGCCTTTTGGCAGCAAAATTCCGATCAAAGACAAAGCTATTCTGGAGCAATTTGAATTGGCACATGTCTGGGAAAATGATAAGAAAGCCAATACTTGGAAAATGACGGATCGCCTGCAAGCATCAGTCCCTCCGGAAATTCTATTTGTAGAACGATGCACTCAACTGCTTGTTCCTGGTGGACGTATGGGCATAGTCCTTCCTGATAATATTCTGGGTGCGCCGGGTCTTGGTTATATTCGAGAGTGGCTTATCAAGAATCACAGAATCGTTGCCAGTGTAGACCTTCATGTAGATACCTTCCAGCCGAGAAATGGTACTCAGACCTCTGTGCTGTTCCTACAGAAGAAAACACAGGAACAGAAAGATACTGAGGAAAAGAGTGGCACGATGGCAGATTATAATATTTTTATGGCCATGGTAGAAAAAGTTGGGCATGATAAACGTGGTAATCCTACCTTCAAACGTGACAAAGAAGGAAATGAAATCCTTGTGCCTGATACCAATAGCGTTCTTGTTCTTGGCTCAACTGGAGAAGGTGATCGTACTGTATCTCACGAGCAAAAGAGAAAAGTCGAGGATGATCAAACTCCGGATGTTCCGCCCATCTTTGCGGAATGGAAAGCTAAGGAGGGATTGGCATGGTAAATGATAATTTGGCACATCAAATTGCGGAAACTCCCGAATGTGAAATCGTGATTGATGAGGCACCGGTTAAGTGGTGCACTGTATCGCTTTCAGAAATCATCGAAAGAGGGAAACGTTTTGAGGCAAGTGTCTATGATGTCGAAGCAAAACAGGCACGAGAAATCATTGCAAATGGCAAATACCCTCTTACAGCCCTTGGCGGCGCAGACGGAATGACAACGTCTTACACAGGCGCACGGTTCAAACGAATTTGGGTTGAAAAATCTGATTACCCTATTTATCAACCTTCAACTATCATGGACATCAAGCCATCACCAGATGGGTATATTTCTGCAGTAACCGATACAGATATTGATGCATTGCGAGTGTCTAAAGGACAGGTTCTTATGACCTGTTCTGGGACAATTGGAAAGGTTTCTTTTGTTTCGGATACGTTGGATAACTTGATTTTCAGCCATGATCTTTTGCGCATAAATTGTAAAAAGCCAAGTGATGCTGGGTATGTCTATGCATATCTAAAAAGCAAGGTCGGTAATAAAATATTATTAACAAACAGCTATGGCGCCGTGATAACGCATATTGAGCCCGAACACCTTGCAACAGTCCCGATTCCGGATGCACCGGAATCGGTGAAAATTAAGATTGGCAATCTTATTGTTTGCTCTTATAATCTTCGTGATGAGTCAAATGTTCTGATTGATAGGGCAACTCAGATGCTGATTGACGAGCTTCAGCTTCCAGCAATTAATGAATTTGATGTCGACTATTTCAAAAAGGACGCTCCAGTAAAAACATTCAGCGTAAAATTAAGCGATATGGACTACCGGCTGGATGCTTCCTATCATGTCCCGATTGTAGATGCAATCATCGATCATCTTAACAAGCATGCAGAGGAAGTTATAACCGTTGATGATAACCGAATAAGTAAAAATATCATCCTTCCGGGTAGATTCAAACGAGTATATGTTGGAGAGGGTGAAGGCCGGGTATTCATTGGAGGAAAACAATTGCATGAACTCGATCCTTCAAATAAAAAATATTTGTCATTATCGCAGCATGGTGAGCGAATAGAGAAGCAGTTAGAGTTACATGAAAATATGACTCTTATTACTTGTAGTGGAACTATCGGAAAAGTGGCTCTTGTGGGGAGACACTGGGAAAAATGGGCAGCAAATCAGCATATTATCCGCATCGTTCCCGCAAGCGAAAATATTGCTGGCTACCTCAACATTTTCTTGGCCTCAGAATATGGCTATCATTTGATTACAAGATATACGTATGGTGCGGTTATTGATGAGATTGATGCTACGCATGTAAGCAACATCCCTGTTCCGCTACTCAAAAACCATGATATTCAAAAAAGAATCAACGATCTTGCACTTGAAGCTAACCAAAAACGTTATGAGGCCTATAAGTTAGAGCAGAAGGCGTTGGAAATTATGGATAGAGAAGTTATTTACGCTAAGTGAGGTGAGCCAGGGTGCCAGGATACAAAGATTGGATAGATGCTATTGATATAAAGGTTGACTATTTTTCTGCATTTATGAAAGCCTGGATTGCCTTTAATGCGTGGTATAATTTTAGCGGTGAGGTTACCGGAAAAAATGACAAGGAATGTATCGAGTACATTGCAAGTCAACCAAACAGATTTAAGACCTATACCATGAATCTGATCAATGCAGAGGATGCAGATGGTAGCGCATACAGAGAGAATATTGCAAAACTACATGGTCCTCTTTTGAATGCAGCAATTGTCACTCAGGAATACATAGGGGTTCGGCAGTCTGTTTCATTTGCTGAAGTGGCAGTGAAAAACGCAAACACACTTAAGCAGAAAGATTATTACCAGCACCACTATGAGTGTTCCAGAGCACATGGAAAAATGAAAACAGTAGTTACGATAAAAGCTACAGGCGCTTCTGTATTTTGTTTTGAGCAAGATGGATATGATATTGATGTATTGAGGCAGCAATCTGGCTTTATTGGTTTGACCCAAAGGCAAAAGGAGCAGTGTGAGGAGTGCTACAGGGAACTGACTCCGTATCACATTAGCAGCGTTCTTGCATCGGGACAAGTTGCAAAACAAATTGGAGCATATAACTTCGTAAATGATGCAGGAAAGATTAGTGAAGCTATCGTAATTATACTGTATATGCTTCGCTGCTGCCTTGCCCATGGTGATATATCACCTGACGAATCAGCAAATGAAGTGTACAAATATGCGTATGAAGCGTTGTGCGCACCATTGAGGAAACTTAAATGAAACAAGGAACCTCTGCTGTAAATTTTAACCAGCATAGGTTCCTGTTTTGCGGATATGAAAGGCTTTACGAGCCGATATGCCCCATCTTCCAATTATCATTGAAAACTGATGATCAGCTTCTTACCTAACCCCTCAGCCAATGCCTGTAAGGTTGCAATCGTAGGACTGCAAGAGCCGCTTTCAATGCGGCTGATATTGGACTGGCGAACGCCACTTTTGTCAGCGAGTTCCTTTTGTGTCATATTAGATGCCATTCTTGCAGCAATCAGAGAACGGGTCAACTGATACTCCGTTTCAGAGGCTTCGTACTCTGCCCTGAACGCAGGGTCTTTCATTTGCTGTTCAATATAGCGTTTCAAATCACTCACGAGAACTCCTCCTCTCATAATCGGCTTTATATTTTCGGGCAAGTTCGATTTCGGCTGGCGGGGTTCCCTGTGTTTTCTTCACGAACCCATTGGTCAGCACGATCTTGTTGTTAACATAGAAGAAGTAAAAAATGCGGGTAATATCACTGGAAAACTTGATGCGGAGTTCAAATAGGCCGTCGCCCATTGCTTTTGAGTTCGGCTCCCTTAAAGTATTCCCGAATTCCTCAAGTAATTCCAAGCTACGAACGGCCTTGTTTCGCATTTTGGGATTCAGACTATCTAAGAACTCCTCTACCGGAGCTTCGCCGTTCTCCAATCGGTAAAATTCAATATCGAACACGATTTCACCTTCTGTCATTCATAGTATATTCCTTAAAAGGAATATTGTCAACGTGCATTATCGTTGATATTCCTTTTGTTTTGGTAGAAATTTCTCCAATTCTTCTCGTGGGATCTTGCTCAAGAGCTTCTCTGCCCGCTTGCAGCGCCGCTCCAGCTCGGAAAGCTTCATGCTCTGGTCAAAGCTGTGGCTGCGTTCTGCTTTTAACTCGTTTCGCAGATCCGCATTGATCTCCCTTTGGAAGCTTGCGTTCCGCCGCTCGTGGGCGATGGTATCCCGCAGCCGCTGTGTTTCCACCTGAAAGGATTCCACCTCCGGCAGCAGCTGCGCCAGCAGCGCAACGGCCTCCTCCCGTTTCTTGCCTGCGTTGAACACGTTGATGTTGTTCAGCGTGGTCTCCAGCTGCTCCAGCTTAGCGTCCATCGCCGTGACCTTCTTGTACCACTGGGGTGTCAGGTGCCTGCGTTTGGTCTCCACGGCGGGCGTACCTCGCTCCAGCTCCGGCCACCGTTCCGCCATGCAGGCGTAGAAATCATCCTGCCAGCGGATCATGCTTTTCTTGTTGCCGAGGATCTCCTTTGCGGACAGCCGCTTGTCCCTGGTCAGCGGGACAAAGCAAAGGTGCATGTGAGGTGTCTTTTCATCCATGTGTACCACGGCAGAAATAATATTTTCCTCGCCTACACGCTCCTTCAGAAAGTCAAAGGCCCGCCGGAAATACTCCGGCATTTCCGCTTCGTGGGCCTTGGCAAACTCCGGGCTGACCGTTACCAGCGTGTCCACAAATTTCACGCTGTCCTTCCGCACCCGGCAGCCTGCCGTCTGGATGCGGTGCTTGATCTCCTGCTCATAGCTCCACCGGGGCGTCACCAGATGGAAGTTCTGCGCCGTGCGGCTGAGATCAATGTCCGGGTTGCTGGCGTAGCTGTCCTTTGTCCGCTCGTGGTGGGCACTCAGCGCCTTGGACGCGCCGCCCTTGTGCTTTGCAAATCGTAAAATGGCGTATGCCATGTGGAACCTCCCTTGTTATAGTCTGGGAGACCGGGGAGCGGGGAATCCCCGTCACGGCTTCTGAAACCGTGCGCTGCGGCGGGTGTCGATACCGACACACGCCTTCACTTCGTTTTCGGCCCGGTCACAAACGCGGTTGGCCACCGCCAGCCCGCGTTCGTTTCCGTCCCCCGCCGTAATGGGTATAACACACTATACTTTGTACCAAAGTCCGTGTGCCAGCCGTTCCCTCTGGACTCCCTGAAACGGGCGAAATGCCCTGTCGGTGCGACAGGTCATTCAGCCCTCTGGTGTACGGTATGTCCGATATGTCCGGTATTTTCGGGGGATACCCCACTCCCGTTTTTACCGTACATACCGTACATTACCGTACACCTTCCCACCGCAGAAGGATGACCTTTCCATCCTTCGTGCGCCGGGAACCGTAGCGGATGCCGTACTTTCGCAGCAGGTCATCCTGCCGCACGTTCAGCGTCCGCACGATCCAGTTGGGTGAAAAAGCTTGTGTACTGTCTATCTCTGAAAGACACTGTACCAGCTCCGTTGCCGTGCCGCTCCACAGTGGATTTTCTTCATTTACCAGCCGGGAAAGAAATTCCAGCAACGGGTTCGGCGGCTCCCTGAATGGCTCTGTTTCCACCTCCGTCACTTGCCAGTGACTATGGGGAGAGTCGAAGTGCAGGTGAAGCCGCATCTGCGGCTGGTCACGTCCCACCACATCGAGGATGGCGTCCCCGCTCGTGCGCTTGTCCTTATGCAAGACCAGGGCTCCATCTGCCGCCCCCAAGATGCCATTGGTGCCGGAGATGGTGTCGAACACATCCTCCGCTCCCTCCTTGCGGGTGTGGTGAACGAGCAGCAGGGCGATGCCGCGTTGGTCTGAGAACGCCTTCAGCTTGGCGATGGTATCGTAATCCGCGGCGTAGCTGCCGTTGTCCGGCATCCGTCCCCGGATGCGTTGGAGTGTGTCAATGATGACCAGCACCGTTTCCGAGTACTCAAACAGGAAAATTTCCAACTGCTCCAGCAGATCTTCTTCCAGCGTGTCCGCCAGAACGGACAGCACCAGATCAGGACTGTCCCGTTCCGTCATCTGTGCCAAACGCTTCTGTAATCGCTCGTAGGTGTCCTCCAGAGCAAGGTACAAAACCGTGCCCTGCCGGGAGGGAAAGCCTAAAAACGGCTCTCCTGCGCTCACCTGATAGGCCATTTGCAGGACGAGGAAGGATTTGCCGATTTTGGGAGCGCCAGCGAGGAGGTATGTCCCCGCTGGCAGCAAGTTTTCAATGATACATGGCCGGGATGGGAAATGGGTGTCCATCAGCTCCGGCATGGAAAAGATACGCATTTTGCCGAATTGCTTGTTTGTTTCCTCAAAAGTTGCTATACTGTCTGTGCGTGCAAGCGCGGACGGCTGCTCCCCATCTGGTGCAACAGATGGATCTGGGGCAGTCGTTTCTTTATCCTCCCACATGGCCGCCTCCTGTGTTCTGTTCGATCCATTCCACCAGCTTGTCTCTCGGCACCAGCAGCCGCTTGCCGATCCGCAGGGTGGGAAAGCTTTCTGTGTTCAGCAGCTGGTAGGCTCCGGCACGGGAAATGCCCAGCGCCGTGGCCAGCTGATTGGCATTCAGCACCGCGGGCAGATTTTCGTAGTTGTTGTTCATGTGTGACCTCCTTTGAAAATTGTTCTTGACACAATAGACTTTTAATGATATAAAATATTTAGTAAGTCGCCTATTGTGGAAACAGTATAATCAAAGGCTGCTGCATTGTCAATAGCCTATTTGAAATTATTTTTTATCAGTCGGTCTATTATGGAGGAAGCTGTATGTATCCGTTTAAAAATCCGCCTGCGCCAACTAATCGCATCTGGGCAGCGTGCTATATGGATTCTGTTACGGAATGCTTTGAAATTCGGACAGAAGCGAAAACGCCGGGGGGCATTTTCACGCTGTACCACAAGGAATATCCCATTGGTACGGCACTGACGGAGTTTCTGTACGCAGACGTAAAGGTGTTTCCGGCGCATCTGGGGAATATCAAAACATGCCTTAAGGAAATACGGGCGGGAAATGATGTGAATACACAGTTCCTTCAACTGTTTAGCATTGCCCTTTACTGGCTGCGGTGCAGTCCCGCGTTTGCGCCGCTGGCGGCCAGCATCCAGCGGCAGCAGCTATACTATGAACAGGGGAAGCGACTGGGAACGGATGAAATCGAGCGCCAAATGACCTACTACACGGAATTACAGCCGAAACTGCTGTATTTGGCGGAGAATTTCTTCGAGGCCAGTAAGCCGGAGGATATGACGGCGCGGTACTTTGCGCAGCGTCAAGCGCTGGGTGAAAAGGGTGCGGCGGAATGGAACAACTATCTTCCGCTAAGCTATCGTGAGGTATCCTACGGCCCTGTCATGAAGGGAGCAAATGGATTTTTCCCATACGATGATATTCTGAATGAAGAACAGCGGAATGACATTCAAGACTTCTTTGCCGACACGCTGAATACGGAAAGGGCGGAAGATTTTACGCAGTTTATCCTTGCGGAGTATATCCGCCGGGATCTGAGATTCCGCGTCTGTAAATTCTGCGGACGCTACTTCGGCATTATGGGCAATACCCGGCTGGAATTTTGCGACCGGCTCATTGATGGTTCTACAAAAACCTGCAAGGAGATGGGTTCTCTCCGGCTTTACGAGAAACGGAAGCTGGAGGAGCCAGCCATCAAGGAGTATAAGCGCTCCTACAAGGCCCACAACGCTCGTATCCGCTATGGTCTGATGACGCGGGATGAATTCAATACCTGGTCTCAGGAGGCCCGCAGAAAGCGGGATGACTGTGTCGCTGGAAAGCTATCGCTGGAAGAATTCGTGGCGTGGCTGGATAGCGACAGACAAAGTTAAACAACGGACTGACTGGCCGTTTTATAATTTCAGAGGAAAGAGAGGTACATGTGAGAAGCAATACCAAGAATGCAAAGGGCAGCGGCACCATCCGCAAGCGCTCCGACGGGCGCTGGGAGGCCCGCTATACCACCGGCATTGACCCGAAGACGGGCAAACAGACCCAAAAGTCCGTCTATGGCAAGACACAAAAGGAAGTCCGCCAGAAGCTGACGGAGGTCACAGCGGAGATCGATGCGGGAACCTATCGGGAACCCTGTAAAATGACAGTTGATGAATGGCTGGATATTTGGTTGAAAGACTACCAAATCGGCGTAAAACCATCTACAGCCTATCTGTATGAGCGGCAGGCGAAGCTCTATTTACGCCCCGAGCTGGGAAACATCCCACTGGAAGCACTAAAGGCTCATACGATCCAACATCTATACAACAAGCTGTCTCAGGGACATGATGGACAACCGGCTCTCAGCAGCAAGACCATCAAGAATATTCACGGTGTCCTTCACAAAGCCCTCCAGCAAGCTGTGCTGCTGAACTATATCCGGTACAATCCCACATCAGCCTGCGTTCTGCCAAAAATTGTCAAAAAGGAGATCCGTCCGCTGACCGATCACCAGACCGCTCAGCTTCTGAATCTCCTAAAAGGTAGCAAATATGAACTCCCGCTTACCGTTGATCTCTTCACAGGAATGCGGGAGGGCGAGCTTCTGGGGCTCATGTGGGACTGTGTCAACTTCGAAAAAGGCACCATCCTTATTGACAAACAACTTCGCAAGGGGCAGGAAAAAGGCGGTAAATATTACTTTTCGCCACCCAAAAACAATAAAAGCCGCACCTTGACTCCGGCCCCTTATGTGATGAAGTTGCTCCGGGCGCAGAAAGTTCATCAAACAGAGCAAAAACTGATGGCTGGCCCCGCATGGGAGGATACTGGATTGGTGTTTACCAACGAATTTGGCCGCTATATATCCTACCGGGCTCTATATGACAGCTTCAAACGCATGGTCAATCAAATTGAAATTCCCTCCGCCAGAATCCATGATTTGCGGCACACCTACGCCGTTAACTGTATACGGGCTGGAGATGACATCAAAACCGTGCAAAGCAATCTCGGCCATGCCACAGCGGCGTTCACCTTGGACGTCTATGGTCACTTCACAGATGACATGCGAACCGCAAGTTCTCAGCGCATGGAGGGCTTCATTACAAAGGTTCTCAACCTGTAAAGGGTCAGATAAAGGGTCAAAGGGCTTTGGGGGCAATAAAAAATCCCTCAAAGCCTTGCGGCTCTAAGGGATTTGTTTGGTGGACGATACAGGACTCGAACCTGTGACCCCCTGCACGTCAAGCAGGTGCTCTAGCCAGCTGAGCTAATCGTCCGAAGCGGAACGTGTACATATTACATGAGTTCCGCCGATTTGTCAAGCCTTTTCTCGTTTTTTCTCAAAAAGTTTTCCAAGGTGCTTTATATCGGCAAATTTTTCCGACAGGCAGCTCCCTTTCAGCGCTTATTCCACGTTGAACTGCCGCAGGCCCGCCAGGTCTGTGACCGGCAGAGAGAACGCCAGCGCCTGGGCCTCGGTCTGCATTCCGGCCTTTTCCATAATGGCCTTCATGATGGGCTTCCGGGTCTCCGCCGAGGCGAGAATAAAGATCAGTTCCTTCTCCGACGCCAGCGACACGCCGAAGAATTTCTTCGCCAGCTCCGTTCCGGTCCCCTTTGCGTGGACCGCCGTGCCGCCGGTAGCCCCAGCCGCCCGGGCTGCGTCCATAACCTGATCCGTAGCGCCCTGATTGGCGATCACAACGATCAGCTCGTGGGTCAATTCCTTTTCCATGCGGTCCTCCGCCTCCCCCTGTAACAAATAATTTTTGGCAGACGCGCCGCCGATGCTGGACACCGGCACCGCCATCATAACGCCCCGGCCCGGAACATCTAGCCAGAGGTCCTTGGCCGCTTTCCGGAGCAAACCTCTCCGGCTGGGCAGCATACACAGCAGCACTGCCTTTTCCGTAGCTTCCAGCCCCAGACAGTCTAAAACCTCAGTGGTGGCGGTGCCACGTCCAAGAGCCGTGAGCACCAGCGTCGCCCCCTGTTCCCGGAACCAAGCGGAGAAGTCTCCGCCCCGGCTCCGGTCCGTGATGGTAAGGATCAGATCAGCAGACATATAACTTCCCCCCTTACAGTTCGATGATCTCGTCGTCCGCCGCCGGCATCTCCGGTGCAGGCGCGGCAGGTGCTTCCGCCGCGGCCTTCTTCAGCTTGAGCTGATAGACAAGGCCCAGCAGTTGGATGGTGATAAGCGGCGTCATGGCCACCATGGCCACTACGCCGAAAGCGTCTGTTACCACATTGCCGCCCAGGGTCTCACAGGCCCCCATAGCAAAGGGCAGCAGAAACGTGGCCGTCATGGGACCAGAGGCCACGCCGCCGGAGTCGAAGGCGATGGCGGTGAAGATCTTCGGCACCACGAAGGATAAGCCGATGGCGCACAGGTATCCCGGCACCAGCAGGACAAAAATAGAAACGCCCGTCAGCACACGCAGCATGGCGAGACCAATGGACACCGCCACGCCGATGGACAGGCTGGTGCTCATGGCCTTGCCGGGGATCGCCCCGGAGGTCAGTTCCTCCACCTGCCGGTTCAGAACGTGTACCGCAGGCTCTGCCTGCACGATGAACCAGCCCATCAGCATACCGATGGGGATCAGGACCCAGCTTTGCTCCAAAGCCGCGATCTGGCGGCCCAAATAGCTGCCGGCGGGTAAAAAGCCCACATTCACACCGGTCATAAACAAAACCAAACCGATATAAGTATACAGGAGTCCCACGGTAATTTTCAACACATTTTTTCGAGGCAAATGCAGAGACGTCACCTGAAACACGGCGAAAAAGGCCGCAATGGGCGCCAGCGCCGCCCCCATTTCCTTTGCGTAGACCGGAAGGCCCTGAGCGAACAGCCGCCACAGCTCCCGGCTGTCCCCGGCCTCCGGCACTACGGAGGGCACATAGCTTCCCGCTGCCGGGTACGCCAGTGCCAGCGTCAGCACCGCCAGCACCGGCCCCACGGAGCACAGCGCCACCAGACCGAAGCTGTCCTCGCCAGCCTTGCCGTCGCTTCGGGTGGAGGACACGCCCAAGCCCAGCGCCATGATGAAAGGCACGGTCATAGGCCCGGTGGTCACGCCGCCGGAGTCAAAGGCCACCGCCAGAAAATCCTTAGGGGCAAAGGCCGCCAGAGTAAAGATCACGATGTAGGACGCGATGAGCAGGCCGTTCAGCGGGATCTGGAACAGGATACGCAGCAGCGCTACCACCAGAAAGATCCCCACGCCCACGGCCACCGCCCCGATCAGGACGGCGTTAGGGATCCCCGGCACCTGCCCCGCCAAAACCTGAAGATCCGGCTCGGAAATAGTGACGATGATGCCGATAAGCAAGCTGACGCACACCACCACCCACAGCTTCCGAGATTTGGTCATCTGTGCGCCCACCCGCTCACCAATGGGGAGCATGGCGGTATCCGCGCCCAGAGTAAACAAGCCCATACCCACGATCAGCAGCACGGCGCCTACCAAGAACGCCAGCAGCACGTCCGTTGGGACCGGAGCCGCGGTAAAACACAAGATCAGCACGATCAGGGTAATGGGCACCACGGAGGCCAGCGCCTCCCTCACCTTTTCACCCAATATCGTTTTCGTCTGGCCGATCTGGTCCCGCCACTTCTTCCGCAGTCCTGCAAACAAACGCACCGCCTCCTTCTCTGATGATCACTTGATGGATTTATCATACCATTTTTCACCTTAGCATCGCAACTTTTTGTCGGAATCTTTTCAAATTATTAACAATATATGTGAAAAGTGCTGTGCACGCCCTTGTTATTCCGCAAAAACTGCCCGGCTGTTGCCGGGCAGTTCCCTACTTGCTTCGTTCCTCCAGCGTTTTTGCCAGCTCTGCCGCAAACAGGCGGGCGGCCAGCTCCGCCTCCTCCGGGGCGTTTCCGGCGGTCCCCACCTCCACCAGCAGAGAACCTGTGGTGGCGTGTTGATTGTACCGGGAATTCCGCAGAAGCAGAGGCCGCATCAGCGTGGGATAGTCCGTCAGCGCCTGCTCCTGCACCGCCACCGCCAGTCGCAGATTCTCCATCCAGTCGGGATGGCTCAGTCCGCCGCCGTCGCTGCCCATGATGAGGGAGAGCTGCGCCGCCGTCCCCTGTCCCTCGATCTCCGACACCACTTTCACCTGACTGCCGTCGGACGCCTCGATAGCGTCCCGGTGGACATCCAGCACGAAGCGGATAGATGGGTACTCTTTCAAATACCGGTCGATCCCCGCCAGAG
>ERZ857629.3029-NODE-3029-length-14778-cov-4.219045_pt1 | contig 14778 bp, 9 predicted proteins | sample MGYA00519700_ERZ857629 | MGnify/ENA primary metagenome ERZ857629 (study PRJEB31778, sample SAMEA3449351) | human gut metagenome | biome: human gut; feature: human-associated habitat; material: faeces | place: United Kingdom | collected 2010/2012 ... | reverse complement strand
CAAACACGCACAGCGCCGCCGCGGCGGAAATGAGGCCGTCGATGACCGCCGGCCGGCGTGCCGCCGCCGCGCCCAAAAATGCGCCGCACATCGCCGCGAGGTCAAAGCCGCCGACCTTGGAAAGGACGCCGACAACGTCGTCCCTGTCCGGCCGATTTACCTCAATGGCGGTGCGGATGACCGCTTTCTTTTTGCGAAAGCTCTCCTCCGTGATACCGCCGCCGCGGCCCGTCACGGCCTCGACGTCCGCTCCCAGCAGCACGGCCAGCACCGCCGAAGAGGTCGTCGTGTTGCCGATGCCCATTTCGCCGACACCGATCACGTCCGCGTCGACCGTCCTTGCGATCTCTGCGCCGGTCAGGATGGCCTGTAAGGTTTGCTCCCGCGTCATCGCGGGGCCGGTGCAGATATTTTGCGTGCCGTAGGCGATCTTGCGGTTCAAAACGGTGCTCTCGTAAATATCGGCATTCACGCCGACATCGCACACGGTCAAGCCGCAGCCAAAGTGCTTTGCCAGCACCGCAGCTCCCGTCTTGCCCCGCATCAGGTTGATGGTCTGCTGCTTCGTCACGGACTGCGGCGCGCTGGAAACGCCCTCGGCCACCACGCCGTTGTCCGCAGCGAAGACGAGCAGCTGCTTTTTATTGAGCGCATTGTGCACCCGCCCTGTGATCCCCGCAAGCTGGATGGAGATCTCTTCGAGCCGCCCGAGGCTGCCGGGGGGCTTGGCGAGCCGCGCCTGATACTCTTCCGCCGCCGTCATCGCGCCGCGATCGAGCGGCGCGACTGCGCGCACGAGCGCGTCCAATTCCTTCTGCATGGCTCTCCCCTCCTTAAAATTCGACGCCGCGCCGCGCCGCGATCCCTCGGTCAAACGGGTGCTTGCGCTTTCGCATCTCCGTCACATAGTCGGCGGCGTCCAGCAAATGCTGCGACGGATCTCGCCCCGTCAGCACGACTTCAAGCGCTTTTGGTCTGCCGCGCAGAAAGTCGATCAGCGTTGCCTCTTCGATCAAGCCGTGGTTGCAGGCGGCGACCGCCTCATCGAGCACGAGCAGATCGACGCCGTCCGCGCTCTTTCGCATCACGTCTTCCAGCAGCGCGGAATAGGCCTTTTGCGCCGCCGCTTTCGTCTGCCCGTCCATCGCCTTGAAAAAGCCGAAGTTCTGCGTGCAGCACGCGACCTCAACATTTTGCAGCGCGCGCAGGATGTTCAACTCGGACGAGCTGCCGTCCTTCAAAAACTGCGCAAACAGCACGCGCTTTCCAGCGCCCGCCGCGCGGACGCTCAGTCCGACCGCCGCGGTCGTCTTGCCCTTGCCGTCGCCGAAGTACAGATGAATAAGCCCCTGCATGCTCACACCTCCTGATTCAAAATGCGGTAGATGAGCGGCATATCGAGCCCCGCGCGCACCGCGTCTGCCAGCAGATCATACTGCCGCTCCTTGTAGGCCCTCGCGTCAAAGGTGCCGAGCGATTCAAAGGAAACGCCCTTTTTCGTGCACAGCGCTTTTAAGATCGTGCCGGCGACCTCTTGTTCATCGAAAATACCGTGGACATAGCTGCCGTAAACATTGCCCATGCTGAAGAGCGCGCCGCGCGCTTCTTCGCTGCGGCCCATGTGGATCTCGTAGCCCGCGTAGCGCTTGCCGTTCAGCTCAGAGAGCAGTCCCGCGACGCCGGAGAAGACGCCGTTTGTCTGCGTCTGCACCTTTTCGCCCTGAAATACTGTTTCGAGCGGCAGAAGGCCCATTCCGTCGATCTCCGTCACGCCCGCGGCCTCGACCTGTTCGGGGTCGGAAATGTGCCGTCCCAGCATCTGATAGCCGCCGCAGACGCCGAAAACCAGCGTGCCGCCGCTCGCAGCCTTTTGGATCAACGCCTCCAGCCCGCTCTGGCGGAGCCATTGGAGGTCGGCGATCGTACTCTTCGTACCGGGAATCACGATCATATCCGGCGCGCGCAGGTCCCGCGCCCGCTCCACATAGCGGAGCGAGACATTCTCGTAGCGCTCAAACGGCGAAAAATCCGTAAAGTTCGAAATGCGCGGCAGACGGATGACCGCAATGTCGATGAGCCGCGGCTCCTTATCCCGCCCGAAGCGTTCGCTCAAGCTATCCTCGTCGTCGATGTCGACATGGAGGTATGGCACAACGCCCGCCACGGGCACGCCGCAGAGCTCCTCAAGCGTTTTGAGCCCCGGTTCCAGAATGGCGCGGTCACCGCGGAATTTGTTGACGACAACTCCCTTGATGCGCCTTCTGTCCTCTTCACTTTGCAGCGCGACCGTGCCGTAGAGCTGGGCGAACACGCCGCCGCGGTCGATGTCGCCCACCAGCAGCACCGGCGCATCCACCATGCGGGCAAGACCCATGTTGACGATGTCGTTTTCCTGCAAATTGATTTCCGCGGGGCTGCCCGCGCCCTCGATGACGATGATGTCGTACTCGCGTGCCAAGCTCTCATAGGCCTCCATCACCGCGGGGATAAAGTCGCGCTTTCTGCGATAGTATTCCATCGCGGGCAGATTGCCCTGTACGCGTCCGTTCACGATGACCTGACTGCCGACGTCCGTCGTCGGCTTCAGTAAAATCGGATTCATGCGCACATCCGGCTCGATGCCCGCGGCCTCAGCCTGCACCACCTGCGCGCGCCCCATCTCGCCGCCATCTTTCGTGATGAACGAGTTGAGCGCCATATTCTGGCTCTTGAACGGGGCAACGCGATAGCCGTCCTGCTTCAAAACGCGGCAGAGCCCCGCGGCCAGCAGACTCTTGCCCGCGTTGGACATCGTCCCCTGGATCATGATAGTTTTTGCCATGCGCTCACTCCTTTCCCACGCTTCTGATTGCCGCGATAAGCTGTTCGTTTTCCTCGTACTGCCGGACCGCGACGCGATACCAGCCGGATGTCAGGCCCTCGAAATTTGCGCAGTCGCGGATCGCGACGCCGCGCGCTCGCAGCTGTTCCGTCAAGCCCACATCGCCACGGAATAAGATGTAATTCACCTGCGATGGGCACACCCAAAAGCCGAATTTCCTCAGTTTTTCCTCGAGCCACGGGCGCTCCGCGCGGATGATCGCGCGGTTTCTCTCTAAAAACTCCGCATCGCCCAGCGCGGCGACACCCGCCGCCTGTGCAAGCGTCGAGACATTCCACGGCGGCACCGCCGCCGACATCTTCCGCAGCAATGCCTCGTCCGCGCTCAGGCCATATCCCAGCCGCAGCCCCGCCATGCCAAAGCTCTTCGTAAAGGCCTTGAGGATAAAAAGCTGCGGGAAGTCAGATAGGGACGGCGTCAGATCAACGCCGCCGTCCGACAGGCTCAAAAAGCACTCGTCGACAAAAAGCGCGATATTTTTCTCGCGGCAGATGCGCAGAATTTCTTCCAGCAAATCGTCCGCAATGAGCCGTCCCGTCGGGTTGTTCGGGTTGCAGAGGAACAGCGCGTCGATCTTTTCGAGCGCAAGGATTGGCAAAAAATCCTTCCGCAAGTCAAAATTCTCATTTTGGTCAAGGGCAAAGCGCACGACCTCGCAGCCTGTCCGCCGCAAGGCGAGCGAATACTCCGAAAACGTCGGTGCGAGCTCCATCGCGCGCTTGGGCCGCACGGCCCCGCAATAGGCATAGATCAGCTCGGATGCGCCATTGCCGCAGAGGACAAAGTTCTTCGGCACCCCCTCATATTCCGAGATCGTCTGTACGAGTGTCCGGCAGTAGGGGTCTGGGTAGCGGTAGAGCTCGGGCAGCGCGCGTTCGATCGCGTCGGTCACGCTTCTCGGCGTGCCGAGCGGGCTCACATTCGCCGAAAAGTCGAGCGCAATGCCGCCGTAGATATCTCCGCCGTGGCGGTTTTCCGTTTGATAAAGCATTCTCTCCCCTCACAGCGAAAAAATCAGCAGCCGGACCGCGCAGCCAAGCAGCAGCGCCAGAAGCGTCGTGCCGTACATCAGCCGACAGGCGCGCGGGATATCCTCATGCTCGATCTGCCGCAATGCGTCGCCGATGTACTCCTTTTTGTGCAGCACGCCGTGATACCACGCGTCGCCCGCGAGGCGCACATCCAAAAGTCCCGCGCAGACCGACTCCGTCTGCGCGGAGTTCGGGCTCGCGTGCTTGTAGCGGTCGCGGCGGAATATCTTCCAGCCGTTTTTCACGTCCATGCGCAGAAGTCCGCCCGCCGCGAGCATCAGCAATGCAGAGATGCGCGCAGGCAGATAGTTCGCGATATCATCCGCCTTCGCAGGCATAAGGCCGATGTCCTTATACGGCGGCTCGACGTAGCCGAGCATCGAGTCCATCGTATTCACAGCCTTGTAGAAAAAGCCCAGCGGCGCGCCGCCGATGGCAAGGTACAGCAGCGGTGCGACCACGCCGTCTGACGTGTTCTCCGCCACGGTCTCGACCGCGGCGCGCGTCACGCCCGCATCGTCGAGCGCCGCCGTGTCGCGTCCCACGATCATCGAAACGGCGCGGCGCGCGGATTCGATGCTGCCGTGCTCGAGTTCGTGATACACCTTCATGCTCTCATCCCGCAGCGACTTTGCCGCCAAGATCTGCCAGCACATGACGCTCTCGACCGCGAGGCGCAGCCGCGGACTCACCCTGCCGCACAAACACAGAAGCAGCGCGGGCACCGCCGCCGCAAGAAACGAGACGATCCCCCACAGCACCGCGCCCGCCGCGCGCTCGCCGTGCGGCGTTTTGGGGAAAATCCTCCGCAGGGCGCACTCCAGCGCGCTGATCGTCTTCCCGATCAGCACGACCGGATGCGGCAGGCTGTGCGGATCGCCCAGAATGCAGTCGATGCCAAAGCCGATGAGAAGCGGCAAAACGAGGCAAATCATGGTTTCTCCTCCGACTGCATCGTGAAGATATACACGGGGTTCTGCCCCGTCATCAGGTGATACGGCCCTGCCTTTTTGCCGCGGGCGATCTGGACGGAGACGGCCTCCGCCTCGGTAAAGGCAAAATCCTTCATGCACGCCGTCAGCTCGGCGATGCTCTCAAGCGAGACGGCCGTCGCCACGATGCGGACGTGCGGATTTTTGGCAAGCAGCATCGACAGAATATCACGCAGGTTGCCCGCGCTGCCGCCAATAAAGACGTGCGTCGGTGCAGGCAGATCGCGGCACGCCTCCGGCGCAGTGCCGGAAACGACCGTCAGGTTCTCCACATGGAACGCCGCTTGATTCTTTTTCAACAGCTCAACCGCGTCGTCTCTGCGCTCAACGGCGTAGACATGACCGTGCTTCGCCTGAAGCGCCATCTCGATGGCGACCGAACCCGTTCCCGCGCCGATATCATAGCAGACGGCGCGCTCGGTCAGGCGGAGCTTCGAGAGCGCGACGGCGCGCACCTCGCTCTTGGTCATCGGCACAACGCCGCCCTCGCCCGCGCCTCGCAAAAACGCCTCGTCCGGCAGTCCGTGCGTCACGATGGCATCGGGATGGTCGTTTTCGATCAGCACGGCGCTCAAGGGCGCAAAGGCCTTACTTTGCAGCTCCTCCGCCGTACCGGTGGTAATGGTCTCATCCTCGTAGCTCAGCTGTTCGCCGACGCTCACCGTCACGGTGCCGAGGCCGTTTTCCGCCAGCGTTCGGCACAGGCCGTTCACGCCATTCTCGCCGCCGACGAGCGCGAAAACGCGCGCGTGCGCGCGCACGTCTGCCGTGATGTCGTGCGCGCGGCCATGCAGGCTGACGACATGAACGTCCTCATAGGACGTTTGCAGCTTTGCACAGAGGTAGGAAAGCGAGCTCAGACCCGGCAGCACGCTGACCTCGCAGTCAGAAAGCAGCGGCAGCAGCTTCCTCGTGCCGCTGAAAAAGCCCGTGTCGCCCGACATCACGACCGCGCTTTGCCGGTATTCACAGTGCGCGTGAATGAAATCCGCGATCTCCTGTGGTGCGATGGCGGCATAAGTCTTCTGCCCGCCGCGCGCGGCGGCATCCAGCATGCGTCTCGCGCCGATGAGGCAGTCCGCCTCTTCGATCGCGCGGCGCGCCTCCTGCGTCATCGCATCCCTGCTGCCGGGCCCGATACCGACGATCTTCACACTCTGCGCGAATCGGAAACCAAAGCGGCACTCCAAGCTGTCCAACACCTGCGAAAAGGACTTCCCCTCCCGCTGCTTTGGCCGTCCGATCACGAGCACATTTGCCCCGGCCTTTCGCGCCGCGGCGACCTTGGCGGCAAAGCCGCCCGCCTCGCCGCCGTCCTTCGTCACGAGCCACTTAGCTGACACGGCGCGCAGCATGGCCGTGTCCATCTCCTCGGAAAACGGCCCCTGCATCGCTAAAATGTGCGACGGCTGCACGCCCGCCTCGCGACAGAGCGCGAGCGACGCGTCCAGCGGCAGCACGCGCGCATAGGCTCTATCTGTAAAGTCTTTTACCTTGCTATACGTTTTCAGATCCTTGCTGCCGGTCGTCAGCAGGATATTTCCGTCCGTCTTCGACAGGAACAGCGCTGCTGCTTCCGCATTCAACACGCAAGTAAAGTCAGATACCTTGTCAGACTCCTCGCGCAGAAGGCGCAGATATTCTGTCCCTGTCTCCGCGCAGGCGCGCGCAACGCTCTCGGTGATCGATACCGCGTAGGGGTGCGTCGCGTCGATCACCAAATCAAATTTCGTGTCGGAGAGCATTTGAATGATCCCGTCCACCGGGATACGCCCCGAGCGCACCGTCACGTTGCCCCCTTCGGGCAGGAGCGTTTCACCGTATTCCGTCGCTACGCAGGCCGTGACGGAGACCGGCTGGGTGCTCAAAAGCTCCACGAGTCGGCGCGCCTCCGTCGTGCCTGCGAAAATGCAGATCTTACACATTTTTGTACCCTCGCGGCGTGATGAGCCGCCCCGCAATTTCCTTCGTTGATACGTTGCCGATGATCACCGTGCAGAACATATCGACCTCTGCCTCTCTGAGCTCCCCGAGCGTCAGGGTGCGCCAGCTTTCCCCCGCGCGGCCGATGTTGCGCGCGATGCCGCAGAGGCGGCTGTCCGGCAGGTCGCGCAGCAGGATATCACACGCACGCTTCAAATGTGCGGGCCGCGAACGGCTCGCGGGATTGTAAAGGGCGATGGTCAGGTCGGCCTTTGCCGCGTGCGTCAGGCGCTTTTCGATGGTCTCCCACGGCGTCAGGCGGTCGCTCAGGCTGATGACGGCAAAGTCGTGCGTCAGCGGCGCGCCCAAAAGCGCCGCAGCGCTGCATGCCGCCGTCAGGCCGGGGACGACCTCGATCTCAGGCTCTTCGCTCTCGCCGCGCAGCTCGTACACGAGCGCCGCCATGCCGTAAATGCCGCTGTCGCCCGAGCAGACCATCGCCGCGGTCTTGCCCGCGCGCGCCAGATCAAGCGCGAGCGCGCAGCGCTTTGCCTCCTGCGTCATGGGCGTTTCATAAAACGCCTTGTCCGGATAGCGCTCCTTCACAAGGTCAACATAAACTCCGTAGCCGACGATGGCGTCGCACGATTGCAGCGCGCGGTCGGCGCGGATCGTCATATCCTCATAGCTGCCGGGGCCGATGCCCACCACGATCACTTTACCCAAAGGAAACCTCCCAATGCTCCGCCGCCACGGCGACGGTCACGCCGTCCACCGCAGTCTTTTTCACCAATAATTTCTCCGCGCCGCACATCGCCGCGCGCTCGCAGACGTTGCCGACACCCGTCATCTCCTGCACGAAGGGGGAATCCGTAAATTCGCCCGGTACGCTGCGCAATTCCTCTGCCGTGTAAAATACCGTCGGCCAGTTGTGCTTCGCGCAGGCGGCAAGCAGCCCCGTCTCCTGCTGCTTTAAATCAATGGAATAGACGCCCTTGACCGCGCTTGGATCCAGCTGATGCGCAGAAAGCACCGCCGCAACGGCGGCTTCAATGGTTTCCTGTGCAGTTCCCCTGCGGCAGCCGATGCCGACACGCAATACTCTCGGCGTGAGGCGCAGCGTTTCGGCAAACGGTTCTTTCGTGCAGTATCCGATCACAATTCCCAGCGCGCCCTGCGTTTTTTCCACAATTCCGCCGGGCAATGCACCCTTGATCGGAAAATCGCTCACAAGCGGCACGTCGTGCTCTAAAATCTCCGCCGCGACCTTTTTCGCAAGCGGCATGCTCGAGATGGCGCAGCCGTTTTTCGCCGCCCAGGCGTCGACAGCAAATTTACCGTTCACATCCGTCGCCGTCGTAATGACCGCTGCTGCGCCGAGCGCCGCGGCAAGGCGGCGCGCCAGATCGTTCGCCCCGCCGATATGACCGGAGAGCAGCGGAATGACAAACTGCATTTTCTCGTCGATGCAGAGCACCGCGGGATCGGTCTTTTTGCTCACAAGATACGGCGCGATCTCACGCACGGCGATACCGCACGCGCCGATGAAGATGAGCGCGTCCATCGACGAAAAGCGCTCGCGGTAGATGTCCTTCGCAAGCGGCAGGAAGCCCGCTTCTTCCAATCGCGGTACCGCGTAGCAGACGGTTTCCGCCTCCGCCAGCACCGCGCGAACGCGCCGCGCTGCCGCGCAGCCGCCGTGGCTGTAGGCAAAAATTGCGATCTTCATGCCTTCCCCTTGCGGTATTCCGTCGTAAAGTCGGGATGGTAGAGCAGCGAGCGCAGATACTCGCCGCCAAGGCAGCCGCCCACCACGATCAACGCCGTCTTTTTCATGCCGTTTTCCGTCACCGTCTTATGCAGCGTGCCCACCGTGCAGCGGAAGATCTTCTCCTCCGGCCATGTCGCCTTATAAACGACGGCCGCGGGCGTTGTCTCTCCATAGCCGCCCGCAAGGAGCTCACCTTGCAGCTTTTCTGTGAGTGAGGTGCTCAAGAACAGCACCATCGTCGCCTGATGCGCGGCCAAGCTGCGGATGGACTCACGCTCGGGTACCGGCGTGTGGCCCGCCGTGCGCGTGATGATGACCGTCTGGCTCACGTTCGGCAGCGTGTATTCCGCCCGCAGCGCCGCCGCCGCGCCGCAGAACGAGCTGACGCCTGGGCAGACATCAAAGTCGATGCCGCGCTCTGTGAGCGCGTCGAACTGCTCGCGCACCGCGCCGTAAATGCTCGGGTCGCCCGTGTGCAATCGCACGGTGGTCTTTCCCTCGCGCTCCGCCCGCTCGATGAGGGCGATGACCTCTTCAAGCGTCAGCTTCGCGCTGTCGTGAACCTCGCAGCCCGGTTTCGTGAGTGTAAGCAGCTCGGGATTCACCAGCGAACCCGCGTAGATCACCACATCTGCTTCGCCAAGGAGCCTTGCGCCCCGCAGCGTGATGAGATCAGGCGCGCCGCTTCCGGCGCCAACAAAATGTACCACGTTCAGCCCTCCCTGATCTGTTCGAGCAGTTCCTCCGCGCCTTCCGTCTCGCAGAGGAAACCGTATTCTTTCGAAAATAAGATTGCGCCGCTCTGGAGTTCGCCGCTCTTATAGCCGAGCATCGTGCCGATGCGCTGTCCCAGACGCACGAGGAAGGCATCCTTCAGCCCCTCTTCGTCCAGGATGCGCAGCGCGTCGTCGCAGGTGGCGCAGTGCAGAATTTCCTCCGTGCGTTCTGCGCGCAGGCCCAGCGCCGCGCTGTGCGAGGCGATGATCTCCATGCGGCAGTCGCCGAATTTCGAGTGCGTGTTCCACATGCCGCCCGCGAGCTTGACGAACTTACCAATGTGCCCGATGAGCAGCGCGCCGTGAAAACCGAATTCCTTGCAGAATTCCAGGCTGTCGCCGATGAAGTTCGACGTCAGCACCGCCGTCTTCGGGTCAAGCCCGATAAAATCGCGGATGTAGTCTGCGCCGTAGTTGCCGGGCGCAAGGAGGATGTAGTCCGCGCCGTTCTCGCGCCGCTGCCGCAGTTCCACGCGGATGGTGTCAAGCAATGCCTGCTCGCTCATCGGCTCGACGATGCCGGTCGTGCCCAGAATGGAGATGCCGCCCTCAATGCCGAGGCGCGGGTTAAAAGTCTTTTTCGCGAGCGCCTCGCCCTCCGGCGCGGAGATCGTCACGTCAAGGCCGCCGTCGTAGCCGACAAGCGCGCAGACCTCGCGCACGTTCTCTTCGATCATCTGCCGCGGCACGGAGTTGATAGCCGCCGCGCCCACGGGCTGGTCGAGTCCCGGCTTCGTCACGCGGCCGACGCCCTCGCCGCCGTCGATGGTCACGCCGGGCGTGGCCGATTTTCTCACCGCGGCAAAAATGAGCGTACCGCGCGTCACGTCGGGGTCGTCACCGCTGTCCTTTTGAATGGCGCAGCGCGCCTCGTCCGCGGACCGCTGAATGTCCAGCACGTCTAAATTGAGCTCGATGCCTTTCGGCGTTTGCAGGCGGATCGTCTCTTTCTTCCTGCCCGTCAGCAGCATCCACGCCGCAGCCTTGGCCGCCGCGGCGGCGCACGAGCCGGTCGTATAGCCGAGGCGCAGGCGCTTACCGTCCTTTACGAGATATTCTTCCATCTTTTTACCGCCTGATCTGATAGAGCAGGGCGTTGCAGATGGCCGCGGCCACGTTGCTGCCGCCCTTGCGTCCACGCGCGACGATGTACGGCGCGCGCGCCTTTTCGATGATGCGCTCCTTGCTCATCTCCACATTCACAAAGCCCACCGGCACACCGATGATGAGCGCGGGGGCGGCTTTTCCCTCTTCCATCAGCTGCTCTAACGACAGCAGCGCCGTCGGTGCGTTGCCGATGGCGAAGATGCAGGGCTTTTCAAGCGCCGCCGCCTTTTCCATCGAGACGAACGCCCGCGTCACGCCGCGCGATCTCGCCTCCTGCGCGACGTCGGGGTCGGACATGAAGCAGTGCACCTCGCCGCCGAGGCTCGCGAGGATCGTCTTGTTGATGCCCGCCTTTGCCATCTGCGTGTCGGTGACAATGTCGCAGCCGCCTTTCAGCGCGGCGATGCCCTTGCGCACCGCGTGGTCGGAAAACGTCAGATTGTCGGCATAGTCAAAATCTGCCGTCGTGTGGATGACACGCTTGATGACAAGCTCGTTTTCGGGGTCGAGCACGTGGTCCCCCAGCAGCTCCGTGATGATCTCGAAGCTGCGCTGTTCAATTTCCATCGGCTTCATCGGCTCACTCATAGCGGTGTTTCTCCTTTCGGCAGGCTTCAACAAAGCGCACCGCGGCGCTCAGGTTTGCGTAAAAGTGGAAATGCGGATAGCCCGCGTAGAGCGTTTCGCCCGCATACGCGCAGCGCCAGCTTCTTCCGCTCGGCTTTTCCGCGAGGAAGTCCTCGCCCGGATTTTCCGCATCCCAGCGGTGGAACTCGTGCGCGGGGATCTGCTCGCCCGCGGCAAACAGCATCGAATCCCGCTGCGCCGTCAATGTCGCGTAGCCAAAGCGCGTCAGCTTCCCCGCGTCGAAGCAGCTGCCCGATAAAACACCCGCCATCGCATGTCCCGCGATGGACTGCATCAGGTACATAAAGCCGCCGCACTCGGCGACGCAGGGCAGTCCCCTTTCCACCGCCGCGCGGATAGAAGCGCGTATGGCGGCGTTTGCCTCCAACCGCTCCGCGTAGAGCTCGGGATAGCCGCCGCCGAGGTACAGGCCGTGCAGGTCTTCCGGTAAGCGTTCATCCGACAGCGGGCTGAACGGCACAAGCTCCGCCCCTAAGCGGCGCAGGAGTTCCAGGCTGTCTTCATAGTAAAAGCAAAATGCCCTGTCGCGCGCGACGCCGATGCGCACATGCTCGCCCGCCACCGGAATGTCCGGCGGCGTGAATGTAAGCGGCGGCGCGCTCTTCGCGATTTGCAGCAGCGCGTTCAAATCGATCGTCTCCCGCGCCTTAGCGGCGAGACGCTGCATCTTCTCTTTCAGATCATTCACCTCTGCCGCGGTGATGAGGCCGAGGTGGCGGCTCTCGAGCGAGCAGTCGGGCATTTGCGGCAGAAAGCCGCATGCGCGCACGCCGAAGCGTTCTTCGATCGCCCGCGCAAGCGTCGGATAGCTCATCGCCGTGCAGCCGTTCAGGATGACGCCGCGGATGCGGTTTTCCGGCGCAAAGTGCAGAAATCCGTCGAGCACGGCCAGCGCCGACAATCCCGCGCCCTTCGCGTTCAGCACGAGCACGACGGGACTTTCCGTCCGCTGCGCGACCTCAAAGGTGCTCGCGCGCGAGGAATCAAGGCCGATGCCGTCGTAATAGCCCATCACGCCCTCGATGACCGTCACGTCCTTCCCTGCGCCGTTTTGCGCGAGGAGGAAGCGCAGCGTGTCGTCGTCAAAAAAGAAGGGGTCCAAATTGTTGCTCTTCGCGCCGATGATCTCGCGGTGGAACATGGGGTCAATGTAATCGGGACCGCACTTCGCCGCGGCGACAGAAATGCCGCCGTCGACAAGCGCCTGCAAGATCGCGCAGGTCACCGTCGTCTTGCCGCAGCCGCTGTTCGTTCCGGCAATGAGCAATCTCGGCGCTGCCTTCTGCATGGTCTCCCCTCCTTCTGCAATCTCTATAAAGCGTTTTTACTTGTATGCGCTACGGTACAAATTCCAATGTGCTGAAGCACTCGTCGTACTTCCCGCGCTCCAAGTGATAGAGCTGCGCGATGTAGTCGCTCGTGAAGATCTCCTCCGGCGTGCCGATGCGGTCGATGCGGTCGCCCGCGACGCAGATGACTGTGTCCGAAATGCGCCGCGCCAGATCGAGCTCGTGGAGCGAGAGCAGCACGGCGAGGTCGTTTTCGCGCACCATGCGCTTGAGGACGGAGAGCAGTTCCAGTTTGTAGCGGATATCCAGAAAGCTCGTCGGCTCGTCGAGCACGATAAGCTGCGGCTGCTGGCACAGGGCCCTTGCGAGCAGAATGCGCTGCCGCTGGCCGTCGCTGACGGCGGAAAACGGCGCGTCGGCGAACGTGAGCGCGTCCACCTGAGAAAGCGACTGCTCGACGATCTTCTTATCTTCGTCCCGCAGGACGCCGAGCCTTCCCGTGTAGGGATAGCGGCCCGAGCTGACCACATCGCGGCAGGTCATGAGCTCCGGTTCGACGCGCGCGGTCATCAAGATTGCCATGCGCCGCGCGACGTCGTTGCGGCTGCGCGAGCGCATCGTCTCGCCATCCAGATACACTGTGCCGGAAAGCTCCGGCAGCTGACCGATGACGGTTTTCAGGATCGTCGACTTGCCCGAGCCGTTCGGCCCGATCAGCGTAACGATCTTTCCCCTCTGCACGCAGAGGGCCACATCCTCGATGAGGGGCTTGCCGTGGTAGCCGACGGATAAATTCTTTGTCTCCAAATAGCCTCTCATTCCCGCCCCGCCTTTCTGCGCACCATCATGTAGATGACGACCGGCGCGCCGAACACCGCCGTGACCGAGCTGATGCTGACTTCCGTGGGCGCAAAGGCCGTGCGCGCGATGAGATCACACGCAAGGCAGAAGATGCCCCCGCCGAGGAAGCTCGCCGGGATCAGCAAAAGCGGCTCCGCCGTCTTGAAAAGCGCCTTCATCAGGTGCGGCAGCGCGATGCCGACAAACGAGATGGGGCCGGCGAAGGCCGTCACGCAGGCAGATAACACGCTGGAGAGCAGGATGAGCGCCGCGCGGAACGCCTTGATCGGCACGCCCATGTTGCGCGCGTAGACCTCTCCGAGCTGATAGGCGCGGATCGGCTTGGAGAGGAAAAATGTCAAAATCAGCGCGATCCTGCACACCCACGCCATCGTCGTCACGTTTTCCCACTTCATGCCGGAAAACGAGCCGTTCGACCAGTTGTGCAGGTTCACGATGTTTGAATCGTCCGCGAACGTGACGAGAAAATCCGTCAGCGCCGAGCAGATGTAGCCGATCATCACGCCGCAGACGACGAGAAGGCTCATCTGATTGACCCGCTGCGAAATGAGCAGGATGAGGCCCATCGAGAGCATCGCGCCGATGAACGCCGCGCTGATCAGCAGCGCTGACGATGATCTGACGCCGCGGCTGAGGAAAACGATCATCGCGATCGACACCGCGAGCTTCGCGCCCGACGAAATGCCCAGCACGAACGGCCCCGCAATGGGATTGTGAAAAAAGGTTTGCAGCAGATACCCCGACACCGACAGCGCGCCGCCCAAAATGAGCGCCGCCATCATGGCGATGCGCACGATTCGTTTTAAATCCATAACTGTTTTCTCTCGCTTTCCATATTCGTCTTTTATCCATTATATCAGACTGTGAACTGTTTGATAGCGTCAGTTCGCGGATTTTTATTAAGGTCAGATGGAGCGGGATGAACAGCTGCGAGAGCACATTTATCTGCATAACATCTGTTCCGTGGGAAACACTATCCGAAAAAGGAGCGTGTTTTCATGTCAGAAATGTTTTGCTTTCAGTGTCAGCAGACGGCAGGCGGAAAGTGCTGCGTCAGCACAGGTGTGTGCGGCAAGCAGCCGGAGACAGCGCATTTACAGGACGAACTGGTACGCGAGCTGATCGGTCTGGCGGAGGCGGCGACAGCGGCCGGACAGCGCACGCCGACGGCCGACCGGCTGTTGGCGGACGGTCTGTTCACCACACTGACCAACGTCAATTTTGACAATCGTGCGATCGCGGAATTTACCGCGCGCGTGCGCACAGAACGCGACAGCTTCGGCGGCGCGCCGTGCAAGGTCGTGGAGCTCTGGAAGGGCGACACGGATACGGTCTCTCTGCGGTCGACGCTGCTGTTCGGCATGAAGGGCATGGCGGCGTATGCGCATCACGCGATGAACCTCGGCTACGTGGACGACGAGGTGAGCGCGTGGTTTTATAAGGGACTGTGTGCGGTCAACCGGCCGCATTCTGTGGAGGAATGGCTTGCGCTCATCGTC
>ERZ857629.3023-NODE-3023-length-14809-cov-18.407754_pt1 | contig 14809 bp, 10 predicted proteins | sample MGYA00519700_ERZ857629 | MGnify/ENA primary metagenome ERZ857629 (study PRJEB31778, sample SAMEA3449351) | human gut metagenome | biome: human gut; feature: human-associated habitat; material: faeces | place: United Kingdom | collected 2010/2012 ... | reverse complement strand
AAAGTGAGCTGCTTATGTGTTATCATATAGGTATATCTCCTTTTGGTGGATTGGTATTTAGTTTCTAGTCAACTCTATTTTACCATAAACCTTGAGGAGATATTTTATTTTAACAACAAAAAAATACCGTATTTATGCGGTGTTTAGCGTTTCGCAAACGCCTAATATAGGTTTACATAAAAAGGAGAATGCCGTTGGACATTCTCCTTTTTTCAGCCACATACAATAAAACCAAGCACTGTCATTTTTGCAAAAAAAGTATGTAGAATGGGCGGAAAAACCAGCAAATATGCGGGACGCAAGAAATGTATGTTGTGCAAAAATGACATGTTGTGACGAAAAACAAAGGATGTTATATTTAAAATGCTTAATCGCATGATAAAAAATAAAAGATGAGGAGGTACTTCATGAAAAGTAGAAAGGTGAAAAAAATATTATCCTGTGCATTGGCAACGATGATGGCAGCGGGGGTGTTAAGTGGCTGTGGAAGTCAGGCAACGGGTAATGTGGAAGAAACCAGTCAGGCAACAGCGCCAACCGGTACAACAGAAGGAAGTGCGGCTGCAGAGGAGATTACATTTCCCTTAAAGGAACAGGTGGAGCTGACCATCGCTACCGAGGATGGAACCGTGGCATCTTTGGCAAATAATCTTCCTTTATGGGAGGAGATTGAAAAAAGAACCAATATTAAAATCAACTGGGATGTTACCGCACCCGCACAATATGTAGAAGTTATGAAACTTCGCGTCAGTGCCGGTGGTGAGCTGCCGGATGTCATGCTCCTTCCAAATGGTGTGAACTTGGGAGAATTGGGAAGTGATGGAAGAATTGTTCCTTTAGAGGGTTACATCGATAAATATGGGGACAACATCAATGCCATGTATGAGGAGTTCCCTCATGTAAAAGCGCTGACTTCCGCAGATGGACATATTTATTCTATCAATACCGTAAGTGAAAATGCGTATTTCATGCCCTACGCGTTCACTATAAGAAAAGACTGGCTGGACAGACTGGGATTAAAAGAGCCGGAAACCATTGATGAGTGGGTTACGGTTCTGGAGGCTTTCCGGGATGAAGATGCAGATGGAGATGGCAATAAGAACAACGAAATTCCGTTCTCTGTTGGTGGACATGCCTGGTATACGACCTTCTGGGCACAGGCATGGAATTTACATCTGTTCTACTCCGATGGGTGGTATCCGGATGAAAATGGAAATATGCAGTATGAATTCATGAGCGACAGAGCGAAAGAATTCTACACATGGCTGAACAATTTCTATGAAGAAGGACTGTTAGATCCTGAATTTTTAACCATGGGCGATGAAACAAAGTTATTCGAGAAAGTATCCCGAAATGAGGTGGGAGCATTCTTGGCATATCCCGCACAGATTCCGGCTCTGGAATCCGCACTGGAGGCAAATGGTGTAGAGGGTGCAGAACTGCTTCCTCTGGTTCCACCGAAAGGACCCTATGCACAGATGACAGAAATTCTGGGTGATGTAACTGTGAACGGTTATGTAGTGACAGAAAGCTGCAAAAATCCGGAAGTGGTTGTTGCTCTGATTGATTATCTGATGAGTAATGAAGGCAAGGCATTGATGAACCTGGGTATCGAGGGTGTGACTTACACCCGTGATGCGGATGGAACACCGAAATTTACTGAGTATGTAACTGCAAATCCTGACGGTCTGGCTCCTTCCGAGGTATTAAGTGCTTTTGGATGCCAGTTAGGACTTCCTTATATTATGTCTACAGAACGTGGAGAGGCAATGCTTTTCGAGTATCCAGAGGAAATGAGAAATATCTTTGTAGAAGTTTCTGAAAAGACAAAACCTTATGCACAGCCTACCCTGATTCTTCCTCCGGCAACAGAAGAAGAAAGCAAACAGATTTCCGGCTTGCTTGGTGACTTGACCACCTACGTATGGGAAATGACCGGTAAATTTACAGTAGGAACCGCGGACATTGAGGCAGAGTGGGATAACTATGTTTCTTATTTGAAACAGCTAGGTGTAGACCAAATCTTAGAAGTAAAACAGGCACAATATGACAGATTAGCAAAGTAAAAGGAGCGTTTGTGCATTTATGAAGAAAAAATGGGTAAATCTGAAAAAAAATATCAAGCGGGACAGAGCGCTGCTTTTGATTGTCCTTCCAGTGGTCATCCACTACCTAGTGTTTTTCTACTACCCGATGTACGGAAATATTATCGCTTTCAAACATTACTCACCGACAAAAGGAATCTGGGGAAGTGATTGGGCAGGATTTACCTATTTTATCCGATTTTTTAAATCCCCCTATTTTTTAAGAGTGCTGAAAAACACGATTTTAATCAGTGTTTACAGCATTCTGTGGGGGTTTCCCATTCCCATTATCTTCGCATTGATGACCAATGATCTGGGAGCAAAGGTATATAAAAGGGTGGTTCAGGCGGTAAGTTACATTCCCTATTTTATTTCCACCGTTATTATCTGCGGTATGATCGTGAACTTCCTTTCTCCCAGCAATGGAATTATCAATGTGATTATCCGGTTTTTTGGAGGAGAATCCATTAACTTCCTGATGGAACCGAAATGGTTTAAAACCGTCTTTATTACCAGTGGAATTTGGCAAGGGTTTGGCTGGTCAGCAATTATCTATCTGGCGGCACTCACCGGAGTCAGCCAGGAACTGTATGAGGCAGCAAAAATAGATGGAGCTACCAGACTTCAAAGGGTGCTGCACATATCCATTCCCAGTATTATGCCCACGATTGTGGTGACCTTTATTCTGCAAATCGGCACTCTGATGAGCGTTGGATATGAGAAAGTGATTTTGCTGTACAACCCGGTTACCCTGGAGGCTGCGGATGTCATTTCTTCTTATACATACCGTACCGGTCTGGTGGAGGGAAATTACAGTTTCGCTTCAGCCGTAGGTTTGTTTAACTCGGCTATCAACTTAATTCTGGTTATTATTGCCAATAAGTTGAGCAAAAAAGTGTCGGAGGTTTCGCTGTGGTAAAAGAAAAGAAGTGGAAAAAAAGGCGTCAGAAAATGACGCCTGGGGACAAAATTTATACCGTTATTATCTATGTGTTCAGTTTCCTGGCAGCATGTATTGCGGCATATCCTTTGATTTATGTATTCAGTATGTCAATCAGTGAACCGCAGGCAGTCATTTCTAATGCAGTTACTTTATTGCCGAAAGGATTTAACCTGACAGCTTATGGAATTGTATTCAGAAATCCGGAAATTTGGCGTTCCTATTATAATACCATCTGGTATACCGTAGTGGGAACTGCATTTAGTACAATCCTTACCTTGATGGCAGCATATCCATTATCAAGGAAGCAGTTTTTTCTAAGGAAACAGTTGTCGTTCTTTTTCTCGATTTCCATGTTTTTAGCAGGTTCCCTTGTACCCATGTACATCCTGATTAACAAACTAGGACTTTACAATACGAGATGGGCGATTGTTCTGCCGGTTGGAGCAGCACCGTACTACATTATCATAGCAAGAACATTTTTATCTACCATACCGGAGAGTTTGTATGAGTCAGCCAAAATAGACGGTGCAAGTGAAACAACCATTTTACAGAAAATTTTTATTCCCTTGTCAAAACCGATTATTGCGGTACTGGTTATTTATTATGCGGTGCAGCAGTGGAATGGTTATTTTACATCCATGATTTATCTGCCGGGAAGAAAGGACTTACAACCATTGCAGGTATACTTAATGAAAATACTAATTAACAATGAAAGCATGGGAAACCAATTAGGTTCTGCTACTCAGAGTTTGATTAGCCTCCAACTTAAATATGTAGTAATTGTTGTTGCCCTGTTGCCCATTTTATGTGTCTACCCATTTTTACAGAAATATTTTATCAAGGGTATGATGATTGGCGCAGTAAAAGAATAGAAGAGCAGGTGTGGAAACATGAACGATATTGTTTCGTTTCGCACAGCGGATGCAAGAGCAAGGTTCTGCATATTAGGCGCCGAGTGCCTGAAGGCTATTTATACGGCACTTACAACGGGTGTATTTTTGACCGGACTTTTAATTAGTGCAGGAATGAGTGATGCCGAGGTGGGGATGACCACAAGTATCCCGCTTCTGGCAGGCATTTTGTACCCCCTTTCCCCGTTGATTCTGGAACGTTTCCGGAGACGGAAGGTGATTCTGGGAATAGCCCGATTCAGCTTTCATACCTTGACCATTGCGGCAATTACTTTCCTGCCGGGAATCGAGTCAAAGAGCCGCATGATAGGGCTGATGACGCTCTGCCTGACCTTAGGCAGTGCCACCAACATTCTTGTGGCGAGTGGGTTCCCAGCATGGCATATTTCCTTTCTGCAGGAAAACATCCGAGGATGGTTCTATGCAGTATCCGGTATTGTCAACAGTATTTTTACAGCGATTGCGTCAATGACAGCAAGTTTGCTGGCGGATATGGCGAAAAGCACTTTCAATGAACTTTTCTGGCTGGAAAAAATTCGTCTTGCGGCTTACGGAATTGCGCTTGTGGAACTGTTCTTACTTCTTCTGCCAAAGGAGATTACCTATCCGGTAAGTTCATGCAGAAAAAGGGAGCTTTTGTTTCTTCCATTAAAGAACCGGATGTTTTCCCTCACGATGATACCGGTGTTTGCATGGATGATGATATCTACAATGACACTCTATTCCGCGAACACGTATCTACTGGATTACATCGAAGTGCCCTACTCTTTTATCAGCTTTTTGCAGGCATTAAACATCGTGGTAACCATCGTGACGATGCCGTTCTGGTACAAACTGTTACAAAGGAAGTCCTGGTTTGGGGCATTTCAAAAAATGTTTTTGCTGTTTGCCATCTATCCCTTTTTACATATGCTGATTGGCAAAGACAATTATGTATTCCTCCTGCCTCTTACCCTGTTGGTTTATCAGGCAATCCTGGCGGGTGGAACGCTGTATTTCAATAATATGGCATACATCCATACACCTGCAGAAAACAGGACCGCCTATTTATCCTGGTATCTGATGGTAGTAAATATGGGGTCACTTGGTGGACAGGGAATCAGTGCCCTTCTTTTAAAGGTTTGGAAGAAAACCTGGTTTTTTGGAAACTTTCCATTTACGCCGACACAGCAGATATTTCTCCTACAGGGAGTGCTGACGCTGCTGTTCGGTTTCCTGTTTGGAAAAGTGTTGCTGGCAAAACTTCAGCCAGAAAAAGAATTGTGATAATGAGGAGAAATGACTATGGAAACAATTAAAATTGGCTATATCGGATTAGGATGCAGAGGAACCTGGCTGTTAAAGGATGTGGTTTTAGCGCAGGGTGAACAGGTCGTGGCGGTCTGCGATTTATATGAAGACAGAGTAAAGGAAGGTGCAAGGCTGGTGGAGGAATCCGGACAGCCGGCACCTGCAGTGTATACAGATTACAAGGAACTACTTTTGAATGAGGAGGTTACCACGGTTATCATTGCCACCGCATGGGAGTACCATGCAGAGATTGCCATTGCAGCCATGTATGCAGGAAAAGCAGTGGCGATGGAGGTAGGGGGAGCCTATACACTGGAACAGTGCTTTGACCTGATTAAAGCGTACGAAGATACCAAGTCTCCATTCATGTTCTTGGAAAACTGTTGTTTTGGCAGAAGGGAAATGATGGCACTGTATATGGCACAAAAAGGATTCTTTGGCGAAGTGGTACATTGCAGTGGCGGTTATCACCACGACCTTCGGGATGAGATTGCTAACGGACGGGAAAACAGACATTACCGTCTGAGAAATTACCTGGGACGCAACTGTGACAATTACCCCACCCATGAACTGGGACCCATTGCAAAAATCCTGAATCTGAACCATGGAAACCGGATGCTGACCTTGAGTTCTACGGCATCAAAGGCGGCAGGACTGGAAGAATATGTAAAGAAAGAGAAAGCAGATGACTCTTTTTTCAAGGGCAAAACCTTTGCCCAGGGAGATGTGGTTACCACTATTATTAAATGTGCCAACGGGGAAACCATCGTTCTCACGCTGGACACAACACTTCCCAGATACTACAGCCGGGGATTTACCGTGCGGGGTACAAAGGCAATGTACGAGGAAGTGACAGATTCTGTTTTTGAGGATTCCAAAGAGCATAAAGCTCATGATTATGACTGGCGTCAGTGCTGTATCAACAATGCAGTGGAATACGAGGAAGAATACGACCATCCCGTATGGAAACAGTATATCAAGGAAGGCGTTCAGGGAAGTCATGATGGAATGGACTGGCTGGAGTTTAAAAAGTTCTTTGAGGCTCTGCGCAAGGACGAACCGATGCCCATTGATGTGTATGATGCGGCAAGCTGGATGGCAATTACCACACTTTCGGAGATGTCCATTGCCAAAGGCGGTGTTGTGATGGACATTCCCGATTTTACCAATGGAAAATGGCATCTTGATTTAGCGGAATAAGCGGGAAGGGGGAAAGCATGAGGCTGCGTCAGCGGGATTTTACCGGGATGACTTCCGGAAAAGTGACAGAAAGAGAAAAAGAGGCAGGAAAACTGGTAAGAGAAACAGCGTCAGAAGGATTCGTCCTTTTAAAAAACGACAGTCAGCTGCTCCCCCTGCCACCGAAAAGCAAACTTGCCTTATACGGGGCAGGTGCAGGAAAGACCATCAAGGGTGGAACCGGATCCGGGGATGTAAACGAGAGAAAAAGCGTGACCATCTACCAGGGACTGATACATGCCGGGTATGAGATTACCACAAAAACGTGGCTGATGTCTTACGAAGAAGACTACCAGAAGGCAAGGGAGAAGTGGAGTCAGACCATTCAAAAAAAAATGAAAGAGGAAAACCTTCCCTTTTATCTGGCATATTTTAACACTCCATTTACCATACCTGCGGGAGACCTGCCGGAAAAAAAGGTAGAGGAGGACGATGCGGAGGTGGCGGTTTATGTGCTGTCCCGCAGTTCGGGAGAGGGGGCAGACAGAACCGACGGACAGGGAGATTACTTCCTGACGGAGGAGGAATTATCCTTGTTAAAAAGAATTGCCACATTCTATTCCCGGATTCTCCTTGTTTTGAATACCGGAGGAATCGTAGACCTGGGATTCACCGAGAAAATTCCGGAAATCAAGTCCATTTTATTGTTTGGGCAGGCTGGGCAGGAAGGTGGCAATGCCTTTGCAGATGTGATTTCCGGAAAAACCGTGCCGTCAGGGAAATTAACCGATACCTGGGCACGGAACCTTGGCGATTATCCTGTTATGCAGTTTTCAGGTTTCAGTAAACGGAGGGTGGAATACCGGGAAAACGTTTATGTGGGGTATCGGTATTTTGATACCTTTCAAGTTCCGGTTCGGTATTCTTTCGGATTTGGACTGTCTTATACAGCGTTTCAGATAAAAGTGGAGGAGATTTCTCCTGGTACAGGACAGGAAAAAACGCCCTGTCTGAGGCTGAAAGCAGTCGTAAAGAATATCGGAAACCGCTATCCGGGAAAAGAAGTGGTACAGATTTATGTTTCCTGTCCTCAGAACCGTTTGGGAAAGGAATTCCGCCGTCTGGCGGCATTTGAGAAAACAAGGGAACTGGAACCGGGAGAAACACAAAGAGTAGAAATCTCTATTCATTTATCATCTCTTGCATCTTATGACGAGGAACAGAGTGCCTGGATACTGGAAGAAGGTTCCTATGGAATCTGGCTGGGTAATGCACTGGAAACTGCAGAACTGGTTGGAATCGCATCCCTGGAGAAGGAAACGGTTGTCCATTCCTGCAGAAAAATTTGTGGGAACCGTTCTACAATCGAAGAACTGCATCCAGACAAAGAGGCACAAAGGCAAAGGGAAAAAGAATGGCAGAGGGAGGCAGAGGAAAGAAACCTCCCCTGTGTCAATCTGGGAGAACTTTGTTTTCCTACATCAGATGTTTCGTTTTCCGGCAGCTTTTGGCAGATTTCCAGACAGGCAGAACAGATAGTTAATGCTTTAACTGAGGAGGAATTGATTGCAGTCACCGTAGGTGCACTGGACAGCCAGAATCAGGGAATCATCGGAGCAGCAGGGAAAAGTGTTCCTGGTGCTGCGGCAGAAACTACTTCTATTTTTAAGGGAGAACCGCATTACCTTGCTGGAATCGTACTGGCAGATGGACCGGCGGGGCTGCGACTCCACCAAAGTTATCAGGTCAAGGATGGACGGGTTCAGGATAACGGAGCCATTGGAGAACTGGAACAGCAGTTTTTCCCCCACAGGGAAAATCCGGAGGGCGTGACCTACTATCAGTATTGCACAGCGATGCCGGTAGGGACACTGGTGGCACAGACCTGGAATCCGGAGCTGGCAGAACGACTGGGAAGAATGGTTGGTCAGGAAATGACGCTCTTTGAAATTTCCCTCTGGCTGGCTCCGGGCATGAACATCCACCGTAACCCTTTAGGGGGACGGAACTTTGAATATTACTCGGAGGATCCATGGTTGACCGGGAAAACAGCGGCGGCAATGGTAAGAGGAGTACAGTCTGTTCCTGGTTGTGGAGCAACGATAAAACATTTTGCCTGCAATAATCAGGAACAGGAGCGCTTGCAGTCCGATTCGATAGTCTCGGAACGTGCTTTGCGGGAAATTTATCTCCGGGGATTTGAATGGGCAATCAGGGAAACACAGCCCATGGCAGTAATGACGGCTTATAACAAAATTAATGGAATTTATGCGGCGAACCATGAGGACTTATGCACAGAAGTGCTGCGGAGAGAATGGAAGTTTGCAGGCGTGATACTGACAGACTGGGCAACTACCGTATCCTCGGAGGATGGAAGATGCAGTGCCGCAGGATGTATGAAAGCAGGAAACGATTTAATCATGCCAGGCACGGATGTGGATGTTCAGAACATTCAGGACGCGGTGGATCATGGCACGCTGCCTATAGAAAAAGTAAAGGCTTGTGCGTACCGTATTATCCGGATGATTTTACAGACTAACCAGTATGAAGATGCACCGGTTTATAACCGTCAGTTTGCAGACTGACTGCGATACTCACCGGGAGTGACACCCATATATTTTTTGAAGATTCTTCGAAATGTGATGTCATTTTCATAGCCGGAAACCCTGGCGATATGAAGAACGGATAAATCTGTGGTTTTGAGTAGGGTGCAGGCATGTTCAATTCGTTTTGAGTTTACATAAGAAAGAAAGTTTTCCCCAGTCAGTGCCTTGATTTTCCGGCTCATATTACTCTCGGAAAGTGAAAACATCTCTGCAAAGTAGTTTAAAGACAGGTTCTCATCACAAAGGTGTTCGTCAAGCCAGTCAAGAATCTGACCAGAGGCATGATGAGAAAGTTCTGTGGAGCACCGCTCATGGAGATTAGAAAGGGTATCTAATAGATCCATGCACTGTGTCTGTAAGGTAAAAAAGGCATGGGAATCATCCATATCCAAAGTGCGCAGAGACTCCGTATCCAGGGCGGTAAGGTAACTTTCCGGGAGTTTGGAGATAGCGGTAAGCAGCTGGGCGCGGGCATAAACCAAATGTTCCTTTTTTCCGTAACCGGATTTGGAAATCAACCGAAAATATTCGGTAAAGTTTTCCTTCACGGTCTGGAATCTGCAGGCAGCGAAACTTGCATCCAGTGATTTCAACGTGTCCGGGGTCTGTAGATTGAGTATACCTGCAGTAAAAATGGCATCAAAGGTAATCGCCTTTATATCTTGCAGAGAAAAGCAATCTAAGGTGAAAAGTGCCTGGGAATAGGAAAGAGGAGCGTATTTTAAATCCTCTGAGATACTTCCGATTCCATAGGAGGTGACCAGAGTTTCTTCTTCCAGAAAAATGGCGGCTGATTTCTGAGCCAGCAGTGCCTGATGCTTATCCGAACTGTTAAAGAATAAAACACCAACCTGTTTGCGACAGGACAGGTAAAGACAGATATTGTCATTGGTGGTTAAGTCTTCCGCAAGCTGATATAGATAATCATGGGAAAGGCTGGGGGTTGTCAAAGCCATGCAGAAACAGGTGGAAAAAGGAAGCTCGATGCCGAGACTGGAAAGACCACGGAGAATCTGCGTGTTTTCTTCGACATTGGAACTCAGTAATTCCAACAAAAAGCTATTCACTAGAATGGGCTTATAGAGAGAAAGCTGCTGTTCCACCAAAGCTTTGTTTTCCAGAATGGTACTGACGGTATCTTTTAGGGTATCATATTCTGGCTCCCTGCTGTCAGCGGAGTCCGTATCTGCCAGCAGGGAGGATAATTCCCGAATCGGCGCATAGTTTTTCTTACAAATTGTATTGATGAGCGGAAGCAACAAAATACAGCCCGCAAGAAAAAGAAGGAGAAAGAGAACCCCGTAGAATATGCGCTGGCGTTGCAGAAATGTAGCCGCATAGCCTACATAATGAATCCATCCGATATAGGTGTTGACGGTGGAAATATATTTTTTATCACTGGTAAGCCGGGCGATTCCCACAGAGGAAAGGGAGCCTGCCTTATCACTGGAAGAAAAGAGCAGGGTCTGGTCTTTGTTCACAATAAAGTATTCCATATGGGCTCCAACAGCAGCATCCAGTTCTTTTAAAATCTGGGCATCGTTGAGAAACAGAAACAGAAAGCCATATTGTCTGCCAGTGCCATTGCGGAGAGGCAGAATACAAATCGACTGTAGAGAGGAACTTGTTTCGGCACTGTCACTCTGGGGAACATAGAGAGAATAGCCCAGAGATAAGGAATCCAGATAGTCTTTGAAAGAAACCGAGTCCATGTTAAAGACACTCTGACAGAAACTTTCCAGCGTAATGGTTCCGTAGTCGGATACGATGTATTCTTTATTGTTCAGATAGACACTCATGGAAGAAACATGTTTGTTCAGTGCCTTATGGGAAACCAGTTCATGCTGGGCGTTAAAAAACGTGGTAGAATCATTTTTGGAAAAGTTAAGGGAGGGATCACCAGAGGCATAGAGCATCTGGAGAGAGCTTAGCTTTCCCACATTAAAGGCAACAGTCTGGAATTCTCGCAGCAGTCCCTCGGAAAATTCGCAGAGAGAGTCTGCAGATTGGTGAAGAAGTTCCTTCTTATGCTGATAAGACTGATACGAAAACAGAGTGATTGCTGTGATAAACAAAACGATATAAATCAGAAAAAGCTGGATATAGTGTCGAAAAAACATTTTTTTGTAGGTAGAAGTTGTAAAAGCCGGTTTTAAAATATGGAACATCAGTGAACTCCTTTTTGTAAAACATAGCAAGTCATATTTCTATAGTTTATCATAATCGAAAAAATTTGCCTAGTATGCAGAGAGAAAGAATCGTTACTGAAACGAGGCACGGGGAACGGTAACGAAGAAGGGGGAAAAATGAAAAACCCAGTTTTTATTGTCATTGCAGGCGCCGGTGGGAGAGGATTTCTTGCCTATGCGCCTTATACCAGACAACATCCCGAAAAAATGCGGCTGGTCGGTGTTGCGGAACCAGACGAATTCCGGAGGGAACGAATCAGGGAGGAGTACGGTCTGAAGGAGGAACAGTGCTTTTCCAGTGCAGAAGAACTGTTTGCACAGCCTAAATTTGCTGATATTGCATTGATTTGTACCCAGGACAGACAGCATGTGGAGCATGCACTGTTGGCGATAAAAAAAGGATATGACATCCTGTTGGAGAAACCGGTCTCTCCCTATGCAGAGGAATGCAAAAGACTCTATGAGGCGGCACATGCCTATGAAAGCCGGGTCACCGTATGTCATGTGCTCCGCTACACCTCTTTTTACAGAAAAATCAAAGAGCTGCTGAAACAGCATGCGATTGGAGAAGTGATATCCATTCGTGCCACAGAGAATGTGGGCTACTGGCATTACACCCACAGCTATGTACGGGGAAAATGGAGAAAGAGTGAAGAAACCAGTCCGATGATTCTGGCCAAATGCTGTCACGACATGGATTTGTTTGTCTGGCTGACAGAGAGTAGATGCCAGTCTATTTCCTCCATGGGAGCGCTTACATGTTTTCGGAAGGAATGTGCGCCGCCGGGAGCGGGTGAATACTGTCTGCAAAACTGCAGCAGGAAGAAAGAATGTCCCTTTGATGCTGAAAAAATTTATCTGCCAGAGAAGCAGATAAGCGGTCGTGGATGGATGTTGCAGGAGGTAGGGGGCAGCACAGAACACCAAAAGATAAAAAAGGCATTGTATGACGGAAATTATGGACGTTGTGTTTTTCAATGTGATAACGATGTGGTGGATCATCAGGTGGTATGCGCCCAGATGGAGAATGGTGTGACGATTTCCTTTTCCATGTCAGGATTTCATGAAGAGAATTATCGAACCATACATATCATGGGGACGGAGGGAGAACTTTCCGGGACGATGGAAGAAGAACAGCTCACCTTACAGCGGTTTGGACAGAGCGCAGTGGAAATCCTGACTGCAGGAGCAATGGGTGAGAAAAGTCATGGAGGTGGAGATGAGCAGATGATGGAGGATTTATATATTTCTGCGACGGAAGGGAAAAACACCCTGACAGGACTGAAGGATTCTCTCGAAAGCCATTACATGGCACTGGCAGCAGAGCAGTCAAGGTTAGAAGGTGGGAAAACAATCCTGCTGCAGACCTTTCGGGGGCATGAGTAAGAGCAAATCGATATTGGTTTAAAAATATAGGAGAATATAGGAGGAAAAAATATTGAAAAAACCAGTACTTGTGATTATGGCGGCCGGTATGGGCAGCAGATACGGAGGATTGAAGCAGATAGATCCGGTGGATGATGAAGGACACATTATTATGGATTTTTCCATCTATGATGCGAAAAGAGTCGGATTTGAAAAGGTAGTCTTTATTATAAAGAAGGAAATGGAAGAAGACTTTAAGGAAGTGATTGGAAACCGAATGAGTAACATCATGGAAATTTCCTACGCTTTTCAGGAACTGGATGATATGCCTGAAAACTACCGCGTGCCGGAAGGCAGAAAAAAACCGTGGGGAACTGCCCATGCGATTTTAAGTGCCTCTCCACAGATTGATGCTCCGTTTGCCGTCATCAATGCGGATGACTTTTATGGTTACCATGCGTTTGCAGAAATTTACCAATTTCTTACCACTCATGAGGATACGGATCAATATACCTATGCTATGGTAGGGTATCGTCTCAAAAATACAGTGACGGAAAACGGAAGTGTGGCAAGAGGCATATGCAGGGTGGATGAAAATAAAAAACTGCAGACGATAGAAGAAAAGACCAGAATAGAAAAAAGAAGGGATGGAATTGCTTTCACCGAAGACGAAGGAGCAACCTGGAATCCTTTGAGCGGCGAAACCATTGTTTCCATGAATCTGTGGGGATTTACAGAAAGCATCTTAAAAGAAATCAGGGAAGGATTTTCCGGGTTCTTAAAAGAAAATCTGGAAAAGAATCCCCTGAAGAGCGAATACTTTCTTCCCTCTGTGGTCAGCAGGCTTTTGGAACAGGGAAAGGCCACTGTTACTGTTCTGGAATCGGAAGATAAATGGTATGGCGTAACTTATAAAGAAGATAAAACGTTATTGGTGCAGGCAATACAGCATTTTAAAGAGGAAGGCATTTATCCTCAACACCTATGGGAGGAGTAAAGACAAAATGGAAAGAGTATCACAGGAACAGTTACAGGAGGCAATACAGGGATTTGCCTTTGAAGGAATCATCGTATATGCGAAACCTCATGGCAATGGACATATCAACGATACCTTTTTGCTGGAGTTTCAAATCGGTGGAATGGGAAGCTTGAAAGTCATTCTCCAGAAAATGAACCGGGAAATCTTTCAGAATCCAATAGAACTGATGGAGAACATTGTAGGGGTTACGACACACTTAAAAAGGAAAATCCTGGAAAGTGGCGGAGATCCGGAGCGGGAAACACTGAATCTGATTCCGGCAAAAGACGGAAAATACTATTTTGTGGATTCCCGGGGAGAGTATTGGAGAGCGTACAGATTCATTACCCGAGCGACCTGCTACGACCAGGTAAAAAGACCGGAGGATTTTTATGAGTGTGCGGTAGCATTTGGACATTTCCAAAAGATGTTATCTGATTATCCTGCGGGAACCTTACATGAAACCATCAAGGGATTTCACGACACCAAAGCAAGGTTTCAGGTTTTTAGGGATGCTGTAGAGAAGGATGTATGCGGACGTGCGGCATTGGTGAAGGATGAAATTCAGTTTGTACTAGACAGGGAAGATGTGACAGAAGTCTTTGGAAAATTGTTGGAACAGGGAGAACTTCCCCTCAGAGTTACCCATAATGATACTAAATTAAACAATATAATGATTGATGATGTCACAGGAAAGGGGATCTGCGTGATAGATCTGGACACAGTCATGCCGGGACTGGCCATGAACGATTTTGGGGATTCCATCCGTTTCGGAGCCAGCACCGCAGCAGAAGATGAAAAAAATCTGGACAAGGTTTCCTGCAGCATGAGGCTGTTTGAACTCTACACAAAGGGATTTTTGCAGGAATGTGGAGACAGTTTAACAGCCAGGGAAATAGAAATGCTGCCCATGGGAGCAAAAGTGATGACTCTGGAATGTGGCATGCGATTCCTGACGGATTATCTGGAGGGAGACCATTACTTCAAAATTCATCGGGAGGAACAGAATCTGGACAGAAGCAGAACCCAGTTTAAGCTTGTTGCAGACATGGAGAAAAAATGGGATGTCATGCAGCAGATTGTCCGGAAGTACGCAGAGCAGTAAGTGTTTAATGGAAGTTTACATCATGGAATTCCTTTAACACAAAATAAATTTCATCAGGTATGCAGAGATTTCCATAGCCGGTGCCAAGTTCCAGTTTCGGCTTGGCAAGGCCGTGGAAA
>ERZ857629.3018-NODE-3018-length-14836-cov-3.065760_pt1 | contig 14836 bp, 8 predicted proteins | sample MGYA00519700_ERZ857629 | MGnify/ENA primary metagenome ERZ857629 (study PRJEB31778, sample SAMEA3449351) | human gut metagenome | biome: human gut; feature: human-associated habitat; material: faeces | place: United Kingdom | collected 2010/2012 ... | reverse complement strand
CTTTGGTTTGTTATGTTGGTGCCCTACTGCCTTATGTCGGTAGTGTTTAGCTATGGATTTGGGGCCTCACTGTCTCTGTTGTTGCTCTATTACCTGCTTATTTTGGCCGATAGCCAATGGTATTCCATCTGCCGTACGCTGGTGGTGGGTAGCCCATTGTGGTGGGTGCTGCCCATACTGGTATATTTGGGAGTCTATAGTGTGTGGATCGTTACGGACTTCAACACCTTCACCAACTTCTATTCTTCAATAGGACGTGGCCTCGAGCATGGCAACCTCCTACCCCATCTGGTGGCACTGGTGTTGCTTGTAAGCCTGTCACTTGTAAACCGCCGTCTCCAATATAATAATGTGTGGCGCGAGATGGGCAAGCAAAAGGTGACGAAGATGAAGACGGTGAGCCATTTCACCGCGCTCGATCGATTTGGCGAAATTGGCGAATACCTGAAGATAGAGATCAAATCGCTCATGCGCAATAAGAACCCACGAAAGTCGTTTACCTTCGCGGTGGTCATTGTGTTGATCCTGAGTCTATTGGTGTCGTTTACCGACATCTACGACTCTGCGGCCATGACCAACTTCTGGTGCTTCTATAATTATGTGGTGTTTGGTGCCATGTTGCTCATCCGCATCATGTCGTACGAGGGTAATTACATCGACGCCCTGATGGTGCATAAGGAGAATATCCTGAAACTTCTTACGGCCAAGTATTATTTCTTCTGTGGCTTGTTGGTGTTTCCTTTCATACTGATGATTCCTATGGTAGTGGTAGGCAAGTGGAACATCTTGATGCTCTTTTCGTATGGCATCTTCACGGCAGGATTTCAATATTTCATCCTCATGCAGTTGGCTGTGTACAACAAGCAGAAGCTTCCCCTCAATGAGAACTTCATAAGCAAGTCGGGTATGGAGAACAATTACATACAAGTGGTTGTCCAGATGGTGACGTTCATTGTGCCCGTGGTAGTTATCTCCATCTTGGAAGCGCTATTAAAGGAAGAGGTGGCATGGCTTATCATGATGGCCATAGGCTTGGGGTTCATTTCCACACATAAGTTGTGGTTGGCCAACATCTATCGTAGGATGATGAAACGCAAGTACGAACACTTGATGGCGTTCCACGCATAACCCATAAAAATCCCTTGCCACACATTGGGAAGCGTTACCGCTTCAGTGGCAAGGGATCTTTTGTTTTTGCTTACTAAAGGGTTTATCGCTCTATGGCTTACCCTTTTACACCCGATCGGTCCTTAGGTTTCAATTCTCGTTATGGGTTGACTCGTGCAGGTTGCGACAAGCGCTTTGAAGGCATAGCGAGCTTTGACAAAACACGCATGGAGGCACAACACCGATAGAATCGCTGGCAAGAGCTGAATGGAAACGATGATGTCCCTATACCCTTTCTTCCTCGGTCTTATGCCTGATCGGTGTTTAACCAATCGGTCAGGATACGTTTGTAGTTGTCGGTTTGGTCGATGAACGTCATGTGACGTGCTCCATCAAGCAGCTCCCAGCGAGCGTTGGGAATGCCATCGTACATGGCCTTGGCTACAAGAGGTGTACACTCGTCGTTGGTTCCGCTAATGACGAGCGTGCGTTGGGTGATTTCCCCCAGTCGGTCGGTGTACTCAAAATTCTTGAGCGTGCCTGTCGGGGTGTATTCATTGGGGCCCTATGCCACAACATAAGACTCCAGTCCAAAGCGTTTCTTGCGACGGAAACACTCGGGCGACTCCTCGTTGATCTCATCGGCATGCAGCGCCGTGTAGTGGTCGTTGGCCTTCAGGTAATCGGGGTCGTCGTAGTTGCCCGTGGCCACTGCACGTGCAATGGCTCTCTGCTCTTCTTCAGGCATAAATGAGATGAGGCGTTGCTGCTCGCGTCCCCATAGGGAACTCGACGACAGTGTGCTCGATAGGATGATTGATTCGATACCTTGGGGCTGACGATCGATGAGGTAACCAATGATGAGCATGCCACCCCACGATTGGCCCAACAGGTGAACGTGGTCGAGGCCCAAATGCTCACGCAGGGCGTCGAGCTCGTCTTCCCATGTCTGTAGGTTCCACAACTCGGGGTGCCCCTCAACATAACTTTCGCCGCAACCTATCTGATCGTAGCTGATAACCTGCCGACCTGTAGTAAGGGTGAGCTCGTCAAGCACCTCAAAATAGTTGTGGGTGGAACCTGGTCCGCCATGCAGAAGCAGCAAAGGCGCCTTGTCGGTCTTCTCGCCCACTATGCGATAGTAAGTCTCAAAACCTCTAAAGGGCATCTTGCCCGTAACTACTTTCAGTGGGCTATGGCATGCCGGGGCGTTGTTGTTTGATGATGGATTCATAATGTATGGATTATCTGATAAAGGCCATTGGTGTCCACGGCTCCTTCTCGGGTCGCTCGCTGGTTGGCTCTCCATGAAATTTCTTCAGCATCCAAGCCATGTTATGCGCCATGGTTCTCATGGTTTGCATGCCTTCCACGTCTTGTGAGGCTTGGCCTGGCTCCCGTCCATAAGCGATGTTCCAATACTGCGAAGTGACAATGGGCATGTTCATCATCTCAAACATCATGTTGAGCGACTGGTAAGATGTGTCGGCACCTCCGCGGCGACATACGCAAACGCTGGCCACTGGTTTATACGAGAATGCTGCGCCATTGCTATAAAGAAGGCGTTGGATGAGCGAAACGGCGCTGCCGTTGGGCTGACCATAATAAACGGGAGCACCAAAGACGAATGCGTCAGCCTCCAGGGCCTTGGCTGATATGGTGTTCACCATGTCGTTGTTGAACGCACAACGGTGCTCCTCGGGATGCTGTTTGCACCAATTGCAAGCGATGCAACCTCCAATGGGCTTGCTGCCAATCTCTATGATTTCTGTTTCGATGCCCTCCTGGTTGAGGGTCTTTGCCACTTCGCTCAGGGCTGTGAATGTGTTTCCTTCGCGCCTCGGGCTGGCGCTTACCAATAGTACTTTCACGAATGGTTTTGTATAAAGTAAATATCAAATGGCAGTCGTAACCATATTGACAATCAATATGTTACGACTGCATACATTTTTATGCTATATCAATCCTTTAATGAGTAGGTAACGGTTGTTACCACTCTCACACGCTTAATCCAAGGTGTGTTTTCATCGCGGTTGTCGATAGAGAACTGGCCTTGGTCGGCACTGACGATCTTGTTGAGCTTCGACTGACTGTTCTTGGCGAATTGCTGCGCCGTCTGTTGGGCGTTCTCTATGGCCTCGCTCATCATTTTGGGCTTCATCTTCTTAAACGACTGTAGCTCGTAGGTTATCTGATTGCTATAGTCGCCTGCAACGATGGCCACACCTTGCTTGAGCAGCTCGCCCTGCCGTGATATGATTTCTCTAACCCTATCAACATGTTTCGATGTGACCGTGATGGTCAGCGTGATGTTGTAACGATAGGGCTTGGTGTTGCTACTATACTGATCAGCTGAGAGATCCACCACCTGCGGTGCGTTGATGGTTATCTCATCGGCAGTAATTCCATTGGCCATGAGAAACCGTTTGATGGTTTGTTGCTTCGAAGCAATGCGGTTATACAGTTCTGGCAGGTCGTTGCCCAGCTCCTTCGAAACGATGGGCCATGTAATCTTATCGGCCTTCACCTCCGTCTCGGCCAGTCCTTTGACGGTTACCTTGCGGTCTTTCTCCGTGAAATTATCTATGCCGGCCTTCAGGAACATGCCCAAGACCACGATGCCAATCGCTATGATGGCAGCGCTAATAATTTTTTCCTTCTCTTTCATAGTTGTCGATATTTAGAATTACGTACGCAAATATACGGAAAGAAAAGGTTATTTGCAATAGGAAAACCCCTAATAATCTATGGGAACTCCCTATTTTATTGAATATTCACGTTTGGGCCAATGAGATCATGAGAGTAGTAGGTTCCGATAATCATACGTGCCTGTTGGGAAAGGCTTTACGCCCCTACTCCACGCAGTATCGATTCTTTCCTTATGACTTAACCCTAAACCGGTCATTAGATTTCAATTCTTGTTAGTGTTTGTTTCGAGCAGTTTGTGACATGCGCGTTGAAGGTATAGCGGGCTATGTCGAAACGCGAATGGAAGCAAGATGCCGAAAGAAACGCTGACAAGTGTTGGAAAGAAGCAATAATATCCTACCATTTCCCCTTTTGGGGTCTAATGACCGATTGGGGTTAAAAGGTTCTGTCCCCTCTTGTCATGTTGCCTGTCCAAGAATGTTTATGACGAAGATGCACATCCTATTGAGCCTTTGTCATTGTCTGCTCCGTAGCCCCAAGGCACGTGTTCACCTCATTGGACGATAACACTACTAAGATATCTAACGTTCAATAAGAATCAACCCCAAGAGGAATCACCTTTTATTATTGGTTGTGATGGCCTTTTGGGGTTTATTGTTATCGGGGATTTGTTCTTAGAAGATTGTGCGAGCGATCCACGGCGTGGTGTAGGCGTAAGGTACAAATGCCAATGATGGAACAGGCTTGGTCATGATGATGCCTGGCCGCTCACCACGTCGGATGCTTCCGTGGGTAGACGATTGGCACATGGCCGCAGCGCCATTGATTGTCACCGCGTTCAAAGCCTCCTCGGGAAGGAGTCGCATCTTCATGCACGCCAAAGACATCACGAAGCGCATGTCGCCCGATGGCGTTGAGCCCGGATTGTAGTCGCTGGCCATGGCCACGGCCAATCCGGCATCGATCATGGCGCGTCCTTTGCCATAAGGCATGTTCGAGAAGAACGACGTTCCCGGCAACAGCGTGGGTATGGTGTCGCTGGCCTTGAGCGCAGGAATGTCGTTGGCACTCATGTTTTCCAAGTGATCGACCGACACGGCCTTGTTTTTGATGCAGACCTGCATGCCCCCAACAGAGGCCAACTCATCCACATGCACCTTCGGTTTCATGCCATATTTGGCTGCAGCGTTCAGCATGCGATCGGTCTCCTCGGGCGTGAAGAACCCCTTGTCGCAGAACACGTCTACGAAATCGGCCAACTTCTCGCTTGCCACAGCGGGCAACATCTCGTTGATGACCAGGTCGACATACTCGTTCTGGCGACCCAAATAATTGCGAGCCACGGCGTGAGCGCCCAAGAAAGTGCTCACCACCCGGATGGGAGAAGCCTCGGCAATGCGGCGGATAACGCGCAACATCTTCAGTTCGTCCTCCGTGTTCAAACCATAACCACTCTTGATCTCCACGCAGCCCGTGCCCTTATCCATGATCTCATGCAGGCGTTCCATGGCTTGTTCGTAGAGCTCATATTCTGAGGTTTGGTGCAGCAGGTCGGCCGAATTCAGTATACCACCGCCTCGTTTGGCCACCTCCTCATAACTGAGTCCACGCACCTTGTCTTCCCACTCGTGCTCACGGCTGCCTGCATAGACGATATGCGTGTGGCTGTCGCAGAACGCTGGCATCACCAATCCGCCATGCGCATCGACCACCTCGTCGCAGTGTTCGTCTACGGGTAGCGCGTCCATGGTGCCGTAGTCCTCCACCGTTCCATTGCGAAGCGTTAGCCACGCATTGTCGAGTGAGTAGGTTTTCCCCATGTCGGCACCACAAAGGCGCAGACACGAGGAGGGTCGAAGACCGTAAAGGGTCTTGATGTTGATGATTCGTGTTCGCATGAATGCAATGGGTTATGGCAATTTCTCCGTTCTCAGGAACTCCACCGACTTGGCGATGTACGGGTACATCACCGTATCCTTGTCGATGAACGGCACCACCTTTCGGTAGTCCTCGAAGAGTTTCTCCACGATGGGCGATGACTTCAGCGGACGGCGGAACTCCAACGCTTGGGCAGCGTTAAAGAGCTCGATGGCCAGCACACGCTCTGTGTTGAGAATGACGTTATACAACTTGGTGCCAGCGTTGGCGCCCATGCTGACGTGGTCTTCCTGTCCCTGTGATGTGGGGATGCTGTCGGCCGACGACGGCATGCAGAGTGTCTTGCTCTGACTTACGATGCTGGCTGCGGTGTATTGGGGAATCATGAAGCCACTGTTCACGCCAGGATTGGCCACCAGGAAGCTGGGCAATCCACGTGTACCCGACACCAGCTTGTAGGTGCGGCGCTCAGAGATGTTGGCCAATTCTGACATGGCAATGGCCAGGAAGTCCATCGGAAGTGCGATAGGCTCGCCGTGGAAGTTGCCTGCTGAGATAATCAGGTCTTCATCGGGCACCACTGTCGGGTTATCTGTTGTGGCGTTGATCTCCACATCCGTTACTTGCTGCACATAGCGAACGGTGTCTTTCACGGCACCGTGCACCTGCGGAATGCAACGGAACGAGTATGGGTCTTGCACGTGCTTCTTAGCTTGGCGAATAAGTTCGCTACCCTCGAGAATGTGTGAGATATGCTCGGCAGTGTCGAGTTGGCCCTGATGGGGGCGCACAGCATGGACGGCATGATAGAACGGTTCGATGCGACCATCGTAAGCATCGAGCGACATAGAGGCGATATAGTCGGCCCAATTAGAGAGTTTTGTTGCCTGGATGATGCTCCAGCAGCAGAACGCACCCATGTTTTGGGTACCGTTAAGCAGTGCCAATCCCTCCTTCGAAGCCAGTTTGATGGGCTCCCATCCCATCATCTGCATGAGTTCAGCGCCACTCATCAGTTTGCCCTGATACTCCACTTCGCCTAAACCAACGAGCGGCAAGCAGAGGTGGGCCAGCGGCACCAAGTCGCCCGAAGCACCCACAGAACCCTGCATGTAAACCACTGGGTAGATGTCGTTGTTGAAGAAATCGATGAGGCGTTCAACGGTATCGAGCTTACAAGCCGAGTAGCCGTAAGAGAGCGACTGAATCTTCAGCAAGATCATGAGCTTCACAATCTCGTTGGGAACACGGTTGCCGATACCACAAGCGTGGCTCATCATCAGGTTGATTTGCAACTGCGAGAGTTGGTCTTCACCGATTGAGATATTATAAAGTGATCCGAATCCCGTGGTCACACCATAGATTGGCGTCTCCGAGGTCGCAATCTTGTTGTCCAAATACTCACGGCAACGCACAATGCGCTTACGCGAGTCGTCGCCCAGTTTCAGTTTATAGTTGCCGCGCAGAATCTCCCACACCTTGTCGAGTGTAAGGTGTCCAGCGCTTATTTCATGAATGTTTGCCATAATAATCGTGTTAGATATTAGAATGCTTGGTTAATAATGTCGTCATCGACAAAGTTGGGAAGAGTCACCTGGAAGTCGGGCGTCAACTTCATCTGGCGCTTGATGGCGTCGATAGAACCCTCGTTGCGCGCCCAAGAGCGACGTGCGATGCCGTTGTTAACATCCCAGAAGAGCATCTCCTTGATGTTGTTGCTGCTCTCGTCGCTTCCGTCGACTACCATGCCGAAGCCACCATTGATGACCTCACCCCAGCCTACGCCACCACCGTTGTGGATGCTGACCCATGTGGCTCCACGGAAGGAGTCGCCAATAACGTTGTGCACAGCCATGTCGGCGCAGAACTGTGAGCCATCGTAGATGTTGCTTGTCTCGCGGAAAGGCGAGTCGGTACCACTCACGTCATGATGGTCGCGCCCCAACACCACAGGCGCTTTCAGGCGTCCGTCGTGCACAGCCTCGTTAAAGGCCAAGGCAATCTTGGTACGTCCTTCACAGTCGGCATAGAGAATGCGTGCCTGCGATCCCACCACAAGATGGTTCTTGCCAGCCTCACGAATCCAATGGATGTTGTCGTCGAGCTGGTGCTGAATGTCCTCGGGAGCATTCTTGCGCTCCTCCTCCATCACCTCGAGAGCGAGATGGTCGGTGAGTGCCAGGTCGGCGGGGTCGCATGAGGTGCAGACCCAGCGGAACGGACCGAAACCATAGTCGAAGAACATCGGTCCCATGATATCCTGCACATACGATGGATATCTGAATGTGCCGTCGGCCTTCATGATGTCGGCACCTGCGCGGCTCGACTGCAAGAGGAAAGCGTTTCCGTAATCGAAGAAGTACATGCCGCGCTCCGACAGCTTGTTGACGGCTGCCACCTGGCGACGCAACGACTCCTCCACACGCTTCTTAAACTCCTCAGGATCGGCAGCCATCATGCGCTTGCTCTCGTCGAGCGTCATGCCTATGGGATAGTAACCACCGGCCCAAGGGTTGTGGAGCGATGTCTGGTCGGAACCCAAGTTCACCTCTATGTTCTCCTCAGCGAGGCGTTCCCACAGGTCGACCACATTGCCCACGTAAGCCATCGACACCACACGCTTGTCGGCGATGGCCTGTTTTGTGGCACTCATCAGTTCGTCGAGGTCATAGTGCATCTCGTCGACCCACCCCTGCTCGTAACGCTTCTGCGCAGCCTTCGGGTTGATTTCAGCCACGATGCTCACTACCTGGGCAATGTTGCCAGCCTTGGGTTGTGCACCGCTCATGCCGCCCAGACCGCTCGAGACGAACAACGGGATGGGATTGGTGGCGTGGCGCGACGGGTCGTGCATCACTCGACGTGCGGCGTTGAGCACAGTGATTGTAGTGCCGTGAACGATACCCTGTGGGCCGATATACATGTAAGAGCCGGCCGTCATCTGACCATACTGACTCACGCCGAGGGCGTTCATGCGCTCCCAGTCGTCGGGTTTCGAGTAGTTGGGGATAACCATTCCATTGGTTACCACCACCCTTGGAGCGCGCTTGTGTGAGGGGAAGAGACCTAAGGGATGACCCGAGTACATGACAAGCGTCTGCTCATCGGTCATCTCCGAGAGGTATTTCATCACCAAACGGTATTGCGCCCAGTTTTGGAAGATGGCGCCATTGCCACCGTAGACAATGAGCTCATGGGGATGTTGCGCCACCTTGGGATCCAGGTTGTTCTGGATCATCAGCATGATGGCAGCAGCCTGCTCAGAGCGATGGGGATACTCGCTGATGGGGCGCGCCTTCATCTCATACGTGGGACGATAGCGATACATATAGATGCGACCATACTTGCGCAGCTCCTCAGCAAACTCAGGAGCGAGGTCGGCATGCAAATGCTTGGGGAAATAGCGCAATGCGTTGCGCAGGGCCAGTTGCTTCTCCTCTGGCTTTAGGATGTCCTTGCGCTTGGGTGCATGATTGATGGCAAAATCATAATCTTGCAATTCCGGCAAGGTGTCGGGTATGCCGACTCGAATGTCGGCCTGAAATTCTTCGAGAGTCATATAAAATGTGGTTTAGAAGGAAGGCGGACACAATGATCCGCCTTCATTGTTGTTATCATTCAGTTTGATGGATAGTGGTACGTTCTCAATCCTGCGCCCATGGGCAAGCAGGTGGAACGAAGGGGCGTTAGGCGTCGATCTTGCCGTTTACGATGGCCAGAATCTCCTGTTCCATGCGCTCAGCTTTCTCCTCGTAGTCAGTTGCCTCGCTGATAAGCGCCTCTGCCACGGCCTTGTCGGCCAATGAAGCGGCGTTGATTCGCACGTTCAACGCAGCGCCTCGCACGGCGGCACGCGCAGCAAGAGCGCCCACACCAGCGTCGCTAACGCTTGCGGGGTTGCCCTCCTGGGCCATGGCCCGACAGAGATCGAACACCTCATACGAGCACTTCACGGTTTCCAACGGCACCTCAGCGGCATGACGGGTGGCCGTCTGGATGGCCTCCTTGCGAGCGGCCTTCTCCTCGTCGGTGCCCTTAGGCAAGCCAAAGGCAGCCATGATCTCGTTGAAGGCGTCGGTATCCTCGTCGATGAGGTGCATGAGTTTGTTCATAAGCTTTTGGCCCTCTTCAGCCTTCACGCTGAACTCCTGCCAACGCTCATCCCATCCGCGCTTGTGTGCAGAGAGGTTGGCCACCATGGCACCGAGGGCAGCGCCCAGCGCTCCCATGGTAGCGGCGATGGTTCCACCGCCCGGTGCGGGACTCTCACGAGAGGTCTCTTCCACGAATTCCTTCACGGTCAGGTCGGCCAAACGCTTCACGGGCGTGGCGTCTTCCAACAGGTATTCGATGACCTTCTCGCGTGGGTTAAAAGGCTTCAGGTCGTCGAGACTCATCGACTTGATGGCTATCTTGATAATGTCTTCCTCTGGAATACCTACCGAGCGCTCCTGCTTCTCCAGGAAATAGGTGCCGGCCTCGATCAGCACACGCTTGGGAACCAGTCCCACAATTTCGGTGCCTGTGACGCGCACACCGCGTGCGGCTGCAGCGCGGCACACCTCGTCGAAGGCCTTGTGCAATGGCGTCACATTGATATTGGTGATGTTCATCGACACCTGGGCGATGCCATACTCATCGATAAACCAACCGATTGCTTTCGTCCCCTTAAGCGTTCCGGGCTGCATAATGGTTTTCCCGTTCTCATCCTTCAGCGGCTTGCCGGTCAGCTTGCCACCCTCGCGCATTGGACGGCCCTTCTCTCTAACATCGAACGCGATGGCGTTGGCCCTACGGGTCGACGTGGTGTTCAGGTTATAATTGACAGCGATGAGGAAATCGCGAGCGCCCACTGCCGTGGCGCCCGTCTTGGCCAGCTCCTCATCCCAGGGACGAGCACCGAAATCGGGTGCCTCGGCGGGATTGTTGACACGCTCTGCCAGCCCCTCGTATTCACCCTTACGGCACACGGCGAGGTTGCGGCGCTCAGGCTTGAAAGCGGCTGCCTCATAGCTGTAGCAAGGCACTTTCAGTTCGTTGGCTATGCGCTCAGCCAAGCGGCGTGAGAGTTCGGCGCACTCCTCAAGGGTCATGCCACTCACGGGAATCAACGGCAACACGTCGGTGGCTCCCATACGTGGGTGTGCTCCGTGGTGCTCCCTCATGTCGATGACACGTGCGGCTTGTGCCACAGCGCGGAAGGCTGCCTCACAAACGGCGTCGGGTTCTCCGACGAAGCTCACCACCGTACGGTTGGTTGCCTCACCCGGATCAACGTCGAGCAACATAACTTCCTTGACGCTCTTCACAGCATCAACAATCGAATTGATTTTCTGCATGTCGCGTCCTTCACTGAAGTTGGGCACGCACTCAATGATCTTTTTACTTAAAGCCATAGGTAAATAGATGTGTTTTGTTACTAGATTTTACGATTTCAAAATTATAATTTTTCTTTGAGAACCACAAATAAATATGCGGGAAAAACAACAAGGGCCCTTCTTTTCATGGATTATTCCATTTCAAAGAAGGGCCTTTGGCTATTGTAGCTATCATTTTAACCCCAATGGGCCATTAGACGAAATAGGAGAAACAGTAGGCTGCTATTGATTCTCTACTACTCTTGTCAGTGTTACGGATGGATCACAAATTTCTTTCCACCTTTTATATAAATGCCATGCTGTGGACGATTGATGCGCTGCCCCATCAGGTTGTAGATGACATCGGCGTTGGGGCGCACATCCACGCACACCACATTGGCTATGCCATCGGTTACCTTTTCGAGCAATCGCACATGGTCCACATACAGTAAGGTGTTGTTAGCTGCACCTACCGACTTGTCGCTCTGATAGCCCACGCTGACCACAACCTCAGCGGGTTCGTTGAGGTCGATGTCGAAGGGCATCACGGTCCATGTGTTGGCCACCTTCGGATAGGCATATCGCTTTTCACCGTTGACCACCACACCCGTCAGACTGGTGTTGTTGTTGCCGCCGCTTGTGGTGATTGTGCGACCGTCGTTGCCCGTTTGGTTGGCACACTCATACTTCATGTCGAGCAACAGGCGATAGCTTCCGGCAGGCAGCGTGATGGTCTGCGTGATGGCGTTGGCGCCCGAATCCCATGAGTTGAGCACCGTCAGGCAGCGCACGCCGCAACTGTCATCGGCCACCGGTTGGGCTGTGCGGGCGGCATAGTTGCCCACCGACGAGGGACTGACGCAATAGAGCGTCTGGCTGAATGGCATCGAGTACATGCGGCAGAACTTACTGCCGGCGTTGAGCTTGGTGGCTGAGGCCCATCCCTTCACGGGCAACACGTTGGGCCATTTGCTGCTAATTGCCGACACCACATTGGTGTAACAGTCGGCGTAGGTCACACCGCTCGCCGTGACATTCTTGCTTCGTGCGCCATAGGTCTCGTCTTGTTCGAAGTTGGCATTTGCCATATAGCGGTCGGTTACGTCAGCGTATCCGTCGGTGAGCGTGTCGCCGACCGCTTCGGGAAAAGGGATGTTTTCCACCACCAATTCGCCCTCAACGAGGCTCACTTTCACATCGCCTTTCACGGCGACAGCCTTCTCAACCACCTTGCCCTCATGGGCAGCTCTCACCGTTACGGTTTGTTTTGCGCCCTTGTTGTTGCGGATAAAGATGGCCTTTGCGGTGGAATCCTGCTTGGCGGTGACATCGCTGCCCGTTACAAAGAATCGTATGGGGCAAGCCACGCTGTTGTTTTGCTCGGCCACAAAGGTAGCCTCGGCCACCTCACCGCCTTGGATCTTGGTGGCCACGGGGAACACTGGAGCGCCAAGCGAGGTGCCAACGCCCTTGAGCGTAGCCTTTTGCACGCTGCAGAAATTGCTCATCAGCAGGTAGCGAACCGAGTCGGGATCGGCTGCGATCACGCCGTTCCATCCCTCGGGCAGCAGGTCGCGCAAGGCCACCAGTCCAGCGTTCATGCTGCGTGTGGTAGCGGCGTCCACATTGCTGTAATACACAATGTTACGACGGTCGATCACTGTGCCGTTCTCGAACGCACGGCTTTGCGTGTCGTAGGCAGGGTAAATCTTCGACGTGAGCACCGAGTTGTTGTTGGCGCGGTCGCCAAACGCCATCTTCTTGTTGTTGGGAGCCACAATGCCCAAGGCGTTGTCGATGTTCACCCAGTTGGTCTCGAAGGTGGTCAGTTGGGTGCCGTCGAGCTGCTTCACGCCCTCCTCGGTGTAGAGGGTGCGGCGTGTGCGCGTCAGCGTATCGGTGCTGATGGCCATCAGGCCACCTTGCTCGCGTGTGATGGTGCCATTGGCCAGTCCGGTCACATAGTCGAGATAGATGACGGCATTGCCCGGTGTGGAATAAATGGCGAAACGGTTGTCGAGCGTAGCCTCGTTGGTGGAGAGCTCGCCATTCATCGTCCACGCCTCACCGTCGAGCTGGTAGATGCCGTTCACCACGGGGGTGGCGTTGGTCTTCTTGCCGTTCACGGTGTACCAACCGAGGAAGTTGCCCGTGTTGTTGGCCTTGAAGGGAACGATGATCTTGTTCTTGTCGACCGAGTTGGCGGCGATGTAACCTGTGTAACTGGTGATGCCCGGCGCCCACGAGAAGGTGGTGAAACGGTCGCGGGTATAGCCTCTCACAATGTTCTGTGCGGGTAAAATCTTCGCTGCGCCGTAACGCTCACGGAAATTGTCGAACGTGCTGGGCGTCAGGTCTGCCGTGGTGTTGGCCTCGTGCATCAGCCAGGTCATCAGCACACGGTGGGCCTCCACCCCCATGCGGCGTGCGCCAATGTCGGAGCGGAGCAGCCATGAGCCGTCGTCGGTGGTTTGCTGGCGTGCCTTGATCATCTTGTAAGCGAGGTTCTCGAGCATCAGGGCGTCGGCGTCGCGCAGGAAGCAGGCATTGGTGGTATAGCTCGTAATCTGGTCGTAGAGGAACAGGCTCCAGTCGTTGCCGTTGGGCATGGCCAGCTCGCCATCGGCCAGGGCCAACCAGTTGAGCACCTCTTTCTGCACCGCGTCGTTGTTGTGCATCAAGGCGTTGGTCTTCCATTTCTCCGTTCCGTGGAGCGTGTTTTGGAAGAGTTTCAGGGCCAATGCAGCCTCGCCCAACTCCTGGATGACCACGTTCTGGTAGGAGGTGTGGAAATAGTTGTGGTTCTGCAACGTGTAATCGTCGTAGAGATTCTGGCCCTTGTAGAGATCGGCCACGGTGGCGTTGTCGTAGTCGGGGTCGACCACCGTGTGGTTATTGGCGTCGTTGCGGTGGCTATAGCTGTTGATGGTAAACTCGCGCAGACGTGCGAACCACTTGGGAGCCAACTCGTCGTTGGGGAACAAGCCAAGTGTGGCGGCCAGCACATCGGCCTCCCAACCATTCTCCTCGGCCTTCGTGTCGCCAGCGTAGCCGGTGGGGATGGTGCGTCCCAACTCGTAGTTGCACTCGGCCTTTAGCAACGCCTTGACGTAGCCCTTCTGGGCATCGGTGAGCTCGTCCCACTGGAAGAAGGCCGAATAGGCCACCGACATGGCCCACAGCGAACTCTCCCACACGTGGTCGGCTGTGCTGGTGGAGCCCCAATAGTTGTTGCCTGCGCACACCTTCAGGCGGTTGGCCTTATGGGTTGAATAGGCGAAGACGAGGCTCTTGCGCGCCATGTCTTGCAGGTCGGTCCACGTCACCCCCTCGGGCAGCGTCATCTTGTCCTTGCCATATTTCACCAGGAAGGCGGCAATCATGCCCAGGTCGGCGTTCGACCGCACACCATCCTCGTTGGCCTGCATGGTGGAGTTGCTCTTGAAGCATCCGCACGCCTCGCCCACGCTGTTGGGTGCGGCGCAGTCTTGGAAATCGTTTTTCAGGTATTTGGCGAAACGACCGAGCATCTGCAGCAGGTCGCCCTTCATCGTGGCCTCGTCCACAAAGTCGGCGGTGATGACGCCCTCGGTGATGCTCTTCACCGAGTCGACCTTCTCCTCAGGGTCGACGTAGCCCTCAGGCAGACGCGTCAGGCGGAAGTTGTCGATCATGAAGCAACTGCCACCCGACAGCCAGTCGACCTGCAAGCCGATGCTTACATTGCCCTCGGCAGTGGTGGTGAACGTCACGCCCATTTCCTCCCAGGGCATGGTGGCGAAGCATGAGGCCTCGCCCTTGGCGAAGGTGAGCGACGTGCCCTTGCCCTCCATCTTGCCCTCGGC
>ERZ857629.3015-NODE-3015-length-14840-cov-20.419750_pt1 | contig 14840 bp, 8 predicted proteins | sample MGYA00519700_ERZ857629 | MGnify/ENA primary metagenome ERZ857629 (study PRJEB31778, sample SAMEA3449351) | human gut metagenome | biome: human gut; feature: human-associated habitat; material: faeces | place: United Kingdom | collected 2010/2012 ... | reverse complement strand
TAAAGTTCAGTTATTTTGATATTAATTCCCGTTCGTATAAAACGTTGACTACGGAAGAGTATGAATTGCATGTGGAAAAGGGAGCAGGCAATGCTGCTCAGACTATTGCAAACTTTACAAGCAAGGAAGAACTGAAAGTATTGAACGAGGATATTCGTTTTATCAAGCAGAATAACGTAACTCTGTCTCCCAAAGGTGATTTCTTCTTCGGTTCGTTGACGTATTGGTCGCTTTATTTGATACCGGGTATTGCATTCATTACATTCTTTATCATCTATCGTAAGCAAATAGCAGCCAATGCAAATGTAGCAAAGATGCGTACCAAGAAAGCCAATAAAGTGGCGGTGAAACGTATGAAGCAAGCTGGTAAATTATTGGCTGAGAATAAGAAAGATGCGTTTTATGATGAGGTTTTGAAGGCTCTTTGGGGGTATATCAGTGATAAACTGAACATTCCGGTATCCCGTTTGTCTAAGGATAATATCGAAGAGGAACTTCGTAATTATGGTGTGAATGATGCGTTGATAAAGGAATTCCTCGATGCATTGAATAACTGTGAGTTTGCCCGCTTTGCTCCGGGTGATGATAACCAGGCTATGGATAAGGTATATTCAGCTTCTTTGGAAGTTATCAGTAAAATGGAAAACTCGATAAAACATTAATCAGGAGGAAATGGTAATGAATAAAATATTGTTTTTTACTCTTAGTCTAGTGATGGCAATTACTGCCTATGGGCAGAATTCTGCATCTGTAGATACATTACAGACTGCTAGTGACTCTACATCCGTCGGTTCACATGCGGAATTCTCTGCTGCAAGGCAAGAAAGCAATGTGACAAAGGCTGAAGGTGACAGCGCTTATATACGGAATGATTATGCTTCTGCCATTCAAATATATGAGAATCTGTTAAAGAAGGGAGAGGCTGCAGAGGTCTATTATAATCTTGGCAACAGTTATTATAAGGCAGATGATATAGCAAGAGCTATATTGAATTATGAGCGTGCCTTGTTGTTGGAACCTGGTAATGCTGATATTCGTGCAAATTTGGAGATAGCACGTTCTAAGACAATCGATAAGGTAATCCCAGTTCCTGAGGTTTTCTTTGTATCTTGGACTAAATCGTTGATTAATTGTCTTAGCGTAGACGCATGGGCTAAGTTGGGGATTGTGTTCTTTGTACTATTACTCGTTTCGTTCTATCTCTTTTTCTTTTCAAAACAGATTACGGGAAAGAAAGTGGGATTTATTGCAGGAATAGTATTCCTGGCTCTTGTTATATTGAGTAATGTGTTTGCTGCTCAGCAAAAAGGCGAACTGATGGAATGTAACGAAGCTATAGTGTTAGCACCTAGTGTCACAGTGCGTAGTACTCCCAGTGAGAGTGGTACAAGTCTGTTCATTCTTCATGAGGGACGTAAAGTTGAGATAAAAGACAACTCTATGCGTGAATGGAAAGAAATTCGTTTGGAAGATGGTAAAGTAGGGTGGGTTCCAGCTTCTGCCATAGAAGGTATTTAATTTTTTCTATATTCTAAAAACAGCTCGTATAAACCGATAATTCCGCTTTATACGAGCTGTTTCTGTCTATTTTTAGGAGCTTTTTCTCTGTACTTATAATTCTGCATACTTGAAAATGATTATTTTTTGGAGAGGCAATATTCTTTTTGAAAAAAGATAAAGAAATAGTTTGTTTTATCCTTTTTTTTCCTTAAGTTTATAGCGTGATAATAAAAAGTACAGAGTATTAACCATTAAATTTATGAATATGAGAACAATAACATTTAATGAATTACGTAAGATTAAAGACTCATTGCCTAGTGGTAGTATGCATAGAATAGCCGATGAACTTGGACTGAATGTTGACACTGTAAGAAATTTTTTTGGTGGACACAATTTTAAGGAGGGGAAAAGTGTTGGGATTCACTTGGAACCTGGACCAGATGGTGGATTGGTTATGATTGATGATACTACTGTTTTAGAGCGAGCTTTAAAAATTTTAGATGAAATGGCAGGTAAGACTGAAGAAGCTGTTCGAGCTTAAGAAGAGAAAGTTAGATAGAATCCCAATTGCTGACAACAATTGGGATTTCTTGTTTGTTTTAATCTCAAAATCAATGATATATGGAAGATAAATTAGTTACTTTGGCAATCTTAACGTACGCGAAAGCTCAAATATTGAAAAATGTTCTTGAAAATGAAGGTATTGAGACTTATATTCACAATGTAAACCAGATACAACCGGTTGTTTCTTCTGGCGTACGTGTACGTATTAAGGAGAGTGACTTACCTCATGCTCTGAAAATTACTGAAAGCTCTGCGTGGTTATCTGAAGAGGTAGTGGGGGGGAAGTCACCTAAACTGGAGAAGGTTAGTAATAAAGTGCTGATTCCAGTGGATTTTTCCAATTATTCTTTGAAGGCTTGCGAGTTCGGTTTCAATTTCGCTCAGAATATAGGTGCAGAAGTTGTTTTGCTACATGTTTATTTTACTCCTATATATGCAACTTCTTTGCCATACGGAGACGTATTTAACTATCAGCTAAGTGATGAGGAGAATGTAAGGAGTATCTTACAAAAAGTTCATGCTGATTTGAATGCATTATCTGATAAAGTAAAAGAGAAGGTAGCTTCCGGCGAGTTTCCAGATATTAAATATACTTGTGTTTTGCGTGAAGGTATTCCTGAAGAAGAGGTACTCCGCTATACCAAGGAATATCGACCACGCATTATCATAATGGGAACTCGTGGTAAAAGTCAGAAGGATATTGATTTGATCGGTAGTGTAACGGCTGAAGTGATTGAACGTAGCCGTGTACCGGTATTGGCCATTCCTGAAAATACTCCATTCAAGCAATTTTCTGAGGCTAAGCGTATTGCATTCATTACTAATTTTGATCAACGTGATTTAATAGCTTTTGATTCGCTAATAAATAATCTGAAATCATTTAAGTTTTCAGTGTCTCTGATACATCTTTCAGATGTTCAGAATACATGGAATGAAATAAAACTGGCTGGTATTAAGGAATATTTTCAAAAACAATATCCACAATTGGAAATATACTATGATGTGGTAAAGAACGATAATCTGCTTAGTAGTTTAGACAGTTATATCAAAAGTAATCATATTGATATTATAACATTAACTTCTTATAAAAGAAATATATTTTCGCGCTTATTTAACCCTGGCATTGCCAGAAAGATGATTTTCCATTCTGATACACCATTGTTGGTAATTTACGGAAGACCGAATTAGGTGTTGAATATAGGTATATATGGTTTCTATCCAATATCAGCATTATGTTTAATATAGCGCTGGAATAATTTAATCTAATTTTAATTTCTTCTCTCCCTCACTTAAGAAATAACATTCTTTACTTAATGATATAACAATAATAAAAGCCTAATTAATAATTTAATTAGGCTTTTATTATTATGAAAGTATTACATCAACTTTTCAATTTCTTCGAATTCAGGGCCCATTTGCAAATTATAATACACTCTATATAGACCATTTAACCACAAATCTTTTTGATCAGGTTTCAGTTCTCTTGCCTTTTCATAATAAGGTTTTGCCTTTTCATAGAAAGTCTTCAGAGTAGCCTGGTCTTCTTTATACTTCGGATCATTAATATCTGTAGTTGCTTTTTCTGAGAAATCTTGTGCTTGTAAGCAGTAAATCAAGCCTAAATTAGAGTATGCTTCTGCATAATTAGGATCTACTTCTATAGTTTTTTTATAGAATTCAATAGCTTTATCATAGTCCTTCATATTGTGATAAAGGTAGCCTTTTACATACAAATAGAATGTATTGTTAGGATCTTTAGCCAACATATCATCAGCAAACTGCATAGCTTCGTCATATTTGTTGTTATTGCTATAATAATCAATCAAGTGACCGAAGAAGAATGAATGTTCAGGATATTTCTGGATACCTTCTTTTAAAGAAGCAATCCATTTAACAGTATCACCTTCAGCTTTCAATGCAGTAGAGATAAATTCCATTGCGTATTTCCCAACTTCTTTATCATCTTGCGCATAAGGAGCATACTTCAAAATACTAGGATAATCTTCCATCTTAGCAGCTGCTAAACTTGCATAATATGCTATTTGGGGTAATACAGTATCTGTTTGTAATAGATTTTCCTTTTCAAACATCGGGTTGATAGCAATATCAATGTATGTTGCAAAGAAATCTAATGCTTTTTTATTGTCTTCATTGGCTGCATCGCCTTCTTTCTGTGAGGCCAAATTAAAGAATTGGATACCGCCATTGATCAGATTACCGCGTTCTGCTAAAATTGTAGCAGAATTAGATTTTCTATATTTATTCTTGATTTTGCCCTTTTCATTGGGAATTTGTGCCAATTCGTCACATTTGAAGTAGAATTTACACATGTTCAATGCGCTATTATATACCTGAAGAGTGTCATAAGGTTTTCTCAGATAGGCATTTTCCATTTCTTTCTCACTTCTTTTTCTTTGGATAAGACCTGCTACATCCCACGTTTCGGCATTGTCCTTTGTTTCGGGATTGGTTAAAGCCTGATTTATCAGTTCCTCTGCTTTGGCAAAGTCAGGATTTACTCCGTTAGCAATACTTTTAGCCTCTTTTACGTTCTTTTCTTGGGCGAAAGTAAAGCTTGCGACAAGTAGTAAAACCATTGAAAATAATACTCTTTTCATGATTGTAGAAAATTTAAATTAATATTATGTCTATTCTTCATTTTCATTGTTTACCTCGTTCTGAGGGCTTTCAAGGGTATTTTCTTCCCCCTCCTCTATAAGTTCCTCTTCATTTTCTGAAGTGACTTTACATACAGAGCCGATTTCGTCATTACGTTTCTCAAGGTTGATTAGACGCACACCTTGTGTAGCACGTCCCATGATACGAACATCGGCGACTTTCAGACGGATGGTAATACCGGATTTATTAATAATCATCAAGTCATTTTCATCTGTAACAGACTTGATAGTTACTAATTTACCCGTTTTATCGGTGATATTCATTGTTTTCACACCTTTACCTCCACGATTGGTCTTGCGATAATCTTCAATATCCGAACGTTTGCCATATCCTTGTTCCGATACAACCATAATTGTTTCCGCTTCAGGATCTTTGATGCATATCATACCTACTACTTCGTCTTGACCGTCTTCATCCAATGTCATACCACGTACACCGGTGGCAGTACGTCCCATAACGCGCACAGCACTTTCATGGAAACGAATGGCACGTCCGTTACGGTTGGCAATGATGATTTCATTGTCGCCGTTTGTCATACGCACTTCGATTACACGGTCGTCTTCACGGATAGTGATAGCATTTACACCATTTTGGCGAGGACGTGAATACTGCTCAAGCAATGTTTTCTTAATGACACCATTCTTAGTACAGAACAATACATAATGGCTGTTGATAAATTCTTGGTCGTTCAGGTTCTTCACGCGCAAATAGGCGTTTACAGCATCGTCAGAGTCGATATTCAACAAATTCTGGATGGCACGACCTTTCGAATTCTTAGTACCTTCGGGGATTTCGTATACCTTCAGCCAGTAACACTTACCTTTCTGTGTAAAGAACATCATGGTATTATGCATGGTTGCAGGATAAATATGCTCTACAAAGTCTGCATCGCGGGTTTCGGTACCTTTGGAGCCTACCCCACCACGGTTTTGCGCACGGAATTCGCTCAGCGGTGTGCGTTTGATGTATCCCATGTGCGAGATGGTGATAATCATTTCATCATCTGCATAGAAGTCTTCCGGATTGAATTCTTCTGATGAATAGACAATTTCCGAGCGACGTTCGTCACCATACTTCTCTTTTACTTCAATCAGTTCATCTTTAATGACTTTGCGGCAGAGTTCGTCATTGACAAGGATTTCTTCCAAATAAGCAATCTGCTTCTGAATTTCCTCATATTCGGCGTGCAGCTGGTCTTGCATCAATCCTGTGAGCTGACGCAAACGCATTTCAACAATGGCACGTGACTGAATTTCACTGAGTTGGAATCGCTCCATCAAACCTGATATAGCATCATTCGGGGTTTTAGCAGCACGGATAATCTTGATTACTTCGTCGATATTATCAGATGCAATGATTAATCCTTCCAGAATATGTGCACGTTCTTTGGCCTTGCGCAAATCATACTGAGTACGGCGGATGACTACGTCGTGTCTGTGCTCAACGAAGTGTTTTATCAAATCTTTCAGATTCAACAGACGTGGACGGCCATGTACCAATGCAACATTGTTCACACCAAAAGATGTCTGCAGCATTGTCATCTTGTAGAGCTTGTTGAGTACAATGCTGGCATTTGCATCACGTTTTACATCAATAACGATACGCATACCTTCACGGTCGGATTCGTCATTAGCATTGGCAATACCTTCAATTTTCTTTTCGTTGGCCAGATCGGCTATATTCTTAATCAATTCAGCTTTGTTGACACCATAGGGAATTTCTGTCACAACGATTTTATCGTGCGTCGAACCAGTCTCAATTTCGGCTCTAGCACGCATTATGACACGTCCGCGTCCCGTGAGATAGGCTTCGCGAACACCGCTCATACCGTATATATAGCCTCCGGTCGGGAAATCAGGAGCTTTGACATACGTCATCAGCTCTTCTATATCGATGTCATTGTTTTCAATGTATGCAATACAAGCGTCAATAACCTCAGATAGATTATGGGTCGGCATATTGGTAGCCATACCTACGGCAATACCAGATGCACCATTTACCAAAAGATTCGGAATACGGGCCGGCATGACGGTAGGCTCTTGCAAAGAGTCATCGAAATTGTTCTGCATGTCAACAGTCTCTTTCTCAAGGTCTGTCATCATGTCTTCACCAATTTTTCGCAAACGACACTCTGTATAACGCATGGCAGCAGCACTGTCACCGTCTACTGAACCGTAGTTACCTTGTCCATCTACCAACATGTAACGCATTGCCCAAGGCTGAGCCATACGTACAAGAGCTCCGTAAACGGACGAGTCGCCATGAGGGTGATATTTACCTAATACTTCACCTACAACTCTGGCTGATTTTTTATAAGGTTTGTCGGAGGTATTTCCTAATCCCATCATTCCGAAAAGAATTCTTCGGTGAACGGGTTTAAAACCATCTCTAACATCCGGAAGGGCACGTGAAACAATGACCGACATAGAGTAGTCAATGTACGATGACTTCATTTCCTCCTCGATGTTAATCTTTATAATTCTGTCTTGTTCAAGCATTTAAAAAGATTATTAATTATACATTTTCGGGTTCGTGAAAAACCACGCTAAAGTACTGCTTTTTTACGATATACAAAAGTTTTCCTCCATAAACTTTGTTGCCTGCAACATAAATATGGAAGTACTCCCTCCCTTCCTCACCAAATTGCTATTAATATATAAGGTATAAAGTGGAAAAACAGATTTGAAATTTATGGCACGGGATTTGTATACTATTAAATCAGTTAAATATGATACGCTGAATTAATAAATGCGTATCTTTGTCGTGGATAACCTTTTTAATTGAGGAGAATTATAAAATATGAACAATCAATTTTCACAAAGAGTTTCAGACATAATTACTTATAGCAAGGAAGAAGCCAATCGATTGAGAAATCGCTATATTGGTCCGGAACACCTTCTGCTCGGCATGCTGCGTGATGGCGGAGGAAAAGCTATTGAAATATTGTTGAAACTTGATATAGATTTAAAACGAGTAAAAAGTCGTCTGGAGGGTTTCCTAAAGGATGCCGAGGACGATACTCTCTTGCCGGACGCTGAAGTGCCCTTGTCCCCGATGACGGCTAAGATATTGAAGATGTGTATGCTTGAAGCGCGTTTGCTGAAAAGTGCAACTGCCGATACGGAACATGTATTGCTGGCTATCTTGAAAGATGGCGACAATCTTGCTGCAACTGTTTTGGAAGAACACCGGGTGGATTATCAGGCTGTATTTGAACAGCTTTCGATGAAATCGACCAATCCGAATGCGGGAATGGGATTCACCGAGGATGATGAAGAGGATGAAGAAGATATGAATATGTCCCGCTCCTCCCGTACTGGGGGAGCTGGTTCGGCTTCGGCTGCACAGGCTGCATCCAGAAAGCCGTCCAATGATACTCCTGTGCTGGACAATTTCGGCGTAGACATGACGCGGGCTGCCGAAGAAGGCAAGCTGGACCCGGTTGTGGGTCGCGAACGCGAGATTGAACGTCTGGCGCAAATCTTGAGCCGCCGTAAGAAGAACAATCCGGTGCTTATCGGTGAACCTGGAGTCGGAAAATCTGCCATCGTAGAGGGTTTGGCATTGCGTATTGTGCAAAAGAAAGTTTCGCGCATTTTGTTTGAAAAGCGCGTGGTGATGCTTGATATGGCCTCTGTGGTGGCGGGAACAAAATACCGTGGTCAGTTTGAGGAACGTATCCGCTCTATCATCAACGAGTTGCAGAAAAATCCGAATGTCATCCTTTTCATCGATGAAATCCATACGATTGTAGGTGCCGGTGCTGCTGCCGGTTCCATGGATGCTGCCAATATGCTGAAACCAGCTTTAGCGCGTGGTGAAATACAGTGTATTGGAGCTACCACTCTCGATGAATACAGAAAGAATATCGAGAAAGACGGTGCTTTGGAACGTCGTTTCCAAAAGGTGATTGTAGAGCCTACCACAGCTGAAGAAACGCTTCAGATATTGAAGAATATCAAGGAGAAGTATGAAGACCATCATAACGTGAGCTACACGGATGAAGCCCTGGAAGCATGTGTCAAGTTGTCAGCACGCTATATAACCGACCGCAACTTCCCGGATAAAGCTATTGATGCTTTGGACGAGGCGGGTTCGCGTGTGCATTTGACGAATATTAATGTTCCGAAAGAAATTGAGGAACAGGAAAAGCTGATTGAAGAGGCACGTAGCCTGAAGGCTGACGCTGTAAAGTCACAGAATTTTGAGCTGGCTGCCAGCTACCGCGACCGTGAGAAGGAACTTTCTGTCCGCTTGGAGGAGATGAAGGTTGAGTGGGAAGCCCGTTTGAAGGATGACCGCCAAACGGTAGGTGAAGAGGAAATAGCCAATGTTATTTCAATGATGTCCGGTGTACCCGTACAGCGCATGGCGCAGGCAGAAGGACTTAAACTGGCCGGAATGAAGGAAGAACTACAGGCGAAGGTGATAGCTCAAGATGCTGCGATAGAGAAACTTACCAAAGCAATCTTGCGTAGCCGTGTAGGGTTGAAAGACCCGAACCATCCCATCGGAACCTTTATGTTCCTTGGCCCTACTGGTGTGGGTAAGACGCATTTGGCAAAGCAATTGGCAAAATATATGTTTGGCTCTGCCGATGCCTTGATACGTATCGATATGAGCGAGTATATGGAGAAATACACCGTATCTCGTATGATTGGTGCCGCTCCGGGATATGTGGGCTATGAGGAAGGCGGCCAGTTGACTGAAAAGGTGCGTCGCAAGCCGTATTCCATTGTCTTGCTGGATGAGATTGAGAAAGCCCATCCGGACGTGTTCAACATCTTGCTCCAGGTACTGGATGAAGGTCGTTTGACTGACAATTATGGCAGAACCATCGATTTCAAGAATACGGTTATCATTATGACCTCCAATATCGGTACGCGGCAGTTGAAGGAATTTGGCCGTGGCGTAGGTTTTGCGGCGCAAAACCGCACGGATGACAATGAACATTCGCGCAGCGTGATACAAAAGGCTCTGAACAAGACCTTTGCTCCCGAATTCTTGAATCGTTTGGATGAAATCATTACTTTCGACCAGCTCTCTTTGGAGGCCATCACAAAGATTGTGGACATTGAGCTGAAAGGTTTGTACGAACGGGTTGAAGCAATTGGTTACAAGCTGGTTGTGGAGGATGATGCAAAGACATTCCTTGCTTCGAAAGGGTACGATGTACAGTTTGGTGCGCGCCCATTGAAGCGCGCCATTCAGAACCACTTGGAGGATGGACTTTCCGAGCTGATAGTGGCGGAGGAGTTACAGCCGGGTGATACGGTAAACGTATCAGTAGACAAAGAAAAAGACGAGCTGAGCATCAGGAAGGCATAAGCTGTTCTTTATAAAAACCGTCAAAATGTCAGTCCTTATGGGCTGGCATTTTTTTTGTGCTATATCTGCCGGAATAATTAAAAATATAAATCTAAAAAATATAAATGTAGTATGCAAAAAGGTAATATTGGGGTAACTACTGAGAATATCTTCCCCGTCATTAAAAAGTTCTTGTATAGTGATCATGAAATTTTTCTCCGTGAGTTGGTTTCTAACGCGGTTGATGCTACACAGAAGCTGAAAACACTCTCCTCTATCGGTGAGTTCAAGGGTGAAGTTGGCGATTTAACCGTACATGTCTCGCTGGGAAAAGATACCATTACGGTGTCCGACCATGGTATAGGTCTTACGGCTGAAGAAATAGACAAGTATATTAACCAGATAGCTTTCTCTGGCGCCAATGACTTCCTTGAGAAATATAAAAACGATGCCAACGCCATCATCGGCCATTTTGGATTGGGTTTCTATTCGGCTTTTATGGTTGCCAAGAAAGTCGAAATCATCACTAAATCCTATCGGGAAGGCGCCCAGGCTGTAAAGTGGACATGCGATGGCAGTCCGGAGTTTACGATTGAAGACACTGATAAGGCAGAACGTGGTACGGATATCGTTCTTTACATAGACGATGACTGCAAGGAATTCCTTGAAGAAGCGCGCATTTCCTCTTTGTTGAAGAAGTATTGCAGCTTCCTCCCTATCCCGGTTGCATTCGGCAAGAAGAAAGAATGGAAAGACGGCAAGCAGGTTGAAACTGCCGAGGATAATATCATCAATGATTCCAACCCGTTGTGGACGCTGAAACCCAGCGAATTGAAAGATGAAGATTATAAGAAGTTCTACCGTGACCTTTATCCTATGTCCGACGAACCTTTATTCTGGATTCATCTGAATGTGGATTATCCGTTCCACCTTACCGGTATTCTGTACTTCCCCAAAGTGAAGAGCAACATCGAGTTGAACAAGAATAAGATTCAGCTCTATTGCAACCAGGTATATGTGACGGATTCGGTGGAAGGTATTGTTCCCGACTTCTTGACCCTGTTGCATGGTGTGCTCGATTCACCGGACATTCCATTGAACGTTTCCCGTTCTTATTTGCAGAGCGATGCCAACGTGAAGAAGATTTCTACATATATCACGAAGAAGGTGTCAGACCGTTTGCAGTCTATCTTCAAGAATGACCGTAAACAGTTTGAGGAAAAGTGGAATGACTTGAAAATCTTCATCAACTACGGAATGCTTACGCAGGAAGATTTCTATGATAGAGCCAAGGATTTTGCCCTTTTCACCGATACAGACAGCAAATATTATACTTTCGAAGAGTATAAGACGTTGATTAAAGATAACCAGACGGATAAGGATGGAAATCTGATTTATCTGTATGCCAACAATAAAGATGAGCAATACAGCTACATAGAGGCCGCTACGAATAAAGGATACAATGTGCTGTTGATGGATGGACAGCTGGACATTGCGGTGGTGAGCATGTTGGAACAGAAGTTCGAAAAGGTTCGCTTCACTCGTGTAGACAGCGATATTATTGATAATCTGATTGTCAAGGAAGACAAGAAGAACGAAGCGTTGGAAGCCGGCAAGCAGGAAGTCCTTTCTTCCATCTTCAAGAGCCAGTTGCCCAAGATGGATAAGACGGAGTTCAACATCACGGCGCAGGCTTTGGGCGAAAACTCCACTCCTATCATGATAACTCAGAGCGAGTACATGCGCCGTATGAAGGAAATGGCGAATATCCAGGCTGGAATGAGCTTCTATGGCGAAATGCCGGATATGTTTAACCTGGTATTGAATTCAGACCATAAGCTGGTGAAGGAAGTTCTGATAGATGAAGATAAGGAATGTGCTGCTGCCGTTGCTCCGGTTCAGGCAGAGATGGATGAAGTGGACAAGCAGCGTAATGATCTGAAAAAGAAGCAGGAAGGCAAGAAAGATGAGGATATACCGACTGCCGAAAAGGATAAAGTGAATGAGCTGGATAAGAAGTGGGACGAACTGAAAATACAGAAAGAAGGCATCTTCGCCGATTATGCTGCCAAGAATAAGGTTGTCCGTCAACTGATAGATTTGGCACTGCTGCAGAATGGTATGTTGAAAGGTGAAGCTTTGAACAACTTTGTCAAGAGAAGCATTGACCTGATAAAATAAGCCCCTTTAAATTTGCATTTAATATATGCAAGGGTATTGTGATTCTTCGGAGTCGCAATACCCTTTTTTTATTCATTTTCACCAATCAAGGTGTGATTTTCTTCGTTGAATACGGCATTTTTGGAAACTATTGTTTATATTTGGGGCAATGAACATTTATCTTACTCGGAATCGCATAGTTATGAAAAGAGTTTTATTGTTTTTTTCGTTTCTTCTATGTGGCTTTATTTTACAAGCTCAGAAAGTGGGGCTTGTACTGAGTGGCGGTGGAGCAAAAGGCATGACTCATATAGGCATTATCCGGGCTTTGGAAGAGAATAATATCCCCATTGATTATATAACCGGAACCTCTATGGGAGCTATCATCGGTTCTCTGTATGCTATGGGGTATTCCCCGGACGATATGGAGGCGCTGTTGCGCTCTCCCGACTTTAAGCGTTGGTATTCGGGCAAAGTGGAGCCTAAATACGAGTATTATTTTAAGAAGAATCGTCCTTCACCGGAATTTTTTAATATCCGTTTTGCTTTTAGGGACTCGCTGCATATAAAGCCCCAGATACTTCCCACAAGCATGGTCAACCCCATACAGATGAACCTGGTATTTGTGGAATTGTTTGCACGTGCTACGGCTGCATGTGGCGGTAATTTCAACAAACTGTTTGTTCCTTTTCGCTGTATAGCATCCGATGTGTACAATAAAAAGCCATTGGTATTGAGTAAAGGGGATTTGGGAGATGCGGTACGTGCTTCCATGAGCTTTCCATTTGTCTTCAAACCGATAGAAATAGACAGTACGCTTGCTTATGATGGCGGCATTTACAATAATTTCCCTACGGATGTGATGCGGGAGGATTTTCATCCGGATGTCATTATTGGCAGTGTGGTAGCGGCCAATCCCGGTAAGCCGAAGGAGAATGACCTGATGAGCCAATTGGAGAATATGATTATGCAGAAGACCGATTACTCCATTCCGGACTCGTTGGGTATAGTCATGACCTTCAAATATGATGATGTCAACTTGCTGGATTTTGACCGTCTGCAGGAATTGCACGATATAGGTTACAATCGTACCCTTAATATGATGGATTCCATCAAAAGCCGTGTTCATCGTAGGGTGAATGCTGATAATGTGCGTTTGAGGCGTCTTGTCTTCCGGAGTAACCTGCCTCAATTCCGTTTTCGGGATATCATTATTGAAGGGGCGAATGCCCAACAGCAAGCCTACATCAAAAAAGAGTTCCATGATGAAGAGCATGAAGTCTTTACTTATGAAGACTTGAAGCGCGGGTATTTTCGTTTGCTGGCAGATAATATGATTTCGGAAATAGTTCCTCATGCTGTGTATGATTCGGAATCCGATTTGTATGAGCTGCATTTGAAGGTGAAGATGGAGGATAATTTTTCCGTGCGTCTGGGGGGCAGTGTCTCTACCACGAGCTCAAATCAAATCTATTTGGGAATAGGATATCAGAACTTGAATTATTATTCCAAGGAAATCACTTTTGACGGTCAGTTGGGTAAGATTTATAATAATGCCCAGTTGATGGGTAAGATTGATTTGCCTACCCACATATCTACGTCCTTTCGTTTTATTGCTTCAATCAGTACCTTCGATTACTACAAGAAGGACAAGCTGTTTTCCAGGAATGACAAACCTTCATTCAATTCAAAGGACGAACGTTTTGTGAAGTTGATGGTTGCCTTGCCGTTTTTGGCCAATAAGCGTGCGGAGTTCAGTCTGGGATATGGCCAACTGGAAGATAACTACTTTCAATCCAGCGTAATAGATTTCGATAAGGACCGTTCGGACAGAAGTACCTACAAACTTTTGGGAGGTTCCATCGGTTTCTATGGGAGTACCCTGAATACGCGGCAATACGCGACAAAAGGCTATCTGGAGAAACTGATAGCCCAGGTATTTACCGGGAGGGAAAGATTTGAACCGGGGAATCCGCAAGAAGGGTACAGTCCTTCTCCGCAAGAACGGCAATCATGGTTGCAAATTTCTTATATGAAAGAGGCATATCACACAATGGGGCCGAAGTTCACCCTGGGATGGATGGCAGAAGCACTGTATTCGTCGAAAAATTTCTCTGAGAATTATACGGCAACCATGATGCAGGCAGGAGAATTTGCACCGACTCCGCATAGTAAACTGATGTACAATGAAGCTTTTCGTGCCAACCAGTATGTGGCTGCCGGTATCAAACCCATATATGTTTTGAACGACATGTTCCAGTTCCGGACAGAATTTTATGGCTTTACACCGATTTTTCCGATAAAAAAGAATGCATTGAATAAAGCATATTATGGAAAAGCATTCTCCCGCTTTGAGTATATGGGAGAAGTTTCTGTTATTTGTCATTTGCCCTTCGGAGCCATCTCTGCTTATGTAAATCATTATAGCTCACCGAGAAGGGAGTGGAATGTGGGGATGACCATCGGCTGGCAGTTGTTTAATTATCGCTTTGTCGAATAAATTTCTTCAAAAAAAGTTTGTATATCGTTTGCTAATTCGGAAAAAGTACGTATCTTTGCACCCGTTAAACAAAGAGGCCGCGTAGCTCAACTGAATAGAGTAGCTGACTACGGATCAGCCGGTTACAGGT
>ERZ857629.3010-NODE-3010-length-14874-cov-3.042108_pt1 | contig 14874 bp, 13 predicted proteins | sample MGYA00519700_ERZ857629 | MGnify/ENA primary metagenome ERZ857629 (study PRJEB31778, sample SAMEA3449351) | human gut metagenome | biome: human gut; feature: human-associated habitat; material: faeces | place: United Kingdom | collected 2010/2012 ... | reverse complement strand
GCCGTCGCCGAAGGTGCCTTTGAGATTGATTTGCTCAACAAGGTAACTGGCACTACTTATCCTCAGGCTGCCGTGTACGGCACGAACACGCTTGGGCAGATTATTCAGGGGTATGCCGAAGACATTGGCGTGAATCCCAATGACAGTAAAATTCTTTTTGAAAACAAACGCACTGGGGCATCTACCAGTGACACCAATGAAACCATCGAAGGTCTTGGGCTTCAGGAAGGTGACGTGCTGGCAATCAGCGACAATGCCGGTGTAGCGTAAATGCAAGGGGGCTGACATGATGGTGACAATATGCATCCTTGTCGGTTTGGGATTGATTGCCTACGGAGTCATCATCGCTTGCATTACGAAAAAAGGGCGCAAAGAAAAAACTGCCAGTGCACCTCCGCCGCTCCCGCCTCGGGTCAATGTAGGCATCCCCTCACCAACAGTCAGCCATGTTCAAAACATAACACGCAGTTCTTCTGCTGCAAGAGCACTGCCGCCCCGTCGTTCTTCAGCGTCGGCAAGCGCCAATGCAGCCCGAAGGATGGCTGGGGCTGGCTATGGACCCCGTGGAATCAAACCCACTCAGTTCCCGTGCTGCCCTATTGATAAGCTCCGGAATGTCCCGGGCGAGGGGCAGGTGATCTTCTGGGACAGCGGAGAGAACTGTTACCGCTGTTCCAGGGGGCACCGATTTAAGAGCAACGGGAAGCTGCTTTGACAGCCTAGAAAGGAAAGATAATCGAACATGAACAAAGTTGTTTATAATGCCTTGAAGCTCTCGGAGTATCGCCCACTGTTCCATAATCTGCACGTGCTGGTTATCGGCGCCGGAGCGGTAGGAACACATCTCATGGAGAAATTCGCTAAAATGGGACTTTCTCCTGACGCAATGGATTTCGATTGCTTCACGCTTGAAAATGCAGCCAAACACGGTTGCCTGATCCGCACGCCGGAAGATTCCGGACGAAACAAGGCGGAATGCGCGTCCAATCGAGTCCAACCGCTGCTGGACGATGGCTGCACTTCCAATGGTATCGACAGCGATCTCTGCAAGCTCGGTCCAGAGGCATTTGCTGATTACAGTTATGTTGTCGCGGCGGTGGATAATTTCGACGCCAAAGTACTCCTGAACGAGTTAATCCGACAGCTTCCTGAAGATCGGCGACCGATTGTCATCATGGATGGGACGCATGATGAGATGGCCCAGAGTGTGATCCTGGACAATACTGAATTCTGCCTTCGGTGCTTGATTGATGAGGGGTGGATGAAGGATAGCAGCATTCGGACATCCTGTGTCGGACCGCAGGTTAGACAAATTGACGGTGTCAACGAAATCGTCCGTACATCCAACCTTGCCAGCTCCATGGCCGCGCATCTCAGTGCCGAACAGCTCAGAGCCAGCGTCATCGGACATGACGGCGTGATGAATCGCAGGCTGACCTATACGGCCTACCCTCATCTGGAGTTGAGCGTTGCCCATCCCTTGCGGAAGCGTAATTGTCCCGGATGTGCGATTCACCCGCCCGCAAAGATTGAGTGGCTGCATGGCAGTGTCATGGATGTTACACTGAGAGGGGCGATGGAGCAGATTGCTGCTACCCTTGATACAACGGATTTTGAGATGTCCGTTCATCGCCTGAACTACAGAAAGATTATGCATGCCGGCTTCATTGTGGAGGATGTCTGCCGTTCGTGCGGAGTGCCGATCAAAGTGATGCAGCATGAAGGACGGATATTTTTTGACGACCTGCGCTGTGAGGCATGTGCCGCAGCTGGCGCGCCGCTTCGTCCGGCATCGGACTTTGAGCACAGTGAGCCGCTCAGAGCCTTTACCTGGGACAGCGAGGAGGCCATTCAGCAAATGCCGCTGTACGATTTGGGGTATCCTCTCGGTGCTCATATCGAGGTAGTTCAGCGCAATGGCGCTCTAGACTTTCTAGATGCAGGAAAAATTACCCGGACAATTTTTGCGTTCGATGGAGATCATCAGAAAATGCACGAAATTCATAAGCTTTAAAAGGAGGTTCAATATGAGCTACGCGACCAACTATACCGATGAACATGGTCACACGAGAGAAGTTTCCATCACGGAAGAAGACTCTGTGGAGGCTTTGAAGAACGATTACCAGGAGATCGTTCGGAAATACAACCCCAAGTATGTGACGATCCAGCGGGTCCAAGCAAAAACTGGTGAGGCGATGCACCTCAAGGTGACGGTTAAGGCCCCCTCGCATTATCTCACCACAAACGAGGATTCCACGCCTAAAGCCTGCGAATCTATGACGGCTGATATCATTTGCTATCCTGGTTATCCGCTGAAATCCGTATCGGCGGCATATGCCTCGGGTCATTATCTTGCAAGTCCTAATGTATTTCGTTCGGGTAATGCCTGTATCGACACATGGATTCCCTTCACTAGCTCTCTGACGACTGTTGTGGACAAGCTTATTCGAGACATGGTGCACGACCCAGCAGTTACTCGATACGACAGTATGGCAAACAGTAGCATGGCTCAATGGCATAAGGATGGTGTTGCAGCCGGACATTTTCCTACCATCTCTCCCAAGCTGCTTTATGCCCCTGAACTGACAGCTCTTCCACCTCGCAAGGTGACGGCCAAGCCTGTAACTGCACCTCCCCCCCTTCCCGGCAGACATCACTGAGAGGAGATGAAATATCGTGACCAATTATACGCCTATGCCTGCTAGACGCCCTCCGGAGCCCAAAACCTATCCGGTATGCAGCTTTAAGAAAGCCATAGACATCATCAAAAGCAAGTGCGGTGATGTGTATGTCAAGGAAAGGCATGGCAAAGGACGCAACAAGGTTATCATCCTTCCCGAATCCGAACAGGAGCTTAACTCGATCATTTCATATGGGAGACGATCCCCGATGAACGTCTATGAGCAGAAACTCTACGGGATGGGGCATGTCCTGGTCGATGATGACGGTAACGTGATTACGATTATCAGCCATATCATCGAGATCCAGACTATGAATCGCAATCCTGTTGGAGCATCAAACCTTGGTCCCAACGGAGAATACAATCCGGGGCTCGATTTTTTGGAATACCATCGTGAAGAATTTCTGAAAAACGAAGCCAAATTCAATACTGATGCCTTTGGCTACCAGGTTGATCCTTTTCTCAAGCTCTGCGGACCAAGTGAGTTCGTTCTGGAAGGCCATACTCACCCTGATCTTGGTGTGTTTTACAGCGGAACTGACAAGGAGAGCGGTGCTGCACGCGCAGCATTGTCTCCCATCTGCATCTTCGTGTGCGACCCGATTCGGAAGAAGATGCTGGGGAGTATTGGAAAAGACTTCGTCGAGGCGGAAATCCTTGTATTTTCGCGTGGCACGGCTCCGCAGGAGGATCTCAGTGAAGACAAGCGGCTGATTCCTCCTACCGATGAAATCGTTCGTCTCACCAGTCAGTGCCTTCGCACACATGGATATGCTGGAGATATCAGACTTCGTACCCGTATTGATGGTAGAGGATGCTTGAAGATCAAGCTGGTAATTCCCAAAGCTAGAAGGGAGTGACCCACAATGGTGAAGATACCTGAGAGGCTGGGTTCAGAATACTATAGAGGATTTCTCACTCGACAGGGCCAGGCGTTCTATGACCGCATCAACGCCCAGCTTCTCCGGGGGGATTACTTAGGTAAGACGACATTCTCCATAAGTAATCCAGAAACATCTGCATCTGATTGCTTTGCAGCCTACAAAGCGATCAGAGACGATCACCCAGAATTCTTCTATCTGGGATTTCAGAGTGAATTCACCCGTAGAGGTCGGACCGGCACTCTAGAGTACCCGATCCTGTATGCCCCTGAAATCATTGATAGAATCCGGCAGCAGGTGCGGAAGAGTATTTATCGCACCGTTTGTGGAACTGCTCATCTGCAAATGATTGACCGTGAGATTCTCGTGTACGAACGTATTTCAAAGAAACTCGCATATTCCAATCATAGCGATGTTCGGGATCACAATATTGTGGGGCCTGTGCTTCTTTCATCGGGCGTATGCGAAGGGCAGAATGCATTGTTGCTGTTGTGCTTCAGGCGAATCGGCATCCCCTGTATCAAGGTTTATGGCAGAACCAAAACGGGCGGCCGGCATTGTTGGACGATTGCATGGATCAATGGGACTCCCGTCCATTGTGATGTTACTTGGGACGGAACTGAGGAAGGAATTGTACGCTTCGATTACTTGAACCTGTCAGATAATCAGATTTCAGGCGATCATTACGACTTCAAGTGCGCCCGCGTTCCCGAATGCACATCGGAAGCACTGAGCTACTATAGCCATCGCGGCCTATGCGTTCATTCCTATAGCGATCTTAAGTCGCGGCTCAAAAAGGATTCGCAGAGAGGCATATCGCCGATACTGATCCACTTTAGTTATTGTCCCGCGTCTGGAGATTGCTTGAAAGAAGCTCAAAGAGCCTTCTCAGAAGAACAGATAAGCGGAAATCACCGGCTCTATTATCATCCCACTCTGAAAAACTTGGCCGTGAAGTAAACATCATAAGTACAAGGAGATGAGACTATGTACCAATCAATCATCAGAGATCCGGGTGGAAACGGTTTGATCCGAATTCAGCCGGATGTATGCGGACAGTATTTCGCAATTGTCAACGGAAGTATTCTGGTTGTACCTCCGGGAACCACTGCGTTCGTTGCTATCGACGGTACGCTTTCGCGTCCCTATGGTCCCGGCAGATACGAAATCTTCACAGGCGTTGACCCCTTATTTGTAAGGCTCCGCAACATCCTGACCCGTGGAGACACCGGAACCACCGCATCTGTATTCTTTGTGTCGACGGAAAGGGCAAAGATTGTCAAGCTCGGCACGGGAGAGTTTCCTTTCCGGGAGCATCGCTTCCGTCTTACAATGAAAGCGCTTGCATCCTGCAACCTTTCCTTCTCAATCTCCGATCCTCTGAAGGTTCTCACAAAGCTGGTTGGAAGTTACAGCTCTGCGTTTTCGGATGAGGATATTGATCCGTGTATGGAACAGATGGTTCTTGCCCCCATTAGAGAAGCCATCTCCAGAGAGATCAGTAAGCTGGAAATCCCGGAGTTTAACAGCCAGCTTTCCCATATCGGAAACATGGCAACGACTGCAATTCGGTCTGGCATGTCTGAGTACGGCATCAAGCTGGAGCGATTTGACCTTGTGGCCATCAATGTTCCCAATTCGGAGATGCAGAGACTTTATAGCCTGGAGCAGGAGTATGCTGGTGGGAAAACCAGCACCGATCTCGAACTGGATCACCTTCAAAGAGTATGGAACGGCAATGTCAACAACCGCACCCTGGGCGAAATGATGACGGGAATTCCTTCTCGAGGGCATGCCCCTACTGGTGGTGCTGCATGTAATTCCAACGGGAACGCTGGCGGAATGGCTCCCATGATGATGCAGATGATGATGCTCTCGCAGATGCTGCCGGCACTGCGGGAACCGCTGACCGAAATGACTCGGCACACAGATATGTTTGGTGGCGCATCGTCTGATGCTCAGGGAAGTACCTCGTCCGCAGAAGCGCCTCCTCCCATGCCCGATCGGTACAAGCGTTGCCCATCGTGTAACGGAAGCGTGATGCGAGGCAATAGCGTTTGCCCCATCTGCGGTTATAGATTTTAAGTGAAAGGAATGATGAAAATGACACGCAAAAACTACTCTCTGATCCCCATCCTTGCAGCTATCGTTTTGATCCCCCAGGCTCTATTCTGGTGGCTTGCTCCAGCGGCAGCAGCCGCTCGTCTCGCGGTGTACATCGGCGGCACACTTCTCACTGTTGGGATCCCTGTGGTATACCTCGTAACGTACTGGAACAGCAACCTTCGCAAGGCAGCTGGCCTCTCAGTCGTTTGTTGCATCCTTGAAACCGCTGTGATTGCTATCTCCGTCTTGCTTTTGGGAATTGATGTATCTGTAAGGTCGGCAGTCTTCGCCTTCATAATCACAACGCTGGTTTGCCTGATTGCCTTGATCCCCTTGATCAACGCTGCGCTGAAGCAGCAGAGACAGGGCGTATATTCTGCTTCCCTTCCTGTGGAACCGAGCAGTCAGCTGGCTCGTGAAGTTCAGGATCACAGCGATCGCGCAGCTAGCCTCCAGTCTCATAATCCCATTCCCGCGCGTATGCCGCACCAGACTACAGCCAGCAAGCCTTTGCCTCCCAGAAATCGATAATCGCATCATACCGTTAGAAAGGTGGTGATTCTATGGATCGCGTCTGCAGTCGCTGTGGATGCTCCAGTTTTCACTACAATCGCAGCAGAATGAGAATGGAGTGTGACTCATGTGGAACTCCGGTGTATGATCCGCAACAAGATCAACAACTCATGCAGTATGACAGGACATATTCTCAAGCTATGAGTCACCTTGCTGCCGGCAACTGGGAACAAACCATCGCCCTTCTGAGTCCGTTAATGAGCCAGTACCCCACAGAAAAGAAACTGTATCTCGCTGTCTTACGGGCAGCGACTCAGAACTTCGGTGACATAGACATGGATAATACCACCAATAGAACCATCGCCTCTGAAGCGTGGGACAAACTGGTAAGACTCAATGGCGTAAGCGGTGAAATGATTAGATACAGCAGCCGGCGCTATGAGAAACACAGAGAGGAACTCAACAAACAAAGGGCAAGAATCCTCGCATGGATCTTTGCCGCCGCGTTCTGTGCTATCATTGCTGGGATACTTTTGGGCGCAGAGAGCTATTTTGTTGCGGTACTTTGTATAGGTGGTCTAGTTGGCTGCCTGTACAAGGTGTTCAGCTCTCGTCCCATCAAGGTGATTAAACAGCTTATGAGTGCCGTGCCGAACTATCAACACAATCCGTTTATATAGGAGGACCAAAATGAAGAAGTTTTTTGATGGAGGAGAATACTTTGTCCTGACTTCCTATCGCATCAAGACAGTCCCTATCGCAGAGGACAATGAAGTCGGCTTAACGCTTGCGAAAACGATTTGCGAAGATGCTTGCTATCTATCCTCTGCAGGAACTGGACAAACATCAATTGAGATCCTTCGAATTGCCGGAAGAAAAATGGGTAGTCGCATTCATCATTTACTTACGATCAGAACCCATGACAGCTCTGAGCAGGATTGTGTTGTTCGCCAGGAAGCGCTCGAAAAAGGCATCCTTTCACTTCTTCATCAGTCTGGTTTTACAGCCGAGGAAGTGCCATTTGATGGCTACAAAAAGCATATTTCCGTGATGGAAGCAGACTCGGTCTGGGCATTAATGAAACAGGATATCCAGGAATACGGCATACAGGAAACATATACATCACCGTCCGTGGTCGAAAGTGTTGACTGGAAGCGAATCTACTCAGTTTTGGACGGCTCCGGCTGTGGTTTATGTATACAGATTATTCCTGCACTGTTGTCTGATAACGAACGTCGACTGATCGCAAAGAACACTGCTCGCTGCGCACAGGCCATAGATGGCGTAGTTCCCAATTTGCGTGACGGTCTTGCTGCGGCATCGGCAGAACGTTGGAAATACTATGCTAAAGAAATCACGCATCCTTTTGCGGAAGTAAACATTGTGGTTGCTGGGACAGTAGCCGATGCCGCACTGGTTACTGCCAGATTAAAGCAGTCTGTACAGGAGGCAACCTTTCGAACCGTTGCCGTTTCAGAGTACCAGAGGTACAGCATTTATAACCAACCATGGAAAATCTCTCACGATCTTAAGAAAGCGGATGCAGCAAGTTTAACCAAGTGGACATCGGACGAGATTTCACAAATCTTTCAGCTACCGGTGCAAGGCAGCTACTTCATTGGCATTGATAGAAACGCATTTTCTTTAATGCCCGAAGTTGATCTCTTACCCGAACAACTGACTTGCGATGATAAAGAAAGTCTGTATCTGGGGAGATCTGTATATTCATCACAGCGGTTATTTGTTCCCCTTGAACAGTTGCTACTCCATACCGCTGTAATGGGGAAATCGGGTGTTGGCAAAACCACTCTCTTGAAGCAACTGATAACACAGTTCCAACGTCGCAGTATTCCTGTTTTGATACTGGAGCCAGTCAAGCGTGAATACCGCGATTTGGTCGCAGGCATGAAAAATAGCCGGGTCTTTACGGTGGAACGCCCGGTAGTTCCGTTGCTTATCAACCCGTTTTATGTCCCGAAGGATGTACCCCTTGGGGAATACAGAAGCAGTTTGCTGTCTGCGTTTAAGGCCGCCTTTTCTTTGCCTGATCCGTTGCCGTCGCTTTTTGAAAAGGCAATCTCAGAGGCATATACTCTGAACGGTTGGACAGATGCAAGCACAAGTGAGGACAGCAATGTCTCCATTTTTGATATGGCTGACTTTGTCCGGGTTTTTAAGCGCGTTATTGCCAGATCCAGTTACAGTAATGAGGTAAAAGGCAATATGATGTCCGGAGGAGCTTTCAGACTTCAGAGTCTGATTGATAGATGTCCTCGCACGTTTGACACGATACACTCTACATCTGTGGGGGATTTTTTGAACGGATGTGCAGTTCTTGAAATGGGAAGTCTTGAGCCGGAGCAAAAATCGTTGGTTTCAGCTTTGACTCTCATCAGCATACTGGCCCATTTGAAATCCACAAGGCAGAGCGATCACCAGCTTAGAAATATCATTTTGATCGATGAAGCTCACGCTTTGCTGGACCAAGGCGAGGGGGCAACGCAGGAGGAAAAAGCTCTGAACAGCACTATGACACAGTTAATGATCAACATTATTACTGAAATTAGGGCATACGGAGTTGGTGTTATCTTTTCAGATCAATCCCCCTCGCGTGTCGGCGGGCGAATGCTCGATAATGTTGACAATATTATCTCCTTTAGGCTAAGTGGTGAGGAGGCGGAAATGCTGAGAGAACACATCGGAGCGGATACCAACCTCCGCGACGTTCTCCCACTGATGTCCGCTGGAGAGTTTGTGCTTAAGAACCGTTTTATTAGATCGGCTCTGCCCGCCAGAATGGATTATTCACCCGAAAATGAACATATGAAGCATGTTTCGGATGAGCATATAGTCAAAACCCACACAAAGTATTTGACTGCCCATGCCAAGGACTATTGCCCGTTCGCCTTCTGTGAAAAAGCAGGATGTAACCATTGCTCAGCTGCTGTTCGAGAAGAAGCAAATATGTTTGCAGAGCAGATTTTTGCCGAGCGGCAGTTGAAACTGAGTACACCGGAAGAAGTTGCCGCTCATATTGTTCGCATTCCAACTGTTTTATCATTTCGCATTAACGCAGAGAATGCGGATATGTTCAGAAAGAAGTGCGGTTGTACCGCCGTACACCTCTTAAGAAAATGCTCTATGGAAAACGGCATATCATTCGGTGCACAAGCTGCCACAAAGCTATTGGCAGATATGAGTAAACGATGGAAGGATGGAAGCAGCAATGAATGAGTCTAATGATACATCGATGGAATTTTCCGAAACTGATTGGATCGATGTGCCTGAAACGAGTGATTGGGCTGATTTTGATTCCGGTGAAACGGATGATATCAATATTGATACGACTGAAAGTATCGTTGTTGGAGATATCCCGGAATCTTCACTAGGAGCAGCATTCGATGACAGTGATATTCAATCTGAGGCAGAAAAAGCTGCAGAGTATGCTCGTTCATACGGGTTTGACAAAGCAGCCGATTACATAGAGCGACATTACGATGGAGATGAATTCATCCCTGGTGATCCTATTCCAATAACTACTCGCAACATGGCTCTTGATGGTCTTGAATCCGAAAACGGCGTCTCGTTTGAAAGACGAACAGCGGAACTTACCGATGGGCTATCTGTCGAAGGGGTTTTCCCTGAATTCGATAGCAAGCATCATGTTGAACTTGGAAGCGCAGCAAACGATATGAGCCTTCACCAGCAGTTCAGCGCCTGCAGAGAGGATTTTCAGGATCACATGTACGATAGTCCAGAAAAACTGCAGGGCATTACTTTTGGCGCGATGGAACGAATGGATTCCCCGCAGGGATATACGCCTGATGGTTTCACATGGCAGCACAATCCCGAAACAGGTAGTTTTGACCTGGTATCACAAGATGATCATTCTGTTGGGCACACAGGTGGGAACGCCTTGTGGGGAAGCTAGAGGATGCTATTTCAACAGCTTGTGATCCGCCCTAATACTTCTTCCCGTGTACTTCTTTACCAACTTGTCTGAGTTCGAGAAGAGAGCAACTTCGCTCTCTTCTTTTCTTTTGGAGATTTGACGTCACCCTCCGTATTGATGGATGTAAGCAAAAACCGAAGTATGGTTTTGGAGATTTCATCGAGGTCTTCGTATTCAGAGACAACAAGGCAGAAAGGATGGGAACGATGAAAAGTAATGCGGGAATCATGAGCATCGGGAACGTGGATCTGAAGGGCTTGGTCATTGAGGAATCGCCCAATTCTCTAATCGTTACGGCAAAGAAGAAAATCTATGTTCCCGAAAAGAAGATTATCCTCATGGATCAGATGACCGAACACGAGTCCGAGTTGTTCATGGGAGTATGCAAGAATAAGGGAGGATTGATTGTATGAACTACCTCATGAAGAAAGCTGTTAATCTCAACGGTCAGGATATGATGTTGGCACCCTTGGATATTGACTTCGCTCACCGCACCATTTCTCTGACCGGTGAAATTGACGAGGATGTAGCGACGGTAATGAATTCCGCTTTAAGGTGTCTCGCAAGAGACTCTGAAGATGATATCACAATCTACATCCAGAGTCCTGGGGGCTCAGTTTCCGCAGGCTTCAGCATCTACGATACCGTGAAGGCATTGAAATGCGATGTTGCTACTGTCGCTTGCGGTATGGCGGCAAGTATGGGGGCCTTTCTTCTAGCCGCCGCCGGAACAAAGGGTAAGCGTTGGTGCCAGCCGAATGCTGAGGTCCTTATCCATCAGCCGCTTGGCGGAACAAGCGGTCAGGCCACAGACATTCGCATTCATGCTGAACATATCCTCAAAACGAGAGCGAAACTCAACAAGATTTTCTCTGATTGTACCGGACAGTCTTCCGAGAAGATTGAGACTGATACCGAGCGCGACAACATCATGAGCGCAGAAGAAGCTCTCAAATACGGCCTTGTGGACAAGATTGGCGATCCTATTTCCGAATGGTGAATGGAGGCACGATATGAAACGCTATGACATCACTAAGCCCATTGGGCTTGCCACTCCCTGTAAAGAGATTGAGAGTACGTGCAGCAATGCCCATATGTATAAGAGGTGTGGTCTTCGCCCGAAGCACTATATCATTCCTCTTGACTCCGGTTCCGGTAGGACGACTCTGGTCGAATACATGACCGACAAGTACAAGGAAGCAGGCGTCCTGAGCTTCACCAGCGGTCTCGATGACTATATCGAAATCGCCTTTGATGGCTCTCTTCAGCAACTCAAGCAGGCATTTGCCGCAATCGACTCCGCCGCTGTGTATACCAACGAATACTGCAATATTATCGGCATGGATATTAGCGGTATCTCTGCTCACCTCGGTGAGACTCAGCTTTCCGAGTTCATGAAGAACTGCAAGAGGGTGTGCGAGCACGCATGCGTTATCTTCTTTGTCCATACGACTCCCAACAGGAACGAAGAAAAGCTCCTGGAAAAGCTGTGCGAAACCGTTGATAACATCAAGCGTCTCGTAGTCGAACCTTATACCAAGGAAGATATCTGCGCTTTGATTATCAAGACGGTTGAGGAGCATGGCATTAAAATCAAGCATGAAAATGTATTTCGCGCCGTGCTTGCAGATATGGTTTCGGAGTTCTGTATTGCAAGCGTTAAGGACGCAATTACCACTGCCGATGCGCTTGTCCATTTCGCCGACTTCTCGGGTTTCACCCCTACTGTTGACGAAGGCAGCCTGAAATCTATGATTACCAGTTGGCACAATGATGCAGAGAGGAGCGAAGTGAAATGAGCAGAAGTGAGCGTTGGAATACCGCAAACGAAATCAAACGCAGGTTTCACGAAACCATGGACCCGGTGAACGGTGCCGGTCCGGTGGTGTATGTCGAAAACGGCAGGAAGTATTCTGATGACAGTGAGTCGCACATTGCGGTGATTGGTCGTACCGGCAAGGGAAAAAGCCAGTGCTGCAGCCTTCCGTATATGCGAGAGATCCTCAAAAAAGGGGAAAGCCTCATCATGCTCGACCCCAAAGGCGAGGGCTATAAAAAGAACGCCTGCTACATTCCTGAACACTATCAAGTCTTTTGTGTTGACTTCCGCAACCCTCGCAAGAGCCCTACCAAGTGGAACCCGCTGAGCACTCCGTATCGTCTCTTTTGCTCCAAAGATCCCGATGATAATGATATTGCAAGCTCCATGCTCAGCGAGCTTTGGAATGGCGTTTATCCCTATGACGGTCATTCCGACAAGTTCTGGACGGACTCCTCCGTGAATTACGCGAAGGGATTGACTTATGGGCTGTTTGAGACCGCAGGAAAGGAAACCATCAATCTTGACAGTGTTGCGGTTATGATGGAACAATCCGAGATTCGCTTTGGGGGTCCCGGTAACACCATTCTGAAGGAGTTTTACGAGCATCTCCCCCTTGATTCTCTGGCCAAACGCAACCTCGCAACCTATGTTACCGCTCCCAACGAGACGAGGGCTTCCATTCACAGTGTGGCCGCCTCCGGTCTCGAAGTCTTCAGCCGCAGCAAAGGTCTCATGGAAATGCTCAGCGACGATACGCTGAACGTTATGGACATCGATGTAAACCGTCCTTTCATTCTGACGGTCATTACCCCCGATGAAACCGACGTGTATGATGCTCTTTCAGGTCTGCTCGTCTCCCAGGTTTCACAGCACCTTATCCGTGTTGCACAGGAGAAAGGTGGTCGGCTTCCGATCAGGGTGAACATCATCCTGGAGGAACTTGGCTCGGTTGGTAAGAGCATCCCCTCTCTGCCCAATCTGATGGTGGCTAGCCGTAGCCGGAATATGAGACTGATGCTGGTTCTTCAGAGTAACGCTCAGCTCGTTGATGTCTACGGTAAGAGCAAGGCTGAAACAATCAACTCCTGCATCGGTATTACAATCGGCTTTTCCACTAACAGCTGGGAAACCCTCACCGAGTGGGCTCAGCGTTGCGGAGAGAAGCAGATTGAGAACAGCGGTCATATCATCAAGGAACAGTTGATTACGGCGTCGCAGTTGGCTGCAATGCCCACCGGCACTGCACTGGTTATGGTGGACAGCCAGTATAAGTTCATTGCTCATCTTCCTTTCTACGATGAGATGTACGATAACTCCAAATGGAAAGCCCCTCAGTATAAGCCCACCGCAAGCGGGAGACAGTTTAAATCGCTTGATTTCGAAGCTATGGTCAAGGGAATCAAGAAGAAGCAGATGGAGTCCACTCTTTCGGGGCTTTCCGCTGAACGGAAAACTCCTGCGGTTCCCACAGGTTTCCCCTTCTTTGAAGAAGCCCAGGCTGATGGCCCCATGGATATCGACAGCCTAGTTTCAAGAATTGACGCTAAAATCGCTGAACTCGAAGCTGAGGAAGAGGCAGAGCGAAAGAAGCAGGGAGCAAATAAGAAGCATCATGTGATTATCACAGAGGGTCAAAGCAATCGAGCAAGAATTGCACGAGTAATCGCCTCTGCAACGGGAGAAAGCCTCGAAAGGGCAGCGAAAAGGCTGGCTCAGTTTCCGGTTGATATCGCTTTTAGCACCAAGAGTGAAGCCCTGAAATTTGCCAAGGATGTTACTAACGCCGGTGGAAAGGCAACAATTAAAACGTCGTAAAGAGGTGATCTGCGATGTATCCGGTTCTCAAAGAGGGCGTGTCGATCGGAACCTTCCAGTACGAAGGTTCCGATACCATCCACTATTACGTCGAAAATGCTGATGGAAAGGAATTTGAAATCAGCCGCAACCTATGGGATGCTCTTCTGCAGGCAGATGGTACTCAGCCTCTGAACCTACCGGACAATGGGCGACGAATACTTCCCAAGTTGAAGAAAAACGGACTAGTTCGGACATCTAGATTTGTTCGGGATGATGGCATACTGAATCGCTTTATTCTGTTTCCTATCGGCAGCAGGAGTCAAGACGGAAGCTTATTCGCTAAAGCAACAAATGAAATCCTCCCAATATTGGCTATCCTCCTTTTCTCGGTGGGCATATATTATATAATCTCAGGTCGTAATAATATAGGCTATGATTTCAATTTATGGCTTTATTGCGGGCTCCTTATTGGATCTCTTGCGCTTCACGAAACGGGACACCTTGTTGCAGGACTTGCTTATGGCTATAAAATCCATGACACCGGTGTCCTTTTGCTTGGAATAATCCCTATTGGTGCATATGTAGCGCACGAAGGCAAGGAAAACGCAACTAAGGCAGAGAAAATGCAGTTCGCCTTAGCTGGAGTTGAAATGAATCTACTGATTGCCGGAATTTGTCTTATCTCGGCGGTATGCTATTACCCTTTATCCTCAACTATGGTTTCAGTAGCAAATATTAACGTAGTCCTTGCATGCATCAATTTGCTTCCCGCCTCTGGGCTTGACGGGGAATATGCATTGAGCGCGTTGTGTGAAGTAAACAGCATTAGTGAAGTGTCAAAGAAATGGCTTACCAATAAGAAGCGTCGCCAAAAACTTCTCCAATCCGGTTTGCCAGGATTTGTTTGCCTAGGGATTTTCTTCATCACGTTAATTTCAGAAGTTATCCTCAGGCTGCTTATTGGATTTGACATTATATGTGTTTTCTTCAACATCTTTTGAATGTATTTTACTAATTAAGGAGGCGCACAAGCGATGAAAAAGAATATACGAAGCCTAATGTGCGATTTGAGACGTTACACTTGGCAAGCAATGCCTGCGTTTATACAAACTTGACGAACAGG
>ERZ857629.3009-NODE-3009-length-14874-cov-95.127134_pt1 | contig 14874 bp, 7 predicted proteins | sample MGYA00519700_ERZ857629 | MGnify/ENA primary metagenome ERZ857629 (study PRJEB31778, sample SAMEA3449351) | human gut metagenome | biome: human gut; feature: human-associated habitat; material: faeces | place: United Kingdom | collected 2010/2012 ... | reverse complement strand
GCGCGGCTTTCTTCCAGAACACCGCACCGCAGAAGCCGAATGCCGAGGGATCCGTCTTCACGGCCTTCCATATTCTTGGCTCGATGGAGATTCCGATCGGGGCTCAGTTCGCGCCGGGACAGGAACCGGCTGACATTCCGAGTGCGACACAGTGCACTTGTGTCACTGACATGTCAGGTCTGCGCTTCTACTACCGCTCGATGTACGACGGAGGTATCAGATGCATTGATCTTAAGGAGATTGACTTTAAGAAAGTCGGCTTAAGGTCCGAACCGCTGATCCCTTCCAAGCAGGAATTCGTACATTATATCAAATTTTAATTATTAAAATTGCGAATATGCCATTTCGGGCATGTTTTTCGCATTTGTAATATTCGTTTGTGGAATTTAAATATTCATTGATACTATGATTTCAGAGAAACTTGTTAAGGCTTTCAACGATCAGATCGTTGCTGAGCTTTGGTCTTCAAATCTTTATCTTCAGATGGCCTTCTACCTCAAGAAGGAAGGATGGAACGGTGCCGCGAACTGGATGCTCAGGCAGTCCGGGGAGGAGAAGGAACATGCCCTCAAACTTGCTGACTACGCCATCAAGCGCGGCGGTGAGGTCAAGGTAGGAATGATTGATGTCGTTCCTGACGGCTGGGGCTCGCTCCTGGATGTCTTTCAGAATGTCTACGAGCATGAGTGCCATGTCTCAGGTCTCGTCAATGACCTTGTTGATCTGGCTTCCGCCGAGAGGGACAAGGCGACACAGGACTTCCTTTGGGGATTTGTCCGTGAGCAGGTCGAGGAGGAAGATTCCGCTCTGACGATTGTCGAGAGGCTCAAGAGAGCCGGCGAGGCCGGAGCGTTCTTCGTTGACGCCGAACTTGCGAAGAGATAGTCTCTTACGATGAAAACTTCATGAAGGGGTTGGCCGGGGATTCCGGCCAACCCCTTTTTCACACCACCTCGGTTGTCATGTAGCTTCGGCTGACTTCGGTCACTTCGGAAGGCTCGGTCACTTCGGCTGACTCCGGGCACTTCGGCTGACTCCGGTCACTTCGGCAGGCTCCGGTCACTTCGGCTGGCTCGGTCACTTCGGCTGACTTCGGTAACTTTGACTGAATCGGTCACTTCGGCAGGCTCGGTGACTTTGACTGAGTCGGTAACTGGATTTGGTTGAAATCTCGTTGGTCGCTGATCCTGTCGAAGCGCCTGTCCTGCGAAGAGTAGTCTGTTATAAAAGTCTGTTATAAATTTTGCTTTTTTGGGCTTTATTAGATAACTTTGCGAACTCGTAAAATGTTACAATAACGAAATAAATAATATTTATGTCACGTTTTCTTGATCCTCCGAAGGAGGGCAAACGTTTGTCCGAGGACAAGGTGGACAAAACCTACAAGGCAATGCGCACCAAGGTCTTTCTGGGTGCGTTTTTCGGCTATGCCGCTTACTATCTGGTACGTAAGAACCTCTCTCTCGCCGCTCCTGACATGATCCATGACGGGATTATAGACGCTGGCAAGGCCGGACTTGCGATGTCCGCGGTCTCCATCGCCTATGCCTTTTCAAAATTTATCATGGGCAGTGTCTCCGACAGGTCTGACGCGAGGAAGTTCCTCTGTGTGGGTTTGGTGCTATCTGCCCTCACGATGATTCTCACAGGCGTGATTCCGTTTGGGGCGAACACGGCTGTCAACACCGCCATCATATTCACACTCATGCTGGTTGTCGGTTGGCTGAGTGGTTTCGGCTGGCCTCCTTGCGGCAGGATCATGGCGCATTGGTTCAGCCAGAACGAACGAAGCTTCAAGATGAGCGTGTGGAATGTATCGCACACCATCGGCAGCTTCTCCCTTGGATTCCTTGCCATCGCCGGTGTGATGATCTTTGACGCTTTCGGCAGCACTCAGAGCTGGAGGGGCGATTTCGTGTTCCCGGCCGTCATCGCCATTCTGATCGCGGTGTTCTGCTGGTGGGCTATCCGTGACACGCCGGAGTCCTGCGGTCTTCCTTCAGTCCAGGACTGGAGAAAGGACTGGTCAGGAATCAAGTCCAAAGGCTCAGCTGACGAGAAGCTTCCGTTCAAGACCTTGTTCGTGGACTATGTGTTCAAGAACAAGCTCCTGTGGATCGTGGCCATCTCCAACGTGGCCGTTTATATGGTCCGTTACGGCATCGGTGACTGGGCTCCGACCTATCTTCAGGAAAAGTCCATAATGACCGCAGCCGAGAGCAAGATCGCTTTCTCCGTGCACAACATCGTCGGTGCCGTCGGCACACTTGCCTGCGGCTGGGCCACGTCCAAGATATTCAAAGGCCGCTGCGCTCCGATGAACGTGATCTGCATGTTCTTCTGCCTGCTCGGTGTCCTGCTCTATTGGATGGTAGGCTCGGGCATGATCGCCGCTTCTCCGGCCTTGCAGAAGACATTGATCTACATCGCTTTGTGTCTGATAGGCTTCTTCATCTACGGCCCTGTGGCCCTCACCGGAGTGCAGGCCCTGAACCTTGTGCCTAAGAACGCCGCCGGAACCGCCGCCGGATTCGTGGGTCTGTTCGGCTACCTTCTTGGTGACGCCGTCTGCTCCAAGATCCTTGTGGGCGGCATCGCTGTCGGCAGCTCATGGGACACCGCCATGCTCTCCGTGGCAGTAGGCGCCCTCATCGGAGTCTTCCTCTGCGCGCTGCTGATCAGAAGCGAGAGGAATCTGGCGAAATCCAACGCTTAGGGTTTTGCTAAACTTGATGTTTAACAAAGTAATCCTTTAAAAGATTACCAACTTGTTCTTACTAAACTCAAATAATCATATTCAGAAATGAGAAAAAACTTCTGTTTCAAATCATTGGTTTTCATCGTACTGGCTCTGACTGGCCTTATGGTGTTTGTTCGGTGCGAAAAGTCCGGCGGCGGTGATGACGGCACTGTTGATGTCTCTGAGGTGCTCTTCTCGCTGCCTTCGCAGATTGAAGCTGAACCGGCCGGATTGGTAAAATTTCGTGTTCTTCAGGAGAAGGCGCCGCTTCAGACCGACGAGTTTCTGTTCGGCACTCTTGTCTGCAAGATTGAGAGAGTCTCCGCCAAGGAGTTCAATGTCAGGCTGCCACTCAATCTCACGAACGGAAAGTACGAGGTCCTGATCCGCAGGGGACAGAAGAAAAAGTCCTTCGGCGAGACGAACCTGACGATCAAGTCCGGCTTCACTCCCGACAAGGGGACTACCGTCTGGGGAAGGATCCTATGTGACGGTTCCGGCGTTCCTGGAGTTGTTGTCACCGATGGAGTCTTGGTTACCAAGACAAATGACGAGGGGATATACCAACTTAAATCCGCCAAGAAATGGGGCTATGTATCCATCTCTGTGCCAAGCGGCTACGAGGTGCCGTCAAAGGGAGTTCTTCCGATGTTTTACTCCTTGCTGACGGAGAAGGCTACCGTGGTTGAGCAGAAGAATTTCTCTTTGGTGAAAGTCGAGGGTCAGGACAAGTACAAGATGTTCTTCTTCGGGGACATGCATCTTGCCAACCGCACCGGTGACCTGTCTCAGTTCAGGGTGTTCACCCGCGATCTGACCAAATACATGAACGCTCACTCTGGTGAGAAGATGTACGCAATGACGTTGGGAGACATGACATGGGACATTTACTGGTACGTCAATGATTTCAGTTTCAAGGAGTATCTGGAGGAAATCAACCAGGACATAAAGAGTCTTCAGATTTTCCACACCATGGGAAACCACGACAACGACTACAAGGCTTTCAGACCTGACGCAGACTTCAAGGCCGCGTCTGAATATGTCAGGAACGTGGCTCCGACCTACTATTCGTTCAACATCGGCAAGATCCACTATGTGGTTCTGGACGACATTGACTGCTCGAACTACGACGGCACGGAGAGCCGGAAATATTCAAGGAATCTGACAACAGGTCTGCTTGAGTGGCTTGCACGTGACTTGAGGTATGTGGACAAGTCCACGCCGTTGATCCTCACGACCCATGCCCAGATTTTCAGTCCTGAAGCCGGTGATGACTACAAAGTCGTGACATCCAACGCCGACAGGCTGTTTGACATCCTGAAGGGCTACAAGGTGCATCTTGTCTCTGGTCACACGCATGTGATCTATAACGTGAACCCGGAGGAGTCCGGCAAGCACGGCGCCACGGATTTCAGCGAGCACAACTCGGGCGCGATCTGCGCTTCGTGGTGGTGGTCGGGCAACCTGACTCCGGGTGTCTATGTAGGAACTGACGGATCACCAGCGGGCTACGGCATCTGGGACATCGACGGGACCGACATCAAGTGGAAATTCAAGGCGACCGCCTGGGACGAGGACTATCAGTTCAGAACCTACGATCTCAACCAAGTCTATTTCACTTATGAGAAGGATGTGCCTAAGATGCCTACCGACAACGTGGAGTTGACCGACAAGGGTTTCGGGAAATACGTCAAGGCGTACCCGAAGAACTCAGACAATGAGGTTCTCATCAACATCTGGAACTGGAATTCCAAATGGACTCTGACAGTGACCGATGAGAAGGGCAAGGATTTGAACTGGACACGGACCTCGGCCTATGATCCTCTTCACATCGCGGCTCTGTCCGCCAAGCGGTTCAACAAGTCTGGCCTGAAGGAGGCACCGAGCTTCACCACCAGGCTTTGGCATCATTTCTTCAAGGTGACGGCACCGGACGCGGACACTGACCTGACAATCACTGTCACGGATGAGTTCGGCAATGTCTACACCGAGAAGATGGAGCGTCCGAAGGCTTTCAAGGTCGAGGATTTCAAGAAATGATCAAACATCAAGTTTAACACATACAAAAACCAATTTTCATCTTTATGAGAGTTATCAAATCATTTGCTGTCTCTTTGGCGCTGATGCTGGGCTGTCTCACGGCCGCCTTCGCGCAGAACCAGAGAGAGGTGTCGGGAAAAGTTCTCGACGCCGCCCAGCAGCCTCTTGTCGGGGTCGCGGTCATCGTTGACGGAACGAGCAACGGAACCATGACCTCCGAAAACGGTACTTTCTCATTGATGGTGCCAGCCGGGAATGTCACCCTTGAGGTGTCCTCCCTTGGCTATGCCACAAAGAAAGTGTCTGTCCCCGCTTCACAGGCATCTGTCACTATCGTCCTGGAGGAAGATAACATGATGCTGAACGAGACGGTTGTTGTCGGTTATGGTACACAGAAGAAAGTGAACCTTACCGGAGCCATATCAGTCGTTGGAGACAAGGAACTCAAGGATCGTTCGTCACACAACCTTGTGACAATGCTTCAGGGGTCTGTTCCTGGACTCAACATCACGACCCAGTCCGGTAATCCGGGCAGTACCGGAAAACTGAACATCCGCGGTTTCACTTCGGTCAACGAAGCCAGCCCTATCGTCCTTATCGACGGAGCCTTGGGCGACCTTGAGGATGTCAATCCGAATGATGTCGAGAGCATCTCCGTAATCAAGGATGCCGCCGCGGCGGCTGTCTACGGGGCCCGCGCCGCCTACGGTGTGATCCTCGTGACCACCAAGAAAGGTGAATCCGACGACGGCAAGGCCAAAATCCGTTACAGCGGACGTTTCGGTTGGGAGGAGCCTACAACCTCCACCGACTACGAGGACAGAGGCTACTGGTCGGTCTACACCCTTGACCTTTTCTGGAAGACACAGGCCGCCGGCACTCCTTACACGGGCTACACCCAGCACGACATGATGGAAATGCTTGCGCGTGTCAATGACAAGACCGAGAACCCTGACCGCCCGTGGGTCATCAAGGACATCCGCGGTGGCAAGGAACAGTGGGTCTACTACTGCAACACCGACTGGTACCACGAGATGTTCAGGGATGAGCATCCTGTCCAGCAGCACAGCATCTCGGTCAGTGGCGGAAGCAAGAACATCAAGTACTTCCTCTCAGGTGGTTACGACCGCCAGACCGGTATCATGAAGGCCACCGAGCCTGATGTGTTCCAGAAGTACAACATGCGCGCGAAGATCGACGCAAAGCTGAACAAGATCATGAGTCTGTCCAACAATATGTCATTCTATAGCTCCGACTATTCATGGATCGGAGTGGGTGACATTCAGGATGTGTTCAGGAATCTTCGTCACACCCCTGCGTCCTTCCCGCTTTTCAACCCTGACGGAACAGGACTTTACAACAACCCGCTTATCATCGGTGGTAACTACAACGTCGCCAACGGTCGTCAGATTGTCTTCGCGATGGGCAAGCACAAGAACTACGACAAGAAGTTCAACTTCGCCAACACCACGGAGCTTGTGATCCGTCCGGTCAAGCAGTTCAACCTCACAGCCAACTTCACCTACAGAAGGGTGAACCGCAACGGGATGGGCAGGACGGTGAACATTCCTTACGGCATCCGTCCGGGAGTCTTCGGAGCCTACACCACAGGAGCGGGCCTTAATGAGTTGGAGGAAAGGACGAGAAGATATGACTATTACACCGGCAACATCTTCGGAACTTATGAAGATTCCTTCAACAACGCCCACAATGTCAAGGTGATGTTCGGTTTCAATGCCGAAACTTACCATTACAAGAACGTGACCGCCAAGGGGCAGAATATTTCCGATGAACTCCTGAATGACTTCAATCTGATTGTCCCGGATCCTTCTACCGGCGCCAAGATAACCAATTTGGAAGGCGGGCAGAGTGAGTATGCCCTCGCCGGTTTCTTTGGTCGTGTCAACTATGACTACAAAGGCAAGTACCTTGTCGAGGCATCCGGACGCTACGATGGATCATCCCGTTTCGCCAAGGGGCATCGCTGGGGACTGTTCCCTTCAGTGTCCGCTGGTTGGCGTATTTCTGAGGAGCCGTTCTTCGCCCCGGCCAAGAATCTTGTGAACAACCTCAAGCTCCGCGCTTCTTTCGGCTCGCTGGGTAATCAGAATGTCAAAGACTACATGTTCATGAGGACCATCTCCATCGATGATTTCAAGGCGTTCACATTCGGTGAGGGTTCCACGAACGCCCAGTATGCCGGAATCTCCGCCCCTAACTCATCTTCCCTCACTTGGGAGACCACTTATCAGTACAACCTTGGTCTTGACGCGTCGATGCTGAACGGAAGGCTTGACTTTACCGCAGAGGCCTACATCCGTGACACAAAGAACATGCTCATTCAGGGCAACGCCCTTCCAAGTGTCTATGGCGCTGACGCCCCTAAAGAGAACTCCGCGGATTTGAGGACGAAGGGTTACGAGATCTCCCTCGGATGGAGGGACAGCTTCGAGCTTCTCGGGAAGCCGTTCAACTACAGCATACGCGCTTCAGTGAGCGACTACAACTCCCACATCACAAGGTATGCCAACAATCCTGACAAACGACTCACTGACTACTATGTTGGCCAGAGGATCGGTGACATCTGGGGCTTTGTTGTGGACGGCCTGTTCGCTACCGATGAGGAAGCCAAGGACTATCAGGCAAACGTCTGCGACGCCCTCACTTATGTCGGCACCAACCGTATGCAGGGCGGATTCCTTGCCGGTGACCTCAGGTATGTCGATCTCGACAACAAACAGGAAGGAGAAGGCGGAATCAACAAGATCACCCTTGGCGACAACACCGCCGACAGCCCTGGCGACCGCAAGATTCTCGGCAACTCGCTTCCGAGCCTCCAGTACGGTATCAACCTTGGATTTGACTGGATGGGATTCGACTTTTCGACATTCCTTCAGGGTGTGGGCAACCACTACTGGTATCCTTCCGGCATGAACATAGCATTCTGGGGATCATATTCCTACGCCTACTACACGGCATTCATGCCACGGGACTTCATCAAGACCGTCTGGTCCGAAGAGAATCCTGACACCTATTTCCCAAGGCCGCGTGTCTATTCATCGACCGGTGGAGAGCTCGCGCCGCCTAACAGCAGGTACATCCAGAACGTTAGGTATCTCAGGCTGAAGAACCTTACGGTAGGCTACACCCTTCCGCAGAAGTGGACAAAGGCGATCTGCCTTGACAAGGTGCGTTTCTACTTCTCCGGCGAGAACCTGGCCTACTGGTCTCCGATCAAGAAGTACACCAAGTATCTGGATCCGGAGTCTGCGTATCGTCGTGTCACCAAAAAGAGTACTGACGGTCTGTATACGAACTCCGACGCCAAGGACGCTGTCGCCTATCCGTGGCAGAAGACCATCATGTTCGGCATCGACATAACATTCTAATGATGGAGGACAGTGAAAATGAAAAGATATTTATTACCTATTTTGACAATCGTCCTTGGAGTTACATCCTGTGACAGCTTTTTGGATAAGTACCCTAAGGACAGGCTTGTTCCGGAGACATATTTCCGTAACGAGGAGGATTTGAAGTTGTTCTCCAACTCTTTCTATGACAACCTTCTGGATAAAACTCCTTACGACGAACAGTCAGACCTTGTGTTCCAGAAAGGAACGATTTCGGATGAACTTCTTGGCGGCACGGCCCGCGAGGTTCCAACAACGGCTTCCAAAGGAGGTTGGTCTTGGGGACAGCTCCGCAAGATCAACACCATGCTCGGCCACATGGACCAGTGTTCCGATCCGGACGCTGTCAAGAAATACACAGGTCTCGCTAAGTTCTTCCGCGCTAAGTTCTATTTCGAGAAGGTGAAGAGGTTCGGTGACGTTCCTTGGTACGACAAGGAACTCGGCTCGACTGACTCCACTCTCTTCAATCCGAGGGATTCAAGAGAACTCATCATGTCCCACATGATCGAGGACATCGATGAGGCGATCGAGTCTCTCCCTTCAGATGTCAGTGTCTATCGTGTGAACAAATGGGCCGCCTGCATGCTCAAGGCTCAGTTCTGCCTTTACGAAGGGACATTCAGAAAGTACCATGGCCTTTCATTCCAGGGTGGACGCTCCGCCGATGACTATCTTAAGTTGGCCTACGAGGCTGCCCAAAAGGTGATGGAGTCGGGAAAATATTCATTGGCCGCGAACTACCATGACCTTTTCATGGAGGTTGACGCCGACAAGAATGAGTACATCCTCGCCATAAAGATGGAGCAGTCCATCGGATGTACCCACAACGCCACAGGCTATGTGCTCATGAACACAGGCGGCAACCCGGGCTTCTCCAAGAAGTTCGTGGATAGCTTCCTCATGAAAGATGGCTCGCGCTTCACCGACAAGGAGGGCTGGGAGACCATGCAGTTCGTGGATGAGATGAAGGATCGTGATCCTCGTCTTGGCATGATCATGAGGCTTCCGAGCCACGTCCGCACAAATTCCAAAAAGACCGTCTATGGCCCGGATCTGACAATGACCTCGACCGGCTACCAGCTTGAGAAGTTCGTCATGAGTCCGGAGTACGAGACTGCGGAACGCGCCGACATGTCATTCAACGACATGCCTGTGTACCGTCTCGCGGAGGCCTATCTCATCTATGCGGAGGCCAAGGCCGAGCTGAATATCCTTACCCAGGAGGATGTGGACAAGTCCATCAACAAACTTCGTGACAGGGTTGGAATGCCACATCTTCATCTTGCCGGTCTGACTGTGGATCCTTACCTTATTTCCGAGAAATACGGCTATCAGAACATCGCAAGGCTCAATCCCGCCAATCTCGCCCAGATTCTGGAGGTTCGTCGCGAGAGGACGATCGAACTCGTTCTGGAGGCGAGCCGTTGGGATGACATCGTAAGGTGGAAGGAAGGCCTTTGCTTCCCTCAACCTCTCTACGGAACATATTTCCCTGGTGTCGGCCCTTACGACCTTACGGGTGACGGCAATCCGGACATCTATCTTTATGACACTCAGAATGTTGGCAGCAAGATAGAGAAAGAGTACAAAACGAAATACGGAGAAAAGTTCGTCTTCCTCCAGATCCAGGAGATCGAGATAGACGGGAACTATGTGCCGTACTCGAACGGTATCGTGCTGAGCGAGGGTCACAAGGGCTATGTTGACATGTACCGCACCAAGACTCGCACGTTCGATGAGAACCGCGACTATCTGTACCCTATTCCAAGAGGCGACAGGGATCTTAACAAGAACCTTGCGCAGAATCCTGGATGGGATGACGGCCTGAGTTCCTCCGACGGGGACACCGATAATGGAATGAATTAATCCATTGAAACAAACGAAGATATTATGAAAATAGTTAAGAATATAATAAGATTCTGCGCCGCGGCTCTTGCCGTCCTCCCGATTTTCGGATGCTCCGAGGAGGAATATGTCAAGCCGAGCGCCCTTCTTTCGGAGTCAAGCCTGACTTTCGAGGCAATTGGAGCGGAGCCGCAGTCCCTGACCATTGCCTCTGATGAAGCGTGGTTCATCGATGTGGACGCCGACTGGATCACAGTCGATCCGACATCCGGAACCAACACTGTAGATGTGACCGTGAGCGTCACCGACAACGTCGCCAACGGAGCGATGGCCGCCCCTCGCGAGGGTACCCTAACCATCGCCAACAACCGCGGCTACTCAATCCGCACCGTCATCTACCAGAAAGGTGACACTTACCTTGGGGTTGCGGAGTCCACTGTGACCGAGGCCGCTGCCTTTGAGGATGGAACTGTCGCCAAGATTCGTGACGCGCAGGTCATGGCTGTGGCCAAGACTGGCTTTGTCATCGGTGACGGGCAGACTAACATGTACGTTGAGGGAGAAAGGAGTGTCACAGCCGGTGACATTGTCCAGCTCAGCGGAAAATGTGCGGTCAAGGGTGGTGTCCCTGCCTTTGTGGTGGACGGCTTGGAGGTCGGCCAGAACGCTGAGCTTCGGCCTGCGGAGCCGGTGGTCGTGGATGGTACATCCACTTCATATCCTTTTGACAAGGTGACATACGCCAAGGTTTCAGGAACCATCATCGGGAATCTTCTTCGCCTTTCAGGTGGTGTCAACTGTAAGATCATCGATCCGGTCGAGAGTGTTGGAGCCACGGAACTTAACGTTCATAAGGTCGAGGCTCTCTGCTACTATGTCGGCACATTTGACAAGCAATATGCTTTTGTCATCTTTTCATTGAAAGACAATGGGGTGGATGACACCGTCGGCAAGCCGCTGCCGTATTCCGATGATTTCTCTTGGCTTGCCCCTTACATTGAGTTGGCCAACTCGAAACTTCCTGAGGCAAGCAAGATCTCTGACTGTGTCGGTGCTGTCACCTCGTCCGCGGACGGATGCGCCAACATTTACACAACTCTGAAGGATAATGGTTGTGACGTTCTCGGTGAATTGAGGTCCAGAGGCTACACAGACTTGAACCCTGGCTTCAAGACAATCTATCTTCAGGATGCCTATTTCAAATTCGGAAAGACAAACAGTCAGTCTGGGCTGACACTGCCGCTCTTCAAGATTGATGGCGAGCAGGACATTGTCGTATCGTTCAGATGGTGCTCTCAGATGCAGGGTTCAGGAAAGATTGACGATACTCACATGGTTGTCGCCATTGACGGGCCGGGTACAGTCGTGACTGCCAAGGGAACCGATGGCGCCAAGATCAGCGATCCTCTCGCACACTCCCAGAAGCAGGGTCAGATGATGTGGCAGGATGCGATGTTCACTATCAAAGGTGCGACCACTGCCACGGCCATCACCATCCGCTCAAATGAGTTTGGTTCTTCTGACGATGTGGTCAAGGGTGTGTTCCGCTACTATCTCGATGACATTGAAGTGATGCTTGCCGCAGATGCCGTGACCGCTGACATTAAGGTTGAGGGCATTGAGAACGACTTGATTACCTTTGAGGGCACACCTGCCGCTCCTGTCAAGTTCAATGTGACTTCCAGCGCCGCGTTCAAGGTCAGCTCCAGCGCCAACTGGCTGCATGTCGAGAACGGAGAAGGAGGAGCCGGACAGACAAATGAAGTGACCGTGACTTGTGACCAAAGCGAACTCAGCGTATTGAGAAAGGCCGAGATCACCGTGAAGTCAGGAGTCTCCACCAAGAAGATTCAGGTAGTTCAGTCCGCTGCAGGTCAAACCTTGAAACCGTTTATTTCTATCGCTGGAGGAAACTACTTCAACATAGACGCGACCGATCTTTCTTTCAAAGTCAAGGTACAGCATAATGTTGATTACACGATTCAGATTCCGGATGAGGTGAAATGGGTGTCTGTCGAACCGATTGAGACTAAAGGTCTTGTTGAGGAAACTGATTTGATTCTTTACACGGCTGCAAATGTTGAGACAACACCTAGGACGGCAACGATTTATCTTGTCAATGTGGCGGAAAGCCTTATTGCTCCAATTGTTGTCAACCAAGGGCCGGCCGCACCTTCCGGAGAATCCAAGATTTCATGGACATTCTCAAAGGATTTGATGGGGACTTACAAAGATGCCTTTGAGAAGAACAACTCTCTTCCTGCAACCAAGGGAAAAGGCTACATTTCGTGGGTTGATCTTGAGGAGAATGTCGCGCTTGACGTGGACAAGAAGAAGTCAAAGGTTATCGGTGGGACAGGTGAACCATATATTACAGGTGCATGGGTAGGCGACTATTGGGAGTTCGCTGTTCCCGGTGTTACGGCTTCCGCCGGAGCTAAAATCAACTTTAATGGGGTGACACGGTGCTCTGGCTCAGGACATAAGTATTGGGCGATGATGTACAACGTCGGTGGCGAATGGGAGTACGTCAAGGAGACCAAGACCGAGACTGAAACAGGAAAGAATGCCGTTTACACTCACATTTTGACCAAAAAGAACCAGACGGTTTCCGAGACAGTCAAACTTAAGAGCGCGATAAACAACCAGACTGTCAAGATAAGGTTTATCTGTGTGGCAAATTGGCAGTGTGGTTCGGCGGCTGCCCTTGAGGCTCCTAATGGAGGTACTCACCGTTGGTCTGTACCGGCCGGAACCACAGATGGCCCGATTATCACAATCACGGAGCCGGCTCCTGCGCTAAAGGCAAAATGGTTCTTTGATGAAGATCCTTCAAAGGATGCCTATGTTGAGACTTTCGGCACATTGAATGGAACATTCAAGAACACGGCAGGAGACAATGGGATGTATGTTGAGGCAAACGGAAAGTCGGTCGGTAGTGGACGCATCACTTTCGTTCAGGTTGACAAGACTTCCTTCCCGGTGGCCTCCGACCCTAATCCTAAGTATTATGTAGGAGGTACCGGACATCCTTATGTGACTGGTGTGTGGCCAGGAGATGCTTGGGTGTTCACAGCGACTGATGGCAATGAGTATCCGGCAGGAACGAAGCTTCACATAAAGTATCTCACCCGCTGCTCCGGAACCGGTCAGAAATATTGGAGGCTTGAGTATTGGGACGGCGAGGCATGGCAGCCGACAGATCCGTTAAAGAAAGAGACGGAATCCGGCAGTTCTGCGGAGTATAATTTTGAGGAGTCTAAAAAAAATGTCACTGTGGACAAAACGTTCACATTGGCGAAAGCTTGTACGGAGATGCAGTTCAGAATGGTCTGTGTCGTTAACTGGACTCTTGGAAAGAAAGCGCTTGAGGCCCCTAATGGAGGTACATGTCGTTTGGCCGCAGAGTCTGATGCTGAAGGAACGAGCCCGCTCTTTGAAGTTGTAGAGTAGGTTTGTTCGCAAACTCTAATCAAAGGCGCTCCCGAATCATCCCGGGAGCGCCTTTTCTAGTATAGATGAACCGCTGGCAGGTCGGTACACGTATTTCTCCGTGTGCTTGCTAATGAGCGTTCATGGGCGTACGTTCACTACTGAATAGTTTCGATCTGCTCCTTGGAAAGCTTTGTGTACAACTCAATCTGCTCAATCGGCATGCCACTGGCAAGCAGAGCCTTGGCCACTTCCAGTCTGCCCTCAATCATTCCTTCGGCCTTTCCTTCGGCCTTTCCTTTAGCCATACCTTCAGCCATACCTTTAGCCGTCCCGTCAGCGATCCCCTTTGCCTCTCCGTCGGCGTATCCTTTCTCGAAGCCCTTGCGCTCGGCGAATTCCCGCTGCGCCAGAATGTCCCACTCGTTCATCTTGTCAATCTCGTATTTAAGTTTCTTATCCTTGTCGAACGCCGCGACCTCGCACGCCTCGGCGAGCCGTCTGGAAATTCCTCCGGCCTCCTCGATCCATTCGGGGACCCTTTGGAAGCCCTCACTGTTCCTGAATATGTAGAACAGCCTGTCGAACTCCGTCACGCACTCCTCCAGCGTCTTGGTGAACAGTGCCATCTCCACAAAGATAACACTAATTGTCTGATCCGCAACCATTCCGGTGCGTTTTTCGGTGAACCTCCAGTAGGAGATGAAGTGGTCGGTGTCCCAGAGGGACTCGTCGTCGTGCCTCAGGCGGTAGTTCAGGAACGACACCACATAGACAGGACGCAGCCCCTTGTACCGTTCCCCGTCCGACAGCTCCAGGTGATAGAGTCCTGATGCGTAATAGACGCACCTTTCGAAGAAGTTGTCCTCCTCGGCGGCCTGCATCTCCACAACAAAAGTTCTGCCTGATTTGTCACGGCAGACCAGATCCAGCACTGTCTTTTTCCCATAGGGTACATCCCGCCGCTGCTCGCGGTCGGAATATTCGGTGATGTCATCGATTCTGGCCTCTGAGGGTAGGATCATGTTCAGCACCCCGATTAGGATGTCCTTGTTGTTCCTGTCCGCGAATACGGCCTTGAAGCCCACGTCGCTCCTCAGGTTCACGAACGGAGCGAGTCCTTGTCTCTTTTCATTGAAATACATATGGTTCAAAATTTAAATAAATATTTGAACCGCAATAATATGCACAATAAACGTAAATAACGAAAAGAAACCTATAAGAAATATAAAAAACAGAAATTTATTCGTTAATACCACTAAAGAAACCACTTCGTCACGGCTGGCAAATAACATTTCACATAAACCAAGGATTCTGAGTTGTTTTGTATGATTGCCCAACTTCCATGATTCAATTGGTCACTTCGATATGCTCAGTGACCGGAATCGGCCGACAGCCTGTTTG
>ERZ857629.3007-NODE-3007-length-14892-cov-10.860888_pt1 | contig 14892 bp, 10 predicted proteins | sample MGYA00519700_ERZ857629 | MGnify/ENA primary metagenome ERZ857629 (study PRJEB31778, sample SAMEA3449351) | human gut metagenome | biome: human gut; feature: human-associated habitat; material: faeces | place: United Kingdom | collected 2010/2012 ... | reverse complement strand
CGTAAGCGCTCGCGTTGATGACGGAGGTCGGGCCGCCGGACTGGCCGATGATGCAGGCGCCTTTCAGTTCTTTCATGGTATTTATCCTCCCTTTGGGCTTATGCCTTGCCGGCGCAGCCGAGCACGTCGATGAGCTTGTGGCGGACAAGCTCCTTGATGTTGGCACGGGCGGGCTTCAGATACTCGCGCGGGTCGAACTTGTCGGGATGCTCGTCCATGAACTGACGGATCGTACCGGTCATGGCGAGACGGAGGTCAGAGTCGATGTTGATCTTGCAGACGGAGAGCTTGGCCGCCTGACGCAGCTGCTCCTCGGGCACGCCGATGGCGTTGGGCATCTTGCCGCCGTGGGCGTTGATCATCTTCACATATTCCTGCGGGACGGAGGAGGAGCCGTGCAGCACGATGGGGAAGCCGGGCAGACGCTTGGAGACTTCCTCGAGCACGTCGAAGCGCAGCGGGGGAGGAACAAGAATGCCCTGCTCGTTCACGGTGCACTGCTCGGGCTTGAACTTGTAAGCGCCGTGGCTCGTGCCGATGGCAATGGCAAGGGAGTCGCAGCCGGTCTTGGAGACGAATTCCTCGACCTCCTCAGGATGCGTATAGGAAGCTTCGTGCGCCGCGACCTTGACCTCATCTTCGATGCCGGCGAGCGTGCCGAGCTCAGCCTCGACGACCACGCCGTGATCGTGCGCGTACTCGACGACCTTCTTTGTGATCTCGATATTTTCGGCAAAGGGCTTGGAGGAGGCGTCGATCATGACGGAGGTAAAGCCGCCGTCGATACAGGACTTGCAGGTCTCAAAATCAGGGCCGTGGTCCAGATGCAGCACGATGGGGATATCGGGGCAGCACTCCACAGCGGCCTCGACGAGCTTGACGAGGTAGGTGTGGTTCGCGTAGGCGCGGGCGCCCTTGGAAACCTGAAGGATCACGGGCGCGTGCTCCTCCTGACAGGCCTCGGTGATGCCCTGTACGATCTCCATGTTGTTGACGTTGAACGCGCCGATGGCGTATCCGCCGTCATAGGCTTTTTTGAACATTTCGGTAGATGTTACGAGCGGCATATTATCTTCTCCTTTTACAAAAGTTATTTCAAATGATTGGTACGTTTGGTACTATTCGACATTGTAACACAGGAATCGGATTTTGCAAGGGGAAAACTGTAAATTTTTCCGCATGACGGACAGGATCCTTCTAAAAAGAGAGACAAAGGCGTCGCTTTGTCTCTCTTTTCATGCTCAGATGTTCGCCTTGACGGTCTCGGCGATCTGGTCGGCCGTCAGGCCGTATTCGCGCAGCACGTCAGCCGCCTTGCCGGACTGACCGAACTGATCGTTCACGCCGATCTTGTGGAACTTGCAGTTCACCTTGCCAATCAAAACATCGGCCACGGCGTCGCCCAGGCCGCCGATGACGCTGTGCTCCTCGACGGTGACGACCTTGCCGCACTTTTCGGCCCATTCGGTCACACACGCAGCGTCGATGGGCTTGATGGTGTGGATGTTGATGACGGCAGCGTCGATGCCGTCGTTCGCAAGCGCTTCCGCGGCCATCAGGGATTCGTTGACCATGAGGCCCGTCGCAAAGATCGCAACGTCCTTGCCTTCGCGCAGGACATTGGCCTTGCCGATCTCAAAGGGCTTGACCATATCGCCCTCGAAAACGGGGGTAGCAAGACGGGCCAAACGCATATAGACGGGGCCTTCAAAGCCGGCGATCGCTATGGTGGCGGCCCTGGCCTCGTTCGCATCCGCGGGGCAGATGACCGTCATGCCGGGGATGGCGCGCATGAGCGCGAGATCCTCAATGCACTGGTGGCTGCCGCCGTCCTCGCCGACGCTGACGCCCGCGTGGGTCGCGCAGATCTTAACGTTGAAGTGCGGATAGGCAATGGAGTTGCGGATCTGTTCGTAGGCGCGGCCGGCCGCAAACATTGCGAAAGAGGAACAGTAGGGGATGAGCCCCATCGTGGACATACCGGCGGCGATGTCGACCATGTTGGCCTCGGCAATGCCGCAGTTGTAGAATTTCTCGGGGTGCGCCTTGGCGACCTTGCAGGTCTGCGTGGCGTTGGCGAGGTCGGCATCGAGCACGACAACCTTATCGTTCTTTTCGACCAGCTCGATCAGCGCTTCGCCGTAAGCCTGACGGGTCGCAATTTTATCAGCCATGTTCTCAGTCCTCCAATTCCTTCAGTGCCTGCTCGCGCTGCTCGGCGTTGGGTGCCTTGCCGTGCCAGCCGACCTGATTTTCCATGAACGAAACACCCTTACCCTTGACGGTATGCGCAAGGATGGCCTTGGGCTTGCCGGGCATGGTGGGCTTGGAGAGCGCAGCCTCCACAGCGTCCAGATTGTTGCCGTCGGGAAGCTCGACGAGGTCGAAGCCGAAGGCGCGGAGCTTGGCCGGCAGGTCACCGAGGCTCATGACCTGGTCGTTCGTGCCGTCGATCTGCAGGCCGTTGTTGTCGATGATAACGGTCAGATTGTCGAGCTTATAGTGCGCGGCAGCCATGTAGGCCTCCCAGATCTGGCCCTCCTGGCTTTCGCCGTCGCCGACGAGGACGAAGACCTTCGTATCCTTGCCGAGATGCTTCGCGCCCAGCGCCATGCCGGCGGCGATGGACACGCCCTGACCGAGAGATCCCGTGGAGGCGTCCACACCGGGGACCTTCTTCGCATCGGGGTGGCCCTGCAGGATGGAGTGCAGCTGACGGAAGTTCGCATACTCGTCGCGGGAGATAAAGCCCTTGGCGGCGAGCACCGCGTAGTAGCAGGGAGCCGCATGGCCCTTGGAGAGCACGAAGCGGTCGCGGTCGGGATCATGCGGGTTCTGCGGGTCAACGCGCATATGGTTAAAGAAAACGCTGGTCATCAGCTCCACTGCGGACAGGGAGCCGCCCGGGTGGCCGCTGCCGGCATTGGCGGTCATCGTGATGATGTCGCGCCGTACCTGCCGGCAGATGGGGGAAAGCTCTTGTGTATTCATGGAAACCCTCCTTGAAAAATGCATTTCATCAACTGATAAGTATATCGGATGGACAGGGGAAAGTCAATTTATTCCTCGGTCTTTTTCATTTTGACGCGAGAGAGAGGATTCGCCCTTGCGGCTACGCGCAGCGCCTCATTGTCGATATGGGTGTATATCTCGGTCGTGTTCAGGTGCTCGTGACCGAGCACCTCCTGCACGGCCTTCACATCCACGCCGTTTTGCAGCATCAGCGTTGCCGCCGTGTGGCGCAGCTTGTGTGATGAATACTCCGAAGCGTCGAGCCCCGCGGCGCTCAGGTGCTTTTTCACAAGCGCGTGGACGCTCGAGCGGCTGATGCGCTCGTTGCGCGAGGAAAGAAAGAGAGCGTTATGATCACGGCCGGAGATCGGGCGGCGCACGGCAAGATAAGCGTTCAGCGCATCCTTGCAGGCGTCGTTCAGGTAGACGATGCGCACCTTTTCGCCCTTGCCAAGCACGCGCAGCGCATCGTCCTGAATATCCTGCAAGTCAAGGCCGCAGAGCTCGGAAATACGCAGTCCGCAGTTCAAAAAAAACGTCAGAATGCAGTAGTCGCGCTCGCGGTTCTGCCCGTCGACAGAATGCAAAAGCTGCATGCTTTCGTCGAGCGTCAGGTACTTCGGCAGTGACTTCTTGATCTTGGGAGAGTCAAGATCCTTGCAGGGATTCGTGTCCAGAAGATGCGCTTTGTTGGTCAAATAGTTGTAAAAAGACCGGATCGTTGCGATTTTTCGCGCTCTTGACGCAGCGTTCAGGCCGTAGTCGGACGCATCGCTGTTCTGGTGCTGTACGCGGTCGCGGCTCAGATAGGTCATGTAGGCGTAGATATCGGTCAATGTGACATTTTTCACAAAGTTGAGATCTACGTCCATGATGGAGATTTCGTTCAGCGGCAGACCGCGCAGCGACGGATCGCGCGACTGCTTGAGGTAGCGGAAGAAATTCCTCAGGTCGAGAAAGTACTCATCGACCGTTTTCCGCGAATGTGCCTTGATGGTCTCGTGGTAGGATAGAAAATCGCGCAGGATCGGCGGCGATTCCAAACGGTAGTCATTCATGTTTTAAAAAATGATGATACATGCAGCTCTTTTGAACAAACGTCAATTACTTGTTTTGCATGGAGAATATCAATTTTGTTCAGTTCGTCCTTAACAATGGGGAAGCGGTAGCTTCCCATTTATTTGGGATATGGTATTGAACAAAATAAAAATTTTGTTCAATACAGGGGAGGATTTTTATTTAGAAGAAGTTTTTTGAGCCGCGTACCATCAGGAACTCCTTTCTGTATCAAATGCTCGGCCTACGCCTGCACGATGGCGCGCAGCGCCTCGGTGATATTGCGTGCTTCGATCAGTGCGAGTCCCTGCGGCGCTTGCAGATGATCCTTGCGCTGCTTTGGGATGATGCAGGTCTCAAAGCCAAGACGGTGTACCTCGCTCAGCCGCTCGCTCAGATGGTTCACGCTGCGCAGCTCGCCGGTCAGTCCGACCTCGCCAATCGCGGCGACGTGGCTGCCGATCGGCTTGTCAAGATAGCTCGACGCCAGTGCCAGCACGGCGGCAAGATCCGCCGCGGGCTCGTCCACGCTCAGTCCGCCAATAACATTTAAAAATGCGTCACAGCCGGACACCTTAAGCGCGCCGCGTTTTTCCAAAACCGCCATCAGCATGGCGGCGCGGTTGTAATCGAAGCCGTTGCTCGTCCGCCGCGAGACCGACTGCGCCGCCGGTGCGAGCAGTGCCTGCACCTCGGCCAGCACCGGACGCTGGCCCTCCATCACGCAGGTCACACAGGTGCCTGGCGCATCGTCAGGCCGGCCCGAGAGCAGCATTTCCGAGGGATTCGGCACTTCGACAAGGCCCTCGCTGCGCATTTCAAAAACGCCGATCTCATTTGTCGCGCCGAAGCGGTTCTTCGCCGCGCGCAGGATGCGATAGCTCATGTGCGCCTCGCCCTCGAAGTACAGCACACAGTCGACCATGTGTTCCAGGACTTTCGGTCCGGCGATGGAGCCCTCCTTATTGACGTGTCCAATAACGAAAACGGTGACGCTCTCCCCTTTGGCCAGCTGCATCAGCTCCAGCGTGCAGGCGCGCACCTGTGCGACGCTGCCCGCGGGCGATTCCAGCGATTCCTGATAGAGCGTCTGGATCGAGTCGACGATCAGAATATCTGGCCTTTCGTCCTCGACAGACTGCAAAACGTCGCCAAGACAGGTTTCGGACAATACATACAGCCTGTCCGACCTTACGCCGAGACGATCGGCGCGCAGCTTGAGCTGGCGCGGCGATTCCTCGCCGGAAACGTACAGTATTTTTGCGTTTTCGCTCAGTTTTCCGCATATTTGCAGCATCAGCGTTGATTTGCCGATGCCGGGCGCGCCGCCGACGAGAACGAGCGAACCCTGTACGGCGCCGCCGCCAAGCACACGGTCGAGCTCGCCCATACCGGTGGGAAAACGGATCTCCTGCGCCGTGTCGAGCTCGCCGATGGGACGCGCCTTAGCGCGCAGCGCGCGGCTGCGTCCCCCGACAGACTTTGCCTTTGCACCGTCGCTGACGGTCTGCTCCGTGAGCGTGTTCCATGCGCCGCAGCTCGGGCAGCGCCCCGCCCACTTTGGGGTCTCGTTGCCGCACTCGGTGCAGAAAAAAACACTTTTTGTCTTTGCCATATTGTAAACCTCTTTTGCTTTACGGATTCGACTGTAATAGACCCGATGCGACCACAATGGCTAATCTTTGTTGATACTCAGCGCTTTTTAAAAGCGCCGTCTCATTCTCGTTGCTCAGAAACCCGCACTCGATCAAAATGGCTGGCGCGGTAACATTTTTCATCAGAAAGATCGATGAGTCGATGGCCTTTTCGGTTTTCTCGTTCCCCGCGTTGACCGTTCGGTTCAGCGCAAGCTGCACAGCGTTTGCAAGCTCGGCGCTTCCCTCTCGCTTCCCATAGAACACCTGCGCACCGTGCGTCCGTTTAGACGATGGAAGGCTGTTTTGGTGGATGCTGACAAGGATAGCTCCTTGCATGTCATTGACTGCTTTTACGCGATTTTCGAGATCGGAGCGCTTCTTTTCGCGCAGCGTTGACGCGCCCTCGGAATGGATGGATACGTCGCTCGTACGCGTCATTCGTGTCTCCTCGCCAAGAAACGTCAGCAGCGTATCGAGCCGCCGTGCAATGGCAAGATTCAGCTCGCTCTCCTTCGTGCCGTCTGCGCCGACGGCGCCGCCGTCCTCCCCGCCGTGCCCCGCGTCAACGATCCAGACGCGCGGCGCAGCTCTCTCCGGTGCAAACGCAGCGATATCCTGCGCAGCGGCGCATCCGATCACGGCGCTCAGCAGCAGCATCGCTCCGGCAGCCAGCGCAAGGAGCATTTTTCGCTTCAGCACGATAAACAACGGCATCACCCCGAAAAAGCGTATGCTGCGTCGGGCTTCGGTATGTGTCTCATTGATTATACAGGAAACGAAGAAAAAAGGAAAGCCTTGCTTCCCTTTTTTCTTCTGCTGCATAGGATGATATGAGCGATCTGCTCAATTCCCTTTGTCAAGGAGGAGTTTCCTTTGAATGAAAACAAAGCCGCGACCGGCGTCGGCACCCTGCCGAACGGCTGCTGCGCGCCGCTGGCTTTCCCTTATGTGCCCGTACAGAAAAACGACCCCGAGCGCTATTCCCAGCAGGATGCGCTCAATGCCGGCACGCTTTTCCCTGGACTGAACCTTCCGTTCCATGCGCAGATGAAAACAAAATTCCCCGCCGTCAATACGGCGCTTTCCGAGCTGATGGCGCTGGATTTTGCTATCGATGAGCTGGGGCTTTACCTCACCACGCATCCGGAGGACACCGAGGTGCTGAACCTCTACTGGTCTTATATCAAGCTTGGACAGGAGGGCCGCAAGACGTATGAGGAAAAATACGGTCCTATTTTGCAGACCGACCTGACGCCAGGCAGCTTTAAATGGCTGGGCGATCCGTGGCCGTGGGAACTGGAGGGAAATCAGTAATGTTTGTCTATGAGAAGAAATTACAGTACCCCGTCAAGATCAAGAACCCGAATCCAAAGCTTGCCATGGCGATCATTTCGCAGTACGGTGGGCCATAGTACATTTATCCATAAGAAACAGCGCCCCATTTGGGGCGCTGTTTTCCTTTACTGCTTTGTCGTTTTGAAGTAGTATTTCACGTATTCGCGCTCAAGTAGTTTAAAGTCGCAGCACACTCTCGTAAGAAACGGATTTCGCCCACCTGTCGCTCCTTCATAGGTCTTCCTTGCGTGCTTATACACCTCGTCCCTATGGTCATTACAGAATTCAAGCTGATTTCGTAGCAGATTTTTGTAATGCTCGTCCGGTTCTTTCTCGATATCAAACGGCACAAGGAAGAAGTCCTTTGCGGGAACCATATTGTTAAAACCGAGGATGCCATATTTCCCGCCATCAATGCGCATAATATGTACGTTTCTTTTCAGATTTTCGTGGTTTGGCTTTGGGGATTCCATCGGAACGAAATACTTGTGTCCGTTGATCGCCAGCACAACGCCAATGTATGGGCGACGTTCCCCTTTGTTGAACTGCACTCGATGATCTTTTTCATGCAGAAATTCGATAAATCCGTCTCTAATTCTGTATATTTTCAGTTTCTCCATGTCGGCTTCTTTCTGTAAAAAAGCGGGACAACTTGCGTTGACCCGCTTTTTAGCTCCTCACTCAAGGCAGAGGTTCTCCTCTTTTTTAGCTCCTCACTCAAGGCAGAGGTTCTCCTCTTTTTTAGCTCCTCACTCAAGGCAGAGGTTCTCCTCTTTGGGGCAGGCAAGAACTGACGACGGGGTATTGTTCTTGTCAACAGAGCTCCACCCATGGGCGCCGCTCTGTACTGTTATTATATGCGATTATTTTCAAAAGTCAACATCTTGAACTCATTTCTTTTGCCAGTTGCGGACAATTGCGGTCAGTTGCAACCAGTTACAACCGGTTGCAAGCAAAAGCAGCGGGGCCTCTCGGCCCCGCTCTTTTTGTCATCTCAGCTCGTCCGCGACCAGCGCCGCGACGCTCCTGCCCTTCTTGGCGGCGTCGGCGTACTCGCCCGCAAACTTCTTCGGCTCGTAGTCGTCGAATACCGCCGCCTTCGCCATTTCTCCGGCGTAGGTGTAGAGCCTTCTCAGCATCTTCTCCTGCGTCTCGTCGTCCGCGCTGCGGAAGGCGTTCAGCGTCACCAGCCTGTCCAGCTCCCCGCCGATTGCCTTGCGCCACGCTTTCTCGTATACCTGCGTCTGGTAGGCGTTCAGCTCGCGGTCCTTCTTGTCGATGGTGACCTTGCTCGGCGTCGCCGTCGGCACCGCGTCGGTATAACCGTCGTCGTACAGGCCCGCAACGATGCCCGCCGTTTCTTTGCTGTCCCTGCCTGTCCGGTCTTTCAGCAGGTCGCGCACCTTGGCGGTCAGTGTGCGCCCGTGCAGATGGCTCAGATCGCTCTTTTCCACGCGCATGAAGGCGTCCTCATAGGCCGCCGCCAGCTCCGGCGAGAGCGAGCGCACCGTGCCCAGCAGATACGCCTCGATGTTGTTTGCGGGAACGCCCGGCAGATACGTCGCCGCGTCCTTTGCGACTTCTCTGATCCACCCCGCGATGTCTCGTCCCTCGCGGCGCAGAAATTCTCCGATGTCGCCCTTGTTTTCGATGATGTTGAAAAACTCTCCTGCGTGTTCAAGGAATGAGACGCCCTTTTCAAAAGCGCCCTCGATCATGTCGTTCATCTGCTCAAGGCCCGGCGCTTCGATCCGGTACCACCTTTCGCCGGTGATCCCGTTCCCGATGATGTCGGACAGCTCCTCGCCGCCCGCCATGATGCCCGCAAGGTCGCCGACAAGCCCCATGCCGAACTCCTTGAGTATGCTTTCGGCTGTCAGCTCGTCGTCATCGTCGCGGTAGCGCTTCGCGCCATTCTTTACCGCCGCCACAAGGAAGGTGACCGTCCCGCTCCACACGGCGTTGACAAGCGCCGCCAGCACGGCCTCGCCAAGCCCCCGCTTTGCTTTTTTCAGCGTCTCCTCGCCTGCGCCGCTGCGCTTGTAATACTGCCACTCGCCGTATTTCTGCCGGATGGCGTTGTAGGTCTGGGCCGAGTCGGATTTGAACAGCGTAAAGGCGCGCGCAATGGGGTTTTTGCTTCTGCGCAGCGTGCTCTGGTGGATGATGTCGGAGGTGGACTGGCTGCGCGCCACAGCGTCGTTGAACTCCCTTGCGACCTCCTGATAGAACGGGCTTTCGCCGCTGTCGATCTGTTCCTTTGTTCCAATCTCCAGCTCCGGATGCTCGCGGCGCACCTTGTTTTCCGCCTGCGGCCAGAGGATGGACGCCGCCCAGCCGTCCATGGCGGTGATCGCGCCGCCGCCGAAGATGGTGTTGACAGTCTTGTTCGTCTCCGTCCAGTTCGGATTGTCCTTGAGCTGCTTTGTCTCCGGCATGGAATAGCCCATCGTGCGCCACGCAAGCTCCTGCGTGTACTTGCTGATAAGCTTCTTGTCGATGCTGCGGATCTTCTTGGGGGACGGGAAGTTCTTCGCGCCGAGATACGCGCTGCCCATCGGGATGCTGCCCAGCTGCTTGAGCACGATACTGGGGTTGAAGCCGAACACGGCGGAAATGTAGTTGCTGAATACCCTCTCGGGGACGATCTCCGCAACGGTGCTCTTTTCGCTCTTCTCGCCCTGCATCTCTTTCACAAGGTCTTCAATATACTTGTTGGCTCTGCCGCCCCACTCGTGCGCAATGACATCGCGCATACTGTCGTCCTTCCCGCGCCAGTTCAGCAGCGTATTCATGTTGCGCGTCGGGATGGCCATGCCGGTATAGCGCGCCGTCTGCTCAACGTGCTTTTCAAAGGCGTCGAACGCGCTGAGGTTATAGCTCGGCGTCGTGGAACGCTTGCGCTCTTTCAGATTGCCGACGCCCTCCGCCGACATGTCGAATACGCCGAACTCGCTTTTTGTGTAGTTCTGGTTGGTATAGATCGGCGCATAGTTCTTCGTGATGGCCTTGTCGTAGCCGAGCAGTACGTTCGATACCCTATTGATCGCCTTCGGCGCAAAGTCGTTGTAATAGCGCTCAAGGATACGCGCCAGCTCCGCCTCCTCCGGTGTCAGGCTGCTTACGAGCTTCTTCACGGATTCCGGCGCAAGCTTGACCGTCGTCCCCTGTTCCAGCGCCTCACTGCGCTTGCCCTTGCTGTATAGTTCCCTGTTGACGAAGGTTCTTCCGCCGGTCATATGCAGCAGGTTGTCGTAGTTTTTGCTCTCAAGGTAAAGATGTACCTTCTGCGCCGGCGTCATGTAGACCTTGACGGTATCGCCGAAGATCGGCTTGTCGCCCTTGCCCAGCTCGATAAGCTCCGGTACCTCCAGCTCATACCAGATGGCGTCCTCGCCCTGTCCGTCCGCCTTTTTGGCCCAGTCCTGATGTTCATTCAGGAAGTTTTCCAACAAGCGGTTTGCCTTTACAGTGTAGTCGCGCACGCTGCGCTCGCCGCTTTCCAGCTGCTTCGCCATGGAGTAGAGCGCACCGTTCGGGTCCCAGCCGCCCATACGCTGAATAATGTTCATGGGGCTCAGCTGCTGGCCGTTGATGAGCTCGTCGAAAAGCTCTCCGGCGGTGCTTCCCCGCTTCTTCCCCTTCGGCGCGTTTCTGATCTCCTGCGCCGCGTCTGTGTAGACATCTTCAAATACGCGGTCATGTTCGTCGTTTAAGACCTTGTTGCGGTTATAAAACTCCGTCCGCAGCTCGACCGCCGCCTTGTAGAGATCCTTGAGCGCGTCGATATCCATGTCGGCGATCTTGTCATTGTCCAGGCGATCCACGATGTGCTGCAGCTCCTTGCTCGGCATGAAGTTCGCGTATTTCGGGTCGCCATGCTCCGCGCCTTTCTTCGCCTCCAGATACATGTCGCGCAGGTCGCCCCATGTCGCCTCGTGTCTCTTGCTCCAGTGCATTTCATTGGCCGCGCTGGCGGCGTAGATGTCGATATCGCCAAGCACCTCGTCCCACGCCTCCTTCATTGCCCCCGGTGCGCGGCTGCGGTTTTTGCTCAGCCATTGCAGCTGCTTGAGCGTCTTCTGCTGCATCTCGCGCAGTTCGCGGTTTTCGCGCTTTTTCTGCGCCATTTCAATGCGCCGGTCGCGCTCGGCCAGCTCCCGCCGCAGGCTCCGGCTGCGCAGCTCCGTCTCAAGTCCGGCCTTTTCGGCAAACGTTTGCAGCGCCTGATCCAGCTTTCCCTCAAGCCCGTCAAGGATGCGGTCCGCATAACCGGTGTTCTTTCCTGCGACCTGCGCGATATACTCGCTCAGGCTCATGCGCTCGGCCTGCCCCTCCTCGGCCAGCTGGACAACGCGCTCAAGCGTCTGCCGCTCGCTCGTCTCGCTCGGGTCAAACAGCGTCGGCAGCTGCTCGGAGAGCTCGGCGTTGAATGCGTCCACACCGATAGCGCTCTGATCGTTCGTGAGGTAAATGCCGGCCGCATACGCTCTCTTGCGGAAGCTGTTCCAGCTGTCCCCAAACTGTGCCTTGGCCTCGTTCGGAACGTATATTTTCCGGTGCGCAACGTACTGTCCCGCCGCCTTGCTCGCCTCGTCCGCCTCCATGCGGACGATTCCGGATTCGTACATTTTGTTGAAAAATGCGCTGCGCTCGCGGTCGGTCAGCTTCCCCCGCTTTATCACGCTGTCGGCATACTGGTCAATGGTCGTCCGCAAGGCGTCTCTGTCCTCCACCGGCACGGAGAAGATATCCAGCACCGCCTTTTGCAGCTCCTTCTTGGCGATCAGCGGCTTGCTGTAGGCTGCGATTCCCTTTTCGCGGGCGGCTTTTTTCGCATTTATGCGATCCTCTTCCGCCGCGCGGTCGGCAAGCTCCTCGTCGAGCCGCTCGTAGAATTCATCGCTCTCGGCGCTGTAGCGCTGCTTGTCCGGTTCGTCTCCCTGTATCTGGTACCTGACCTCTTCCCAGAATGTCCTCGGCTTGACGTTCCCGCGCTTTTCCGATATACTGCCGTCATGCGCAGTGTTGATGGCCGGTGTGACCTCTCCCGAAGCTTTGGCACCTTCGGTGATGCCCCCGGCGGAGGTAGACGCTGCGCTCGCCTTTTCTTCTTCGCCCATGATCTGCCGTCTGACGTCTTCCCAGAATGTCAACGGCTTGACGTTCCCGCCGCCGTCTGATACACTGCCATCGGATGCAGTGCTTGTGGCGTCAGCAAGAGAACCGAAATCGGTCACTCCCTGGGGCAGTTCTTGCACTGCATCCTTTTTGGCCGCGCCGCCGACCTCTTCGCCCATGATCTGCCGCCTGACCTCTTCCCAAAATGTCAACGACTTGACATTTTCGCCGCCTTTGGATATACTATCATCCGAAGAGACCCCATGTATGGCGCTGAGAGCTTCACCGCTCGAGGCGGCGGTTGGGGTCTCTTCTTTTTTTGCAAAAGAAGTCGGCTCCATGTCCACCACATCGTAAAAGACGTATTCGCCGCCGCCTGTAATACCGACCACGACCTTTGCATCGTATTGGTTGTCCCCAGACTGGATCAGCACATCGCCGTGCGCAAAGTCGACGAGGTTCCCTGTTCTTGGATGTGTGAGCCCGCCGTCCTTTGTCCAATCCGTCGCCGCTGTGATGATGTCGTCCGCATTGGCGGCAGCGCGCATCTTGTCCGCAAAGGCGTCCTTGTTTTTGCGATATAGCTTTTCGGTTTCATTGGAGCGCGTGAACTCGTCCCTCGACCGTTTGCTGACCTTGTAGTCGATGCCATTGACTTGAATTCCATCTTTAAACGTAAGCAATGCCGCCTTCGCAGCAGCCTTTGCTTGCGCTTTTTTTGTTTTATCCCACGTTTGCGTATCAATGCCGCTCAGAATGTCATCGTCCACAACAGCGACAGCTCTGCCGTCATCAGTTTCTTCCACGCTGAACTTCTCAGGCGGACCCGTCCTGCGCTCCGTCGCCGCTGCGGTCTCGCGGCCGGTGTCGACGATCCCGCGATCTTCGAGCGTCTGCCGCACGTTCTCCTGATACTTTCCGGCCTTTTCGCCGAAGGCGTTGATATCGGCATAAGCGTCGGCAAATATCTCATTTTTGATATCCAGCAGCGCCTGCTCCACCTCGTAGTCCGCCGCATTTTCCGGTATGTCGATGATCCCGCGCAGCTTCCTGATGTACGCATCCAGCACGCGGTCAAATTCCTCTTCGCTGTACTTTTCGCGGATAGACTGCTCCACGGCCTGAATAAGCCCGGGGTTCTGGTCGGCATACTCGTGGAATATCTCATGGCTCGCGATCTGGCTGGCGCTTACGTTCAGATTGTCCGCCTGAATGATGATGCCGCCGCTTGCCCATACGCCGCGCACGCGCTGCACGCCGCCCTTTGTCCGGACGGGGATCGCTCCAAGCACCATCGTTATTTTCTTGCCGGTTTCCCGCTGAATGCGCTCCGCCGCATCCCGCAGCTCTGCGTCCCACGCGCTTTCCGGCAGCACGGTCACGCTTTTAGTGTCTGTACCCGTGCGCACGCCCAGCTCTGCCGAGCTTACTTTCTGGAGCCGTAGATCTCTTGCAAGATTCTGTCTTTCAATCGCTGCTCCGCTTTGTTCAGCGGCGCGTTGTGGTCTGCCGCCTTCCACGCCTCCAGCCTGCTCTCCGGCACGCGTACCAGCGTCCCGTCGTCCGCTTCGCTCAGATATACCGATCCCTTCTCCGGCATCGGCAAGCTCAGCCCCTGCGGCATTGTTCCGTGCTTCCTGTCCTGCATCGTCAATTCCTCCTGTAGTCGTATCCGCATCCAGCGGATTCCGCTTGCTTTCCCCCGCTGCGGGTGCTATAGTAACCTTACTCTCCTGCGTGGCTGAAACGCCCGAAGGGGCGACCGGACCGCCTGCTCGTTGGCGGCTATATCCGGCGCCCTGCGCAGGGGAGCTTTTTTGCGCCTGCAGCGCGCCCTCTGCGCCCGTTTCCGGCGCGGGTGCCAGATTACCCTCGGGTACGCCCTGCGCGCTCTCCTGCGCCGCCGCAGGACTGTCCGACGCGCTTTTCTGCACCGCCTCCATGATCTGTACGGCCTCTGCGGCATCGGTTCCGGTCAGCGTCCCATTCTCCACGGCGCGCTTCAGGACCATCAGTTCATTTTCAACGGTGCGTCCCGCCGCGCTCGCTGCTTCCGGCGTTTTTGCGCCGCGCTTTTCGCCGTAGGACTTCGCGGCCCGCCCTGCGGTCTCGATGGCAAGCTCCGTCTTCACGGCGTTGTACTCGGCGCTGATGCGCGCAAAGATATCGCTCATCTGCCGCTGCGTCGCGGCGTCCGCCGTGGCGAAGCGGTCGGGGTGATACTGCCGTCCATACTGCTTGAATGCTCTGACAAGATCGTCAAGGTTGTCGATGTCCTTGAAATATTCGCGCTGCACGCGCTCCGGCTGCCCCGCCGCCGTGCTCCGGCCGAACGACGACGTGAGCGTCCTGCACAAAAAGCCCACCGCTGCCTGAAAGAGCATATCTTTCGCAAGGTCTTCTCCGTTGGTTCTGACATTTTCGTAGCTGTCGCCGTAAGCGGCAGCTTTCGCATATTCGTTCGCCGCGCTCATGCCGCCGGAAAAGGCCGCGTCGCTCAGTGCGCCGAGTGCATACTGCGCAATCTTGCTGTTTCCGAGCCCCAGCCGGTTCACAAGCGCGCCGCCGTATTTGAGCGCGCCCTTTGCCGCCGCCGAGCCGATGCCCGCGCTTACAACGCCGCCCAGCGCCAGCCCCGCCGCCGCGTAGGGGGTTGCCTCCTGACCGTTTGCCGCCGCGTACTGGCGGTAATCGTTTGCCGCCGCGCCGCCGCTCTGGGTACCCATCAGCA
>ERZ857629.3006-NODE-3006-length-14897-cov-26.556327_pt1 | contig 14897 bp, 21 predicted proteins | sample MGYA00519700_ERZ857629 | MGnify/ENA primary metagenome ERZ857629 (study PRJEB31778, sample SAMEA3449351) | human gut metagenome | biome: human gut; feature: human-associated habitat; material: faeces | place: United Kingdom | collected 2010/2012 ... | reverse complement strand
GATTTTTCCACAGAGGGCGGCTGGTTTAAGCTCATGATTACTTTGTAAGTTATATCGATGAATATTCTGACGACACATCAGTGGAAACCATGTTTCTTCCATTATGCTTACTCTGATACATAAGGCTATCCGCTCTTTTAATGATGTCATCAGGTGTGTCCTGAGGTCTTGATACAGTAACTCCTACGCTAATAGTGACCTTGAGCTCCTGACCATCTGAATTTGTAACCACTGTGTTTTCTACCAGCTGTCTTATTCGTTCAGCAATAACAGACGCTTCATAATTTCTGTTAATGGAAAAGATACCTACAAATTCTTCGCCACCCCATCTGCCAAACATATCATCCTTCTTAATGATGTGCCCTATGCTCTTCGCAATATCAGTCAGAACCAGATCGCCAATATCATGTCCATAGGTATTGTTAAATACCCTGAAATGATCAATATCCACAAAAAGCAATGCAAATCGTTTACCAAAGCGCTGATATTCAGACAATTTATACTGCAAAAAACTCTCCAGATATGATCTGTTAGGCAGCCTGGTCAGCGAATCGTGCATCGCTTTCTCAGACAGATTTTCAATTAAATCATCATCATATGCTTTGGGAGAATTCCGGTTAAAAACTTCAACAGATCCTACGATCACTCCATTTTCCCTGATCGGATATACTGTTGTCAGAAGAGGAATCCGATATCCGTTTTTGTGCCTCACAAACACTCTTTCTGTGCGGACAACACCATCAATATTCGTTGCAAATAACGGACAACCTGTGATGCACAGATGATTACCAAATTCATCAATGTGATTCAGTTTCGATTCCGGACAGTCCAAACCTATCATTTCATCTGCCTGATACCCGGTTATCTGTTCTGCTCCCTTATTCCAGAATTTAATCTTTCGATGGATATCCACATAATACACACCATCCTGAATATTATTGAGTATGCTTAAATATAATTCTTCCTTTGTCATTTTCTTCCCTTTCTTTTTTATTCTATTCCATCCATTTGATACCGGATGCCGAAAACACCAGCACATCCTGATAATCGTACATCACATAAGATGCCGACAGTGCATACACCAGCCCAGCTTGAGTTTGTAGGAGAGGGGCAATCCAGACGGTCCATATTTGCTGCAAGTCCAGGGCACTGTATTCCTCCGGCATGGCAATGATGACCGCCCGGAGTTTTTCCAGAAGTGACAAATGTCCCTATTTACCTTTGTGTGTCTAATACCAATACCTTATATTATACATTTCACGAATTGCATAAGCAATTAGAAAATCGAGTAGTCCAAATTCAAATACAAACCAATGAGGCTTTTCAGATCATCTGGAGAGCCTTTTTATATTCCTAGAGTGCATTAGAGAGTATGAATTTTATTTTTACATGGAGGTTCATGCTATGGCACTCACAAATGAAGAACTAGTCTTGCCAATTTTCTTTATGGAAGTAGAACCACAATGCAGACAACAATCAATCGTATATGTATGCTTGTCCGAATCCGGTAAGGCAGTACGAATTGTTGTATTTGCAGTAGTTGGCAAAGACAAAGATTGGATAGGTGTTGATTGTGTCATAGGCAGTTCTGACTTCAAGCGTTCATACAGAACTTGCTTTCGTGAATCGGTAAGATTGTTTATCCCCTTGAGATAATCATAATAGTCCGAGCTATCAGCTAAGAACCTCAAGAGTCTTTCTGATAGACAACAGGAGTCCGCCTGAAAAATCAGTTTATTGGCATAGCTTGAAAAGAATATTGCTTTTTCCTGCTCAAAACACTATAATCGGTATATACCGAAAACAAAGGAGGGCGTGTCCATGCCAAGACCACCACGGTACCGTCGGATTTGTGGCGTACCACAAGTCGATACATTCTGCCCCAACGGGCGCGGGGATAGTGGGCCGATCCTGCTGACGCTGGACGAGTACGAAGTCATTCGGCTGGTTGACTTGGAGCAGCAAACCCACGAGCAGTGTGCCGCGCAGATGGACATTTCCCGCTCTACCGTGCAGGAGATTTACGAAAGCGCACGGCGCAAGATTGCAGCGTGTCTTGTCCACGGGAAACCGCTGCACATCACCGGGGGAAACTACCGTATCTGCGGAGGACAGGAGGCAGCCCACTGCGGCCGTTGCTGCCGGATGCAGGGAGCCAACACAGAAAAATCAGGTAAAAATTGTAAAGGAGATTCCATCATGAAAATTGCAGTTACCTATGAAAACGGTCAAATTTTTCAGCATTTCGGCCACACCAAACAGTTCAAGCTTTATGAAGCTGTGGACGGCAAAATCGTCCATGCGGAAGTTATTGATACCAACGGCAGCGGTCACGGCGCACTGGCAGGCTTCCTGATGCAGTACGGTGTGGACGCTTTGATTTGCGGAGGCATCGGCGGCGGTGCGCAGGCAGCTCTGGCCGAAGCGGGCATCAAGCTCTACGGCGGTGTCAGTGGGGACGCTGACACCGCGGTAAGCGCATTGCTCAGCGGAAATCTGGACTACGATCCCAATGTTCACTGTAACCACCATGACCACGAACACGGCGAGGCTGACCACACCTGTGGTGACAACGGCTGCAGTAAGCATGGCTGCCATTGATATGGAACACACACTGACACAACTTCCGTTCTGGTCATCCTTGACCGAACAGGAGCAAGAAACGCTGCGCCGAAGTGCCTTTGTCCGTCATTATGAAAAGGGTGCGTTCGTACACGGCAGTGACAACGAATGTCTTGGAATGATGTTCGTTCTTTCCGGCGAGATCCGCACCTATCTTCTCTCTGAGGAGGGGCGGGAAGTAACGCTGTTCCGCCTGTATCCGGGCGAACTATGCGTGCTTTCTGCCTCCTGCGTGATCAGTCAAATCACCTTTGATACGCAAATGACCGCCGGATCGGATACCGAGATTCTGATTATCCCTGCAAATGTCATTGCTGCGCTCAAGGAGAACAATCTATATGTCCGCTGCTTCCTCTATGAGTTGGCAACGAAACGGTTTTCTGATGTGATGTGGGCAATGCAGCAGATCATGTTCAAGGGATTGGATCAGCGGCTGGCAGAATTTCTCCTTGCCGAAGCGGAGCGTACCGGCTCCGACACGATACGCATGACCCATGAGCAGATCGCCCAGCACATCAGCTCGGCGCGGGAGGCGGTGGCACGGATGCTCAAAAGTTTCTCGGAGGACGGGCTTGTGGCACTAAGACGAGGTGCAATTACGCTGCGGGATAAGAACAGACTAAATCGTTTGAAATAGATGTGACTTTGTCACAGAAAAATACTTTGTCCTGCGGTATGATAAAGCCACAATCAAGAAACAAGAAAGAGGTGGCGAACATGAAAATCAAGCTCAATCCCGATCAGGAGATTGTCAATACCATCCGGGAAGGACTCAAGCGCACCGGCGGGTACTGTCCCTGCCGCAGGGAGCGCACAGAGGCAAACAAATGTATGTGTCAGGAGTTTAAGGATCAAATTGCAGATCCGGACTTCGAGGGATTCTGCCACTGTATGCTTTACTACAAGTCCTTGCAGGAGTAAAGGAGGAACGCTATGCTGTCAAAGTGCGCCGCGGCTGCTACGCCACCGTGGATATGGAGCGCTGCGTAGGCTGCGGCAAGTGCGCAAAGCTATGTCCGGTCGGCTGCATTGAGGTGAAAGTGAGGGCTGATGCATGAAAGTAAAGCATTGGTACGATTACCTGTGGGTATATGCCATCATCTATTTTGCACTGGGTTTTTTCAATATCCTGTTTGCATGGCTGGGCATGATCGATTTTCTTCTGCCACTGTTCTTAGCTATCTTTGGCGGGAACAAATTCTTTTGCAACCACCTCTGCGGACGGGGACAACTGTTCAGCAACATGGTGTGCGTTTTGCCCGATGGGAACCATGACGCAGGGTATTTGCAAGCTGAAAAACAAAGAATAATTAAGGATAACAGAAAGGAGTCTTTCTCATGACTGAACTGAAAATTACTGCTGTGAATTTTGAAAATGAGGTACTGCGTTCCGACAAACCAGTTTTGCTGGATTTCTATGCAGACTGGTGCGGACCGTGCAAAATGCTCTCTCCTATACTTCATGAGCTTGCCGAAGAAAAAAGCGGTACACTCAAGGTGGGCAAGGTCAATGTGGACGAGCAGATGGATCTGGCAATGCGCTTTCAGGTGTCCAATATCCCGATGCTGGTCGTATTCAAGGACGGGAAAGCTGTCGCCAAATCGGTGGGCTATCAGCCTAAGTCGGAGATCGTCGCAATGGTGGAGGGTGCAAGATGAAAGTTGTGATCGTAGGCGGTGTGGCGGGCGGTGCTTCTGCCGCCGCCCGCATCCGCCGTTTGGATGAACATGCGCAGATTATCATGATTGAGCGCAGCGGTTATGTATCCTACGCCAACTGCGGCCTGCCGTATTATGTGGGTGGTGTGATCAAGGAGCAGGAAGAACTGACACTGCAAACCCCGGAAAGCTTCTGGAATCGCTTTCGCATTGATGTGCGGGTACGGCAGGAAGTAACGGCAATCAATCCCGCGGAGAAAACCGTCACTGTCCGTGCGCTGGACAGCAGGAAGATCTATACGGAAACCTATGACAAGCTGCTCCTCGCACCCGGGGCAAAGCCGACGGTTCCTGCGCTTTCCGGTGTCAGCAGTGAGCGTGTTTTCACGCTGCGCACCGTGGAGGATACCCTCCGCATTAGGCACTTTGTAGAGGATCAGAAACCGAAAACCGCTGTTTTGGCTGGCGGCGGCTTTATCGGTTTGGAAATGGCGGAAAACCTTGCAAAAATGGGTGTTTACGTCACCATCGTTCAGCGTCCCCAGCAGCTATTAGCGCCGCTGGATGCGGATATGGCGAGCTTTGTCCATGCAGAAATGCGTAGACACGGCGTGGCTCTGCGGTTAGGTGAAACCGTCATCGGATTCCGGCAGAACGGAGACTCCGTGTTGACGCTGCTGGAAGGAAGCGAGCCACTGCATTCGGATATGGTGCTGCTGGCCATCGGTGTTACCCCGGATACGCATTTGGCAAAAGATGCCGGACTCAGACTTGGTATTCGTGGCAGCATTGCTGTCAACGAGCGGATGGAAACCTCCGTGCCGGACATCTACGCTGTGGGTGATGCCATAGAGGTCACCCATTTTGTGACCGGGCAGAAAACGTTAATTTCGCTGGCGGGTCCTGCCAACAAGCAGGGGCGCATTGCCGCTGACAATATCTGCGGCGGAAACAGCCACTTTCACGGCTCTCAGGGTTCATCTGTTCTGAAACTGTTTGACTTGACAGCGGCCTCTACGGGGATTAACGAAAAGGCGGCGCAGACAGCAGGGATCGTTTATGACAAAGTCATACTTTTCCCGGCCTCCCACGCTACCTACTACCCCGGTGCGCAGTCCTTGACGATGAAGGTACTGTACGAGAAGGAGACCCTGCGTCTGCTGGGGGGGCAGATTGTTGGCGGTAACGGCGTGGACAAGCGCATTGATGTGATAGCAACTGCCATTCGCGCAAAAATGACAGCACGGGAACTGACGGAGCTTGACCTTTCCTATGCACCGCCCTATTCCTCCGCCAAAGACCCGGTCAATATGGCTGGCTTTATGATCGAGGACTTGGAGAGCGGGAAGGTGCGGCAGTTCCATTGGAATGATGTTGAGGACTTGCCTTGCGATGGCAGTGCGACGCTACTGGATGTCCGCACGGCGTGGGAGTATCAGCGGGGTCATCTGGACGGCTTTCGGAATATTCCCTTGGACGATTTGCGGGAGCATTTGAACGAATTAGACCGGGGTAAGCCTGTCTATGTGAATTGCCAGACAGGGCTTCGCAGTTATCTGGCCTGCCGTCTTTTGACACAGTACGGTTTCACCTGTGCCCATCTTTCCGGTGGATACAGATTTTATCAGGTCGTAACAAAAGAGCCTCAGACAGTGCTGAGCGCCTATCCCTGCGGAATGAAGAAACTATGAGTGAAAATCGCAGGTATCAGGCAAAGCATCCTATCAGACCATTTTACCAATGCCAGTAAAATGGTCTATTCCTCTTTTTTCTTCACCTTGTCATAATACGCCTTATACCTGTAAATTGTCCTCTCGCTGACATTGTTCCGTTTTGCAATCTCTACCATAGTCATGCCGCTTTCATATCCGGCAACAAAATCGTTATAGATTGCCATGCCGTCCCATCTTCCTTATATTTAATAGTTCTCTCCTGCCATCCGAAAGGGTGTACTGGTGTCGCAATAGTACAGTTCGGTCCAAAATAAACATTATTTCCAATCCGTACAGGACAAGTATCTAAAACTGTGAAATTAAAATTTGCATAGCAGTTATCGCCCATGCTTGTGAATACTCCATAGTCAAATTGAACCGGTCCCTGAAGATATACACCTTTCCCCCGATTCGGCAGCAATTCATCCAGTATCTGCTTTCTGACTGCTATCTGATCCTCAAATGTATTGTTGTACTGCTGAGAAAGCTTATGCGCTTTTACCCTCAAAGTACTCAGTATTTCATCGCTCGGATCATAGATTTTTCCCGAAAGCATTTTTTCCTGTTCCGTCATAGTAGTGTCCATCTTCTTAGAATCTGATTTGTTTTAAAATCTCCTCTTTCTCCGGCATGACTCGAAGTGCGCCTCTTCTAGTGGTAATGATGGAGGCGGCCGCGTTGGCGAAGGTAAGCATTTCTTCCATGTCCTGTCTGATCAGGTTTTGATATCCCTTCTTCAAAATCTGATGCAGCATACAGCCCATAAAGGTATCTCCCGCGCCGGTCGTTTCAATCGTATTTTCATTCAGGAATGCCGAAACCTCTGCCGTCTTCTCTCCGCAATAAGCACGACTGCCAGCTTTTCCCAATGATAAAAAAATCAGAGGAATCTGGAATTCTACCCGAAGCTGCTGTATAGCCTTCTCATAATCCTGTTCACCGGTAAACCATACCAGCTCATCATCGGATATTTTCAATATATGACAATGTCCCATTCCATATCGAATCTGTTCCTTTGCCAGTTCCTCACTCTCCCATAAAGGCTTTCTTAAGTTCGGGTCAAAAGAAATCCAGACACCCGCTTTCTCAGCTGCCTCAATGGCGCTCACGGTTGCCGTTCTCACCGGCTCATCTGTAAGAGAAAGGGAACCATAATGAAAAATCTTTGCATTTCGTATCAGTTCTTCCTTCACTTCTTCCCTGCGAAGCATCATATCCGCTCCCGGCTTCCTGTAAAAGGAAAAATCCCTATCTCCATCTTCTTTCTTTTGTACAACTGCCAAAGTTGTATGTACTTTTTTATCAAAACACAAACCTTCTGTTGAAATTCCGGTTTCCTTCAAGGCTTTCTCCAACTGTAATCCAAAACCATCCTGACCAACTTTACCAATAAAAGCCGTTTTCCTTCCCAGCTTTTGCAACATGGCAAGCACATTACATGGGGCTCCTCCCGGATTCGCTTCAAAAATCGGATTTCCCTGTTCACTATATCCATTTTGTGTAAAGTCAATGAGTAGTTCTCCCATTGCTACAACATCATATTTTTCCATTACTTTACCTCAATATCATATTGGGTTACATCCAAATATGTCTTTCCGTTACTTGCAAAACGAATTCCAGAAGCATCTACCGGTGTATAAATCAGCGAGGTCATTACCTGTTCCCCATCATTTACGAATATCTCCACGGAAAATCTGTCTACTAAAATTCTAAGATTTATCACATCTTTTTTATCTGAGACATATATGCTGCGCGTGCTTATTGTATCCTTCTTAAAACCAGAATGGGTACGGTCAAATGTAATTGTTTTTTCATCTCTGTCATAGATTATTTCTGAATAGTGCTTTTCATCCGCAGCCAGTTTTATTTTAAATTTTCCATATTCCTTCCCTTTAAGAGCTATTTGCAGATCGATACTTCTTCCACTAATGCCTTTCAATCCTGTCTCTTCGTGAATACAAACATTATCGTAACTTATAACATTGCTGCGATAATTTTCAAGTTCACGCACTGGCATCTGACAAATTCTTCCACCCTTCATTGATAACTCTCTCGGAATAGTCATCATACCTGAATATCGCTGAGTATCGGGATACATTGGATTATCCCATGACTGCATCCAGCCAATCAAAATTCTTCTTCCATCCTCTGTCTCCATAGTCTGTGGTGCATAGAAATCAAGTCCATAATCTACGCACTGTACTTTTTCTCTCATAAACTTCAGCATTTCTCTGTCATAGTTTCCAATCAAAAATGCTGTATTGTTACCATTGTGAAATTCCAATCCTTCTGCTTCCATTTCCTGTGGCGAAATCATAAGAACCTGTTTTCCATCTAGAGGGTAAAAATCCGGACATTCCCACATCCTTCCTATCTTATTTTCACTACGGTCTAAAATTCCTGCAAATTCCCATTTTTCCGGCTTTTCTGCACAAAACAACGCAATCTGACCGCTTCCGTCACTATGGCGGCTTCCGGCAACCATATAGTATTTACCATTTTCCTTCCATACTTTCGGATCTCTGAAATCTTCCAGACTACTGCCTTCTGGTAACATATCCGCAGTCACAACCGGATTGTTTTCAATTTTTTCATATTCAACACCATTTCCTATCGCAACGCATTGATTCTGGCGGATACATTTTTCTCCATTTGGGGCTGCTTTTTCTTCTACGCCTGTATAAATCAGTATCTGCTTTTCCCCATCTTCAATGGCACTACCGGAAAATACCCCAGAATTGTCATAGTCCTGATCTGGAGCCAATGCTGTTGGAAGGTATTCCCACTTGATAAAATCCGTACTTTTTGCATGTCCCCAATGCATAGAATCCCAGTGTGTTGCATACGGATAATACTGGAAGAATAAGTGATGTTCCCCTTTATAGTCAGAAAACCCATTAGGATCATTCATCCAGCCAACCGGGTTGGAAAAGTGAAAAGCCGGTCTGCTCTCCTTTGCTATCTTCGCACTTTCTACTTTTTCATATTTTCTTGCTTTTTCTAACATTTCACTCATATTTTTCTCCCTTCGTTGTCTATCACTATTTTTCTTTTGACAAAGAGTCCAGATATGCATCAAAATATTTCTGTTTGATTTCCAGGTATTCCGACAATCCGTAGTCTTCCATTTTCTGCAAATATCCGTCCCATTCCTCTTCAATTCCGCCATTCAAAATCCAGCTTGCCTTCATCTGTTCTGCATATTTCTTGATATCCGTATCAAGCTGTGAAACCCTGTTCGTATCCTCCATGCTCATAAAAACATTTGGAAATACATATTTGCTGTTCATATCAGAAAGATACGTTTCATGCATATTATCAAGGCGCCATTTTGCGTCATCAGGTTCTGTTACATACACGTTGTAATACTCATTCAAAATAGCAAGTGGTCCATTAACTGACTGGTTCTCACGAATTTCAACCGGAGATTTGCCACTAAGATCCATGTGTCTTAACATTGGCTCTCCATCAGCATTTGTACTCATTTCGAAAATGTTATCACTATTTTCCTCACCATAAGTGCCCCAGTTATTCTGTGCAGACTGAATAGGGTTGTACATTTGATCAATCCACGCAGCTGCAAGTGCTGTATCTCTGCAATTTGAAGTAAGAACACAACGTCCCCTGTCGAATCCACTTGTCTCACTACCATTCTGTCTTGTTATGTTTACAAGGCCTTCAGGTCCTGCAAGCGCCGGCATCATTACATAATCTTCATAATTATCAATATTCGCTATATCCCAGGAAAAGCATAATCCATATCTGTGATTCTTTCCTTTTGCCACATAAGTAGACCAGTCTTGCGTAAAAGCCTCCGGATCCACCAAATCTTCCTCTACCAAATGATGCAGCCAGATAATTCCTTCCTTATATCCTTCCTGTACGGTGGTATAAATTACTTTTCCTTCATCTGTTACTGCAAAATGATCCCCTGTGTCTCCATATCCTTCGCCAAATCCATTCATTAAAATAGCAGGATCCTGGTCTCCATTGTTAATAATAAAGGACATTGGTATCACGCCACCTGTAATATCAAATTCTTGTTGTAGTTCATTTGCATGATCACGAAAGGCAATCAAAACTTCTTCTAATTCCTCTGTTGTTTTTGGCATTTCTAACCCCAGATAATCCAGCCATTTCCTGTTTATATATGGAATATCACCAATTGCCTGTATGGCTTCTTTTCCTGCTCCAAGCTGCTCAATCCATGGGAAAGAATATATATGTCCATCCGGGGCGGTACACATTACCCTGTATTCCGGATATTTTTCAAAAACAGCTTGTAAATTCGGCATATATTTATCAATCAGGTTCTCTAAAGGAATAATAATTCCCTGTTTTGCATAGCGAAGCAAATCATAGTCATTCATTCCTGCTACAAACAATCCGTCAGGCAACGCTCCAAACTGTGCCAAAGCCAGATTTTTCTTATCTCCAAACTGATCAGATACAAAACATGTCCAATTGATATGTACATTCGTCTGTTCTTCCAATCTCATAAATATCGTTCTTTTATTAGGATCCTGCTCTGTTCTGGCAGGTGCATTCGTAATAAATGACAATTCTTTTGTTTCAGACAATGGGAAAGCAACTTCCTCTATCGGTGTTTGTGGATTGATGTCGGCCTGCCCTACTGCCACTTCTCCACAACCAGCTAATGATATACAACTAATAGCAGTCAGTAATATACAAATTGTTCTCTTTATTTCTTTTTTCATCTGCGTTTTCTCCTTCCTACTATTTTTACCCTTTAATGGAACCTACCATAACACCCTTGTCAAAGTATTTTTGGAAAAATGGATACATCACAAGAAGTGGAATACTGGATACTACAATCGTTGAATATTTCAGTAATTCTGCCATTTTTGCCATTTCTGCAGTACTTTGAATATCAGCGATCATTCCCGATTGTGGTGTATTTTGTACCAAAATGGAGCGAAGTACTAACTGTAAAGGCTGCAAATCAGCATCATTTAAATAGATCATTGCATCAAAGTAACTGTTCCACATTCCAACAAATCCCCATAATGCCAGAACTGCAATGATTGGTTTGCAAAGTGGAAGTAAAATCTGGAAGAAGTACTGTATCTCATTTGCTCCATCAATCTGCGCAGCTTCCCATAATTCATTGGAAACAGACTGATAATAGGTTCTTGCCAATATCATATTCCATACATTAAATGCGCCCGGTAACAAAATTGCCCATACTGTATTAACCAGACGAAGCTGATTCATCAAAATAAATGTAGGAATCAATCCTCCTCCAAAAAACATGGTAATCACAAATAATGCATTAAAAAACTTTCTACCTACCAAATCTTTTTTAGACATTGGATAAGCTGCAAGAAGTGTAATGAAAACAGAGAGTGCTGTTGCTGTAATGGAGTAAAAGAAAGAATTTGCAAACCCCCTCCATATCATTTTATCTTCAAGCACTCGTCTATACGCTTCCAGTGACCAGTCACTCGTGCGAAAGCTGATTCCCTGATTATTCAGTACATTTGGATCCATAAAAGAGGCTATGACAACATAAGCAAGCGGAATAACAATTGTTATTGTAAATAATGCTAATACACTATAGCCCAGAAAAAGAATGACTCTGTCAATTGTACTTCTTTTTATTGTCCTTGATTTGTTTTGGTGTGCTCTCATTGTATGTGTATGCCTCCCCTCTCTATAATCCTTCTCCATCGTTTAATTTTGATACAATTCCATTTACAACAAGCAGTAAAATCACATTGATGATGGAATTAAAGATACCCACTGCTGTGGAATAACCATAATCACCATTCAGCAAACCGATCTTATATACGTATGTTGAAATGATTTCTGATGTTGGCAGATTCATTCCTGTCTGAAGTGCATATGCCTTTTCAAATCCAACGCTCATAATATTTCCCGCAGATAGAATGAATTGAATCACAATAATATTTTTAATAGCGGGAAGCTGTACATACCATATCTGCTGTAAAACATTTGCACCGTCAAGCATAGCGGCTTCCTCTAACTCTTTACTTACATTTGATAAGGCTGCCGTATACATGATGGAAGCCCACCCGGCACCTTGCCATATTCCACTGGCTATGTAAATTGTCCGAAACGCCTCCGGCATTGTCATCCAGTTTGTTGATGTTCCCAGAATTTGATTGAGTGGTCCTACCGGAGATAAAAACATTCTCACCATACCACATAAAACGATAACTGATATAAAATTAGGGGCATAGATCAAAAGTTGGATTTTTTTCTTAATACCAACACTTCGAATTTGATTCAATAGCAGTGCCAATATGATTGGCATAGGGAATCCCCATAATAAACCATATAAGCTTAACTTTAGCGTATTTAATAAGTAGGACATGAAATCCGGCGAAGATAAAAAACGTTTGAAATAATCCAGTCCTACCCATTCACTTCCTAAAAGTCCCAGACGTACATTATAATCTTCAAACGCCATAAGAATTCCACCCATTGGCAAATACTTAAAAATAATTGTAAATACAAGTGCCGGCATCAGAAAAAACACATACAATTGCCAGTTTTTCCTGACATAAAACAGTTTCTGCTTCATTGTTTGTTTTCCATTTGTTAAGGTTTTTTTCGCTTCCACCTTTCATACCCCTTCCATTTCCTGCTTTATATTGTAACCGGTAAAGTAACCGGTTACTTCGTTTCTTTTTTAATCATATCTTTTATTACCTTAGAAGTCAAGTTGAAACTATATTTTCATGACTTTTACCAAACATTGCAAGTCAATATTTGGCAGTTATGCATAACCGGTAAAGTAACCGGTTATTTTTTTGATTGAATAACAATTCTGGATTTGATATAATGTAAAACAATAAAGGAGCTGACTATCATGAGCAAAAAAAACGTAACTTTTGATGACATTGCGCGATATACTAATTTTTCAAAGACTACTATTTCACGCTATTTTAATAATCCGGATTCACTTACTTTAAAAAATCAGGAAATCATTGCTCAGGCATTAATTGATTTAGATTATAAAGAGAATAAAGTTGCAAAAATACTTGCAAGCGGAAAAACGGAATTTGTTGGTATTATCGTTCCAAATCTATATCTGCACTACTATTCTGAAATGCTTAACCAAATTCTTTCTTCTTATGAAAAATTTGGATACAAATTTCTTGTTTTTTCCGGAAACTCAAATGAAGCTATAGAACGGCAGTACATCCAGGAATTATTAGCCTATAACATTGAAGGAATGATTGTATTAAGCCATACCATTCCTTCTAAAGAACTGGCCTCCTACAACATTCCTATTGTCACAATTGAACGGGAAGATGAATATATAAGCAGTGTCAATACCGATAACTATATGGGTGGTGTTCAGGCGACAAGTCTGCTAAAGAAATGTAATTGCGATATCTACATTCATATAAATGTAGTTGTTCCCAAATATATCCCCGCGTATGGACGTATTCAGGGTTTTGTTGATACTTGTAGTGATTGTAATCTTTCCTATGAATTACTTCTTAAAGATTTAGGAAACTCTTATGAAGATAACCAAAAGTCTATTCAGGAAATTGCCAGCTATCTGGATAAAGCTTATAAGGGAAAACGAAAAGGAATCTTTCTTGCCAATGATACCTATGCAAACATGTTTTTAAATTCACTCATTCGATCATATGGTTCACTTCCAGATGATTATCAAATAATTGGATTTGACAATTCTCCGATCTCCAATGAAGCTGTCGTTCCTACCAGTACTATCGGACAGCAAATTGATAAAATAGCTGAAACCGCTATGGAAATACTGGTCGAACAAATGAACGAAAGAAAGAAAAGAAAACCTGTTATTCAGACAACACCAGTTCATAAGGTTATTACTCCGGTATTAATTAATCGCGATACCACATGCATTGTCAACCAATCATAAATTTCAAAAAGCGCAGATATGATATTTATGTTACATATTCTATCATATCTGCGCATTATTCTTTTTACAAAGATACTGGTGAATCACTAATTAAATCATCTGAAATGCCTTAAGTGCATCCATTATAGCCTTCTCTTTTTTAAGGGACACTTTGGCTGTTTTGAGTTCTCTGCTTTAGACAGATTATAATTCTCTCTTTCAATAATCCCATTCATCTGTTTCACCTGAGCAATATTCAACGAAGAAACCTTCATCCCATCTTCCCCATATATACCGGGTTATCAATTATCTTCTTGATAAAGCTGGCCGAGAAGCCCGGTATTGTTCCGTTCTGACGCAGCTTCTTTGTATATCCGTGATTGTTCAGATAATTTGCCACGCCATTGATTCCATCATTGGTATGAATATATCTGTCAAAAATCATTTGAATAATTTCCACTTCATCCTCTGCAATGACAAGTTCACCATTTTCCAACCTATATCCATAAGGAGCAAATCTGCCATTCCATTTACCTTCTCTTGCCTTCTGCTCACGTCCCGCCATGGTCTGCACTCTGATATTTTCCCGCTCCATCTCTGCTACTGCAGCAATGATAGATATAAGCAGTTTACCGGCTTCTTTTGAACTGTCAATTCCATCTTCTACACAAATAAGATTCACTCCATAATCCTGCATAAGCTGTAAAGAGCTGAGTACATCCGCATAAATTCCTGACGACCTTTTATATTCTTCCCGGAATGCCCTTCATCGGAATATTCTCCGACAATCTCCATATCCTGAAATTCTGCATATTTCCTAAGCTTGTCCTTCTGTGCATCCAAGCTGTAACCGTCAACCTGAATTGCTGTTGATACACGAGTATATATGTAGCATTTTGTTTTCTTTTTCAATACATTCACTCCCCTCTATTGTGGTAAAATCAAAGTTGGATTTTTCAACAGCGTGGCAATCACCGGGGCATATTTAGATATTCCATAATCTTCAACAATACTGGTTATTCTAGCGC
>ERZ857629.3000-NODE-3000-length-14920-cov-3.507030_pt1 | contig 14920 bp, 10 predicted proteins | sample MGYA00519700_ERZ857629 | MGnify/ENA primary metagenome ERZ857629 (study PRJEB31778, sample SAMEA3449351) | human gut metagenome | biome: human gut; feature: human-associated habitat; material: faeces | place: United Kingdom | collected 2010/2012 ... | reverse complement strand
TAATTGCATTAATTACAGCATTTAAGTTAATGTTATTTCCTGAAATCGTTGAATTAACGCCAAGATCTAATCTTGTATTTGCATAATTCTTAATAGAACCTACCGTTATGTCGCCTGCAGATGACAATGTTTTGCCGTCTGCAACCGTAACGTATGCGGTTTTATTGTCAACAGTACTACCTTCGATAGTTACTGCACCACTAAAGGAAGCATCATCATTAATTGATACTGCACCTTCGTTAACAGTTAACTTACCGCCGTAGATTTTTGAATCTAATGACAAGGAGTTCTTGCCGTTTTTAACAATGTTTCCTGTCTTATTAGTATCTGAATTTACACCGCCTGCAATTGTTACTGTATTTGAATCTCCCGAAACAGTGATATTTCCGTTTGAACTTGTAATTTTTGATGCAGCATCAAAGTTAACATTACCGTTTACTGAACTAATGTTCAAGTTTGCACCTGAACCCAAATCAGTTGTTGTTGAAATGAAGTTTGTATTTCCCTGAATATTAACAATTGAAGAAGCACCTGCATTTATCGAAGAACCTGTCAATGAAGCATTTCCGTTTGTTGTGTCAACTGTCAACGTCGCATTGCTTCCGATTTTAGAGGCAACACTGTTTAATTGAGTTCCTGCCGAACCTCCTTTCAAAGAAAGTGATGTTCCGTCTTTAACCGTCAAAGCAGTGTCAGTCATTGAAATTTCATTTGCAGAAATTACATTGCCCGTACCTTGTTCAACAGTAACAGCCGTGCCGCTGTTTTTCGTTACAAACGAGCCGTTTGTTGCATTTACGGTACCATTATTTCCATTAAATATCAACGAACCGCCTGCAATTTCAATTGCATTACCTGCATTTGAAGCATCTAAACGACTGTCTGCCGATATGTATGTCTTACCACTCGATTGAGCATATTTATCAGTGTATACATTACCTGAAATTATCGAATTACCAAGTACGTTAATTGTACCTGTTGCACTGCTTGCATCATTAACACCAGATAAAGTAACTGTTTTTGAATCAGAAGATGTGATATTAATTTCACCTTTGTTTACAAGTTTAGAACCTGTTGCGAAATCAATGTTTCCTGAATTAGCGGCTAAATTCAAAATTCCGTCAGCATCAACATTTGTAGTCGCATTTGCGCCAAATGCCATATTGCCTGCTCCTGCTGAAACATTCAATGTATCAGTATTACCGGAATTATCACCGATATACAAAGTTGTCGCCTTAGAAGCACCAATTGCAACTGAATATATGTTTTGAGTTCCGTCAAATAAACCTAAATTGTTATCTCCATACAAATTAACAGTTGCACCGTCAAATACAACCGTACTTCCCGTTGCAGGAGCAGTTGTAGATGCCTTAAACGTTGTGTTGTATAGGTTTGACTTTCCACCTGTTAAATTAATTTTATCAGCATTTAAAGTTGCTGTTGTTGAAACATTTCCAAGATTTAAAGTACCACCTGCAATTGTTATATCACCGCTTGTGTATAAATTTCCTGTTGAAACTTTCGTGTTTGTTCCTGATTGAGTATAAGACGTAACAGTTCTTGAAGAATCCGTTTTTGAACCTATTACATCAGTATTCAATGAACCACCTTGAACACCAACTGTTTTTGCATATAAACCGTTAAGATTTACGGTAGAATTACCAAGTTGACTATAATTACCTGACATCGCTTGAATAATGCCAGATTTTGTTCCTGTGCTTGAATTTATTGATGCGTTATTAATTGAAACATCACCGGAAGAAACAACGAGAGAAATATTAGGATTGGAAATATTTCCCAATACCAATTCGCCACCTGTCATTTCAACACCGTTTGCCACTTGGATATTATTTGCGACAGAATTAATTTTGCCGCCTGATTGTTTAAGACTTCCAGTAACTGTCGTATCACCAAGAGCGTTAAATATACCGCCAGATACAATCAAATCTCCTGATACAGAAGTCGTTGTTGAATTTAAAGTACCACCTTGAATATCAACATCCTTTGCGTTTATTTTAGAAACTGTAACTGTTGAGTTGCCTTTTTGGGTATAAGTTTTGTTTATATCAAGTACAGCCGTCTTATCGGAGTTTTCAACACTGACGCCATCAATTGTCAACGAACCTGATTTTGAAACCACGTTTGCGTTTGAGCCAAGATTCATGTTGCCTTTTGCGGTTATATCGTTTTCAACTTCCAATACAGAATTGTTGCCGACTTTTACTGTTCCGCCATTAATATCAAAAGTACCGCCTGCACGCATCATTGTAGAATCTGATGCCGTACCGTCTTTCAAAGTTAAAGAACCACCGCTCACAGTAACGTTTCCATCAACTGTCGCATATTTATTTACAGTTGCTTGACCGCCTGATATCGCTGCATTACCACCAATATAAGCATTCTCTGCAACCAAAGTTCCATTTGTTTGAGTATAATTTCCCGAAACTTTTGATGAATTTGTCCCAAGGTTTGTTACGGTCAATGTACCGCCTGACAATGTAGCAGAACCGTTTTCAACCGACAAAGTTTCGGCATTTACAACAGAACCGTCGCCAGTTTGTTGATACCCTGTCGTCGCTTTGATGACACCACTTTTATTGCCGGAAGTGGAATTAATCTTTCCGCCTGAAACTGTAACCTTTCCGTTTGCAGTATCAGTTGCCGATAGGACAGAAGAAGCGCCGAGTATTAACTCGCCGCCGTTTAATTGAACTTCTTTTGCATTAACAACCTTGCCGTCAGCAACATTTACCGTTCCACCATTTTGTGAATAATTTGAACTGAGTGTCAAACCATTGTTTAAAGCAACTGTTGAAGTAGAATTTGAATCCAGCGTAAAAGATGCTGCATTTACAAACTCTGTAAACGTTACGGGCATTGAACTGTTAATAAGAATGCTTGCCGTACCGGCAATTGAGCCTAAACTAACACCTTGTGTTTCTGCACCGTTACCAATAACCAAAGAAGAGGATCCGACGAAATTTAAAGCGTTTGTAATACCGATATCATATAGCGTTAAAGATTTTCCGGTTGCAATAGTGATGCCTTGACCCGACAAAGTAAACTTGTTTCCGGCAGAAGATGCAAGCACAACATTGACCGAGTTTTCAATCGCATTTGCAGTTGAAATGTCGTTCAATATTGTTCCTGAGCCACCGTCAACGGTCATAAGTTGAGTCAATTCGGTTTCATTCGTTATATCCGCTGCCTCAGATACAGGTGCCGTAGAACAAAATGTCAGCATTGCTAACAAAAATCCGGCAAATTTCTTAAAATCCATTTGTATTAATCCTCTTTGAATGTTTGGTACCAACAAAAAATTAGTTCGCTATTACTAATCGTCCTGACAATTATATCATTAGATACAACAATATACTATATGGGCTATTCTTTTCTAACTCCAATTATAGGAGAAAGTAAAGTACGACACCGCCCACAACGGCTAAACCGAAAGATTTTAGGATTTTCTTTTGCATTTGTAACAATTTTTGCCATATTTAGTTGTCATCACCATGTTTTAACAAAAATTTACAGACAACCAAAGGTTTACAAACAAATTTTAAAGAAAAACTTTACCTGAAACAACTCCTAAAACGCTGTCGTAGCAAAGGCTTTAATAAAAATCATATTTTTTAAAAAATTTTAAAACAAACTACTTGCATTTTTATTTCTTGCATGTATAATAAAAATACGCAAGGGCGTTTAGCTCAGTTGGTAGAGCGCCTCCCTTACAAGGAGGATGTCGGGAGTTCGAGCCTCTCAACGCCCACCATTAAAAGAACCGCTTCGGTGGTTCTTTTTTTTGCATAAAAAAGGCGAAAGAAAAACTTTCGCCCCTTCTAATATTATTAACTGATTAGTTAAAATATCTCTTTAACAAGCCTTCAAAACCTTGACCGTGGCGTGCTTCATCACGAGCCATTTCATGAACTGTATCGTGAATTGCATCATATCCGAGTTGTTTTGCTCTTTTTGCGATTTCAAATTTTGCTTCACAAGCACCACGTTCTGCTTCTGCTCTCATTTCCAAGTTTTTCTTTGTAGATGTTGTCAAAACTTCACCGAGCAATTCTGCAAATTTTGCAGCGTGTTCTGCTTCTTCAAACGCATATCTCTTATATGCTTCCGCAATTTCGGGATATCCTTCTCTTTCTGCTTGTCTTGCCATTGCAAGATACATTCCGACTTCTGTACATTCGCCTGTAAAGTGGTCATGTAAACCTTTTAAAACTTCTGCATCAACATCTTTGCCAACGCCCACAACGTGTTCTGCCGCATAGCCTGTATTTTCGCTTTCATCAACTTTCTTAAATTTATCTGCCGGAACTCCGCAAATCGGACATTTTTCAGGGGCAGAATCTCCTTCGTGAACGTATCCGCATACAGTACATACAAATTTTGTCATAATGTTTCTTCCTTTCTGAATAAAGTTACAAGGAATATTTTAACACGTACAAAAAAACTATCAAGACAGGTATTTTTGAGCAGAAATAACCCTGTTTATGCCGTCTAAATCTTTTGTCAACTCAATGTTTACAAAGCCGTTTTGCAAGAAATAATCAGCAACTTCGCTACTTTGATTTTCACCCAATTCAAAAACTATATACCCTTTATCCAACAAATAATTTTCTGCTTCTTTTATAATTTTTTTATAAAAAAACAATCCGTCATCATCGGCAAATAAAGCATCATGAGGTTCAAAAGCAAAAACGTCGCCTTGCACTCTGTTTACATCTTTTTTTGAAATATAAGGAGGATTAGAAACAATCAAATTAAAATTTCCCGTAATACCCGAAAAAACGTCTGAACAAACAAAATTTATCCTACTGTCAACAAAATAACGACAGGCATTTTTCTTTGCAACAGCAAGGGCTTTTTCGGATATATCAAAAGCCGTTATTTCAGATTTTTCGTAAAATTTTGCCAATTCAACACTTATGCAACCGCTTCCCGTTCCTATATCCAAAATTTTTAAACTTTCTTGTTTTGCAAATTTAGACAAACTTTTTTCAACGGCAATTTCTGTTTCCGGTCTTGGAATTAAAGTATGTTTATCAACAAAATACCTGTTTCCCGCAAAATAAGCCTCTCCAACCAAATATTGCAGCGGAACATTAGTTTTTATACGTTTCTTCAAAACCGATGCAATTTGTTGACATTCATCTTCATCAAGACTCTTTCCTCTAATAAAATCAATGCTTTTAAGTCCTGTCAACATTTCTATGACAAAATCAATTTCCGAATCTTTTTCATATTGGGAAATATTTTTATCCGAATATAATGCTCTAAAATCTTGTTTATAATTCATCATTTTTTCCATGTTTTTCCAATATTTCGGAAATCAAATTTTTCAAATCCAATTTTGATTTATCATTCAAATCGACTTTTTCTTCTTTATATTTAAAACACAAAGACGAATAGTACGAAAGTTGTCTCTTTGTTGGTTTTTCATGACTTTGTCGCCATTCGGTTGCACGGTGGCGAGCAATCTTTGCTTCTGCCTTTTGCTTTTCATAAAAAGGTTTTTGTTGTTCTTTATACTGAAAATATTTGATTTTTTCTCTGATTACATTTTTGACATCTTTTTCAAATTTTTCATCATACAAAAATTCTTTCATCCAAGAAAAAGAATTACCCTGCATTGCCGTTCTGTACTCTATTTCCTCGATAAAATTCTGCCAAATCGTGTCAACATCAAGCGTCTGATATTTTTTAACAAAGCATTTTAAAAAACTCAAAAGGGAAGACTTTTGATTTTTAGAAAAACTATCCAACACAAAAAAACGCAAATTATACATTAGTCAAACAAATCTGCAACGGAGAATTTATGAATATTATTTTTTACACTAATAACCAAATTTTTCTTAAATATAGGATTTGACTGAGTTTTAGCACGCATATCAAACTTACTGTCAACTTTTTCCGACGGTTTAATATGTTGTGTAATATCTATAATATTCGTTTCTTTTTCCATAGTATCCATTGTAACTGATTTTTTTAAAAAAACATCATCAATTTGATATAAAACAAAGTTTAATATTTTTTTGCCAGTTATATTAACTTTTTTATCATAATATCCAAAAATATTCAAATATATGGTATTATTATACAGTAATTCAGCGGGAGTTTTATGGCAAAAAGACTTTTACATATGCTTCTTTTCATTTTGGCATCCATGACCATTATCTTAATTTTGGTTATTCCTGTTGTATTTTTCAACACATCTGATGCAAGAGAAGTCAGAAGTTTAGTTGCAAAACAGACCATTGCTCCGCAAAGACTTTTTATAGCAAGTTGGAGAAACATTAAATCCTTATACGTCGATCCATCAATGAATCATCAAGATTGGACAAGATGGAAGTACAGATACTTGAAACACATCAAAACCGATGAAGATGTTGCAATCGCTGTAAATACAATGCTCGCAAGTTTAGACGACCCTCACTCGGAATTTTTTGACAAGAAAAAATACAATTTGCAAGACACTTACATAAGAGAAAACAAAGACGGACGTGATTCAATATTCAAATCACCTTCCGGAACAACCGTTCAAATGAAGGTTATTGCAGGAATTGTGCAGGAAGCGGTAGTTACTGTCGGTTCAAAATATTATGAAAATCCCAAAAAAGGAGACATGATTTTGAGCATAAACAACTACCCTCTTAAGGGCATGGAAATAAACAGCGCCGTTAAATTAATCCGAGGAACGAGCAGTTTTTCAAAAGTTGAAATTTTGAGAAATAACAAACTGATGACCATGTCTTTGGTAAAAGGCTCGATGAGCATTGACAAATTGACATATCGAATTATTGATAACAACATTGTATACATTTCAATTTTTTCACTTATGGGAGATAAAGCACCTTCCGAATTTAACAAAATTATCAAAAATAACAAAAACGCAAACGGCTACATCATTGACCTTAGAGGCGATGTCGGCGGTTTATTTCTCAATGCAATGTACATCGCAGATGAACTCATAGACCACGGAAATTTGCTTACAATTCATTACAGAGACGGAAGCCAATATACAATCAACGCTCAATTGCCTTCCGAACCTCCGCAAAAGCCAATTGTCGTTTTAATTAACAGAAAAACTGCAAGTTCATCGGAAATTCTGGCAGGAACACTTAGAAGCAATAACAAAGCGATTTTGGTCGGAGAACATACTTACGGAAAAACAAGTATCCAAAAAATTATCCCTATGCCTAACGAAACAGGAATAAATCTTACAACGGCAAAATATACCTTCGGTGATGAAAAAATGCTTGAAAACGGCTATATTGAGCCCGATTATCAGGTTAAAATAACAATAAAAGACATTTTGACAGGCAAAGATACTCAACTCAACAAAGCCGTTGAAATAATCAAAAAAATAAATAAAAATACAAAATAGTAATATGAGTAGTTGATATTTTTTAAGAAAAGAGCACTAATTAAAAAAAAATGATATAATAACTCAAAACATTCGTGATTATGAAAGGCTCAAATGGATATACTAAGATTCCATAACGACTTTAATAAATTGGTCGAAATTCTTCCAAAAGATATTGTTTCTTTTTTATCGAACATTTATGTAGATGACATAATAGAGATAGTTTTAGACTTGGGTAGAAACCCTGAAATAAGGCATGCCGACGGCAAAACAGAGTATATTGACAACCGTTTGGTTACAGAAGAAGATATTAACCATACCACATCATTAATACCCCCGTTTACACACGATAACCGTTCGGGATTACCCGGGACATTGCACAGAATCAGCGCAATACGCAACCGTCAGGGAAAGGTTGTCGGTTTAACTTGTCGTATCGGTAGAGTTGTTACAGGGACAATCGAATGTATAAAAGACTTTGTAATGCAAAACAAGAGTATTTTATTCTTGGGACGTCCCGGAGTCGGCAAAACAACTAAATTAAGAGAAATATCAAGACTTGTATCTGATGAATTGGGCAAAAGAGTTGTCATTATTGACACTTCAAACGAAATTGCAGGAGATGGAGATACTCCTCACCCTGCAATCGGCAAAGCAAGAAGAATGCAAGTTCCTCAACCCGAAATGCAAAAAGACATAATGATAGAAGCCGTTGAAAACCATACACCGGAAGTCATCGTTGTCGATGAAATCGGAACGGAAGCAGAAGCACAAGCGGCAAGAACCATCGCAGAACGTGGCGTTATGCTTATCGCAACCGCACACGGGAACAATTTGGAAAGTTTGATAAAAAACCCTGTTCTGTCAGATTTGGTCGGCGGAGTAAGTTCCGTAACATTGGGTGATGACGAAGCAAAAAGGAGAGGCTCGCAAAAAACCGTTTTAGAAAGAGAAAAACAGCCGACTTTTGATATTGTAATTGAAATTGTGGACAGAAACACGCTTGCGGTTTACAAAAACACATCAGAAGCAGTTGACTACATACTCAGAGGCTGGCCAATCCGACCTGAAATCCGAAAGGTTGACCAAGGCTACAAAGAGCCGAACATCATTGATGAAGTAAAAAAACTTGATGATAAAATTCAAGATATGTCAAACCAAAGTCTTAAATTTAGTTTTTCAAGACAAGAATACGTAAATCAGGTTAAAGATTACAAAAAAATATACATTTATGCAGTCAGCAGAACCGTGATAGAAAAAGTTATCGAACGCTTGGATTTGCACGCTGAAATAACACGTAAAATTGAAGATGCTGATGTAGTTATTGCACACAAAGCGTATTCAAAAGGCGGAAATAAAATTTTGAGCACCGCAAACGATTACAGGCTTCCGATTTACTATATCCGTTCTAACTCAATGGCTCAAATACAAAAAGTCGTAAAAGAAGCATTGAAAATAACCGATACGGAAAACTCGGTTCAAGGCTACTGCGACGAAGCAGAAAAGGCTTTGGACGAAACAACAAAAGCAATTGAGGAAGTATTAAAAGAGAATAAAGACGTTGAATTAAAACCTCAAAATCAAAAAATCAGAAAACTCCAACACGAACTTATCGAGCAAAATAACCTTACAAGCGAAAGCATCGGCGAAGGAGATAACAGGCACGTAATTATTTTCTGCAACAAAAGCGAAAACAATTAAGTTATTGTTATTTTGACTTTTTGATAATATAATCAAATCAAAAAAAGGTTACATCGTGGGAATAACATTAGACAATAAACTGGGATTAATAGCGGGAAACGGACAATTGCCCGTAATATGGGCAAAAAACGCACAAGAAAACGGAATTGAAGTAGTAACAATATCACTTTCATCCGACAATAAAAAAGACTTGAAAAAGTTTTGCAAAAATGTTTACGATTTTGGCCCCGGACAAATAGAAAAAATATCAGAAACACTTCAAAATGAAGGCATTAAACAACTTGCGTTCATTGGAAAAGTTCACAAAGGATTGGTATTAAAAAGACCAAAATTTGACGCAAAAGCAATAGAATTGCTGAAACAAGCAAAAAGACTCAATGATGATGCGATTATGCTTTTAGCGGTTTCAGAATTGGAAAAAATCGGAATAACCGTACTCGACCAAACCATTTTTATTAAAAATCTCATGGTTCCGACAGGTGTTCTCGGAAAACACAAACCCACAAAAGAACAAGAAGAAGATGCGCACTACGGTTTTTGGGTAGCAAAAGCAATGGGACAGGTTGATATCGGTCAAACAGTCGTAATCAAAGACAAAATGGTTATGGCAGTTGAAGCAATTGAAGGTACGGATAAATGTATTGAACGTGGTGCAAAAATAGCGAAAAAAGGCGCAGTCGTTGTTAAAACGGCAAAACCATCACAAGATACAAGATTTGATGTACCTGCATTCGGACTTGCAACATTAAAAATGATGAAAAAGAATAAAGCATCGGTTATTGCGGTAGAAGCAGGAAAAACTATCATTGTTGACCAGCAAAAAACAATAGAATATGCGGATGCAAACAATATTGTTGTTATGGCATTATGAAGAAAATATTTATAATAACAGGCGAATATTCAGGAGATAAGCACGCTGCTGACGTTGCAAGACACATTTTGCAGCACAATCCCGATGTGTCAATAGAAGCCGTCGGCGGAGAAAACCTTGCAAATGCAGGCGTTAAATTATTTTGCAATCATGAAAAAATGTCCGCTGTCGGACTTAGTTTACAGATAATTTTAAACCATATTTTGCTCGGAAAAAAGATTGCAGACTACCTTATAAATGACTACAAACCCGATTTAGTCTTGCTGGTAGACTACGGCGGCTTCAACCTTAATATTTCAAAGGTATTGAAAAAGGCAGGATTAAAGATTTTTTACTACATTCCGCCTCAAATATGGGCTTCAAGAAAATGGAGAATAAATACCGTAAAAAAATACATAGACAAGGTTATAACCATTTTCCCGTTTGAAATACCAATGTACAAAGAAGCAGGCATAGATGCCGTATTTGCAGGGCATCCGCTTGTCAACCAAATGCCGACAATCTCAAATAAAGAAGAATTTTTCAAAGAACAAGGGCTTGATTTGAACAAAAAACTTGTTTCAATTTTCCCCGGATCAAGAATTTTTGAAATAAAAAATTTACTGAAAATTTTTATAAAATCAGCAGATATGATAAGGGAAAAATATCCTGATACCCAATTTGTAATATGCCAAGCGCCAACGATTAAAGACGAGCAAATTATAAAGGAAGTCCCTGACTATATCAAAATCATAAAGCATAAAAATTATGAACTTTTGGCTCTTTCGGACGCACTTATTTTGGCATCGGGAACAGTCGCTCTTGAAGCAACACTGTATGAAACACCGATGATAATAAGTTACAAAGGACCAGAACTGTTTTATCTGATATACCTTTTGGTCAGATGTATAACCAGAGTTTCACTCCCTAATATCATAACCGACAGCGACATTGTCCCCGAACTCGTTCAGGGCAAAGCAAAACCTGAAATTATTGCAAAACACATCGAAGAATTAATCTCCGATGAAAATAAAGCAGAAGAAATGAAAAATAATTTAAGAAATGTTAAGCATTTTTTAACCGATAAAAATTCTGCCGAAGAAGCAGCAAAAATTATTTTGTCCAACATTCAATAAAGATAAGGGTTTTAAAAAACATTAATCATAATATTTTTTAGCAGTATAATTAATTGTAAAAAATGTAACAAAAAAGAAAAATTTTTTTGATTTTGGTAGCAATTTTTTTTTTGTTGAAGACTTTGTTTTGACGTAGTTCAGAAAGACAATAATCGTGCAAGAATCAGAAATAATAACAAACAATATTAATAACGTTCAAAAACCTGAAACACAAAGGTTTTCCAACCCTATAAGAAAAACAGGCTTAATTGCGAAAATAAATGCTTTAAACGGTAAAACAACAACGAATAAAGCCAATTCTACATACACGGAAAAGCCATTACAAGCAGTCAATTACCCTGAATTTATCAAACTTCTGAACGATATAACAATAAACAGCACGAATTTACACAACCTGTTTTTGGCATGCCACCAATTATTCACTAACAAATTAAACACAACTTACATGTCGTTAGGGATAATAAACAAGAAGTCGAACTGCATTAATATCCAACTTGCAGACAAAATCGGAAGTATTTTTTCATCAAGAGTATTTTTGAACGAAGATTCAAACGAGATTGTTAAAACCGTAAATTCAGGAATATTTTCAATTCACAATAACAACTCCTTCTTGAAAATTCCGTATTTAGCACCAACTCCGTCCATCATCATTCCGATAGCATCTTTGGGTGAAAAAATCGGTGTAATGATAGTCGGCGACTACCAAATAGACAGTAAAATAGATTTATATCAATTGATAGCAAACTATTTTGGCTTATTTATAACAAATTTTGAGTTGAAAGACAAAGCATCAAAGAATACGTACTTGGATAACCTTACGGGCTTGTGCTCTCACAGACAATTCCAAGAAATTCTTGCAAAAGAAATAAAAAGTGCAGATGACACAAAATCAGCAGTATCGGTTGTCTTATTCGACGTAAACAATATTTCAAAAATCAATAAAGAATTTGGACACGCAAAAGGTGATGAAATAATCAGAAAAGTTGCAGAAAAGATTGCCGAAAACATCAAAAAACAAGATACGGCAGGAAGATACGGCGGCGACGAAATTGCGGTTATTTTACCGGGAATGTCCACAAGTGAAGCAAAATATTTAGCAGAATATTTGAACTATACTATTTCATGCTGCATGATAGATAACGTCGGACCAATAAGAGTTTCCGTCGGACTTGCTTCATATCCCGAGGCATCTGTTGACCAAGAAAAACTTTTAATTCTTGCAGAACAAGCAATGTACATTTCAAAGAGCAAAGGCTGTAAAAACGGAATGTCGACCATTGTAAGTTCACAAGACTATGACTTCTGGGACGATACGGCACTTAACTCGTTTGCTTCCGTCTTAACAAAAAGACATGCCTCATTGGGAATAAATTTTGAAGAAGAATTAGTTAACAAGTTCCAAAACGAAGAAATTAACTCACAAAACCATTTATTGGAAGTTGTAACATCATTGGCAGGCGCAATTGATGCAAAAGATACCTATACAAAAGGTCATTCAACATCTGTTTCAAGATACGCAGTAGCACTTGCAAGGGCAATCAATTTGCCCGAAAAAGAAATAAACAGAATTATGCTCGGCGGTTTGTTACACGACGTCGGAAAAATCGGAATACCTGAAAGCGTCCTCAAAAAGACCGCCGGTTTGAACGACGAAGAATGGAACATAATGAAACAACACCCGACAATCGGTGCAGAAAAAGTGCTTCAACCAAATCCGTTATTACATGACTTGATACCGATAGTTAAATACCACCACGAACAATGGAACGGAAAAGGCTATCCGGAAGGCTTAAAAGGCGAAGAAATACCTCTTGCGGCAAGAATTGTAGCAGTAGCAGACACATACCACGCACTCATAAGCGACAGACCTTACAGAAAAGGTATGAGCGTTGAAAAAGCATGTGAAATATTAAAAATGGGCGCAGGTATACAATGGGATGCTGACCTGGTAAGACAATTCATTCAAATTGCACCTTCTCTCGGTACAATGATTTAGTCAACAAAACAGTTTGAAAACACACCCGCAAGCAAAGGTTTACATAATGGTAAAACCGTTGCGATTACTGCTTTTTATAAAAGTAGTTCAGACTTCTGTCAAGCAATAGTTTACGGGCTGTTTTTGTAAATATTTTTGATTTGTAAAGCCCTAAACGAGCGAAGAAATACATCAAACTTATTCTCATAACGCCAAGTCCGTATTTGCAAGAGCGCATGAAATTGATGGAAGATGCCTCGGGGAAATACTTTGTAGGACAACTTATTTCTCCTATTTTGTAGTTATAATACATAATCAAGGCAATAATTTCGTTATCGAAAATGAAATCATCATCACAATCTTCCAACGGCAAAGTTTGAAGAACCTCTTTTGTAAAGCCTCTAAAACCCGTATGGTATTCAGAGAGAGCATTTCCCGTTAAAACATTTTGAAAACAAGTTAAAAATTTATTTGCGACCCATTTATAAAAAGGCATACCGCCCTTTAATGCACCGCCCGTAAGCATTCTTGAAGCAAGCACAACATCGTATTCACCGAAAGCAAGCATTGCAGCAATAGCAGGGACAAGTTTCGGAGTATATTGATAATCAGGGTGAAGCATAATTACAATATCCGCACCGGCATTCAAAGCGGCAACGTAACAAGATTTTTGATTACCGCCGTAGCCCTGATTTTTTTCGTGCAAAACAGTTGTAATGTTAAGTTTTTTCGCCAAATCTTTTGTATTATCGACCGAGCAATCATCAGTCAAAATGATGTCATCGACAACATCACCGTATATTTCGTTATAGGTTTTTTCGAGCGTTTTTTCGGCATTATACGCCGGCATAACAACAACTATTTTTTTACCGTTAATCATATTTTTCTCCGCTGGAATAATTTTATCACAAAATTTGTAACATTTGTTAAAAAATTCATTTAAAAAGTCAAATTTTTTTATTCAAAGACATTATAGAAGTACAAGTGTGTAGAAAGTGTGATTTTTTATGGCAATAGTTCCGGTATCCGCAGTGAATTTAAGCGGAATTAATACAACAGCAGCAGCAACTGAAACAAAAAAAGCGACAAACCCTATCAAAGCGGAAAACAAAACGTTTACTAACGACAAAGCGGCTTCAAATGCTTTATCTGCATATTTCAAAGGCGGAATGGCATTATCATTCAGAGGTTTTGACTGCTCGACAGGAAACTTTGTAACAAAACAAATGGACGATGTTCCTTGTTGTTGTTGCGGCGGAAAGATGGTTCTAAATAAAAAAATGGGCGAAAAAGCGAGAGAATTTAGCGCATTAAAGGGACAAGAACTTGCCGACAAAATCAGAAACAATCAAGATTATTTCAGAACCACGCAAAGACTTCTCGCAAACTTAATTGCAGACGAAGCGGAAAAGCACCCCGATTATGACATGGGAAAAGCAATACAAAGTTTCACACCTGAAACACTCAAAGAAAGAACTATTGAATATTGCGTAAAACACTTGCAAGATGCTGACAAAACAGCCAAAGAAGCAACAGGAAGCGATAAAAATCCTATTTCTGTTTTAATTCAGGAAGAAATTGAAAAAGTTAAAGGCGGAAAGACAGAAAGAGTTGAATTTACCGAAAAACTCGCTATGTACGAAGGAACAGTCAGCCACGAAGCGTATGATAAAATTCAAGAATCCGTAATAAATATTCCTGAAAGTTACAAAAATGTTAAACAAATTTGGGGTTACGCATACGGAAAAGCGCTCAAAGTATCAAAAGAACTTTTAAGACCCGCAATGCAAACAATCGAGCACATTCACCCGAAATCACAAGGCGGCCCGAATGCAACTCAAAACTACATTGCAGAATGCTATAACTGCAACAATCCGAGAGGA
>ERZ857629.2998-NODE-2998-length-14933-cov-3.164404_pt1 | contig 14933 bp, 24 predicted proteins | sample MGYA00519700_ERZ857629 | MGnify/ENA primary metagenome ERZ857629 (study PRJEB31778, sample SAMEA3449351) | human gut metagenome | biome: human gut; feature: human-associated habitat; material: faeces | place: United Kingdom | collected 2010/2012 ... | reverse complement strand
TGCTGCCCCACGCACACGCCCTCGCCGATGTCGGCGTTGCTGTCGATGATGCTGTAGTATACCCGTGCGCCCTTCCTGATGCGCACGTCGGACATCAGCACCGCATGATGCACCTCTGCTCCCTCCTCCACGACTACGCCGCCGGAGAGAACGGTTGCTGTTCCGTCTTCGGCTCGAAGGACGACCTTCCATGTTGTTCTCTGCGAACGGTCACCATAGAAGTGCGCGCTCTGTCCTGCCTTTTCTGCATAGAAGCAGGGTTCGTGCGCCCATTGGTAGTCGGCGTGTCCGAGAACAGGCGCGGTCTTTACCCAGATGATATACTGCTTTTCGACGATGCCTGCCGCCGTCATAGCGTCCTCGAAGTCGCGGCGCGTACTGCTGGCGTGCCAGATATAAAAAGCTGCGTCGTCGTTGGTGATTCTGGCGTAGTTCTTGAACGCCGGAATGAGCAGCGTCTTCATTAAGTCGTCGCCGGTGAGGTCGTCGTTCTGGATCATGTCAAACTTGCCGCTCTGCGTTTCGTAGCTCACGCCGTAGGGCGGGTCGGTGTTGACGAGGTCTGCTTTTTCTCCCTGCATCAGACGGTCGACGGTCTTTTCGTCCGTCGCACTTCCGCAGATGAGACGGTGCTGTCCGAGGCACCAGAGGTCTCCGGCTTTTGACATTGGAATGTTTGTAGGTGCTTCGACTGCGTCCGCTTTGTCGTCCACCGTGTCGTCTGCGCCTTCCATTGCGGCTATGATCTCCGCGATGTCCTCCTCGGTGTAGCCGGTGAGTTCTATCGGGGCTTCGCCGGTGTCCATGTCGCCGATGAGGTCTATCAAGCGTCCCGTGTCGAGGGTGGAGAGTTCTGCCAGACGGTTGTCTGCGATAAGGTCTGCCCATTCCTCGGCATCGTTGCTGTACTCTTGGTAGTCCACGGGGACTTCCTTCCAGCCCTTTTTGATAGCCGCCATCAGTCGTCCGTGTCCTTTGACGATGAAGCCGCTCCTTTTGCTGATGGTGATAGGCTGTCTCCAGCCTGTCGCTTCGATAATGCTTCCGAGCAGCTCGACTTGTTTGTCGTCGTGCTGGTTCGGGTTCTTCGGGTTCGGTATCGCTTTCTCTATGCCGATGATGGCATCGTGAGAGCAGAAAACCGGCACACCGTCGGCTTGCGCTTTCGGTGTGGCTGCGGTCTCATAGTCGATACCGATGAAGGTGTTCTTGGTCTTCTTTTTTGCCATTGTTCCAATCCTCCACGTTATCATTTTATCACTTTTCTTATGCCGATTAAATGCCCTGTTTTTGCCCCGTGCGTGTATGGTGCTTGTACGGTGCTTTCATCATTCGGTTTTGAGGCTGTCAATGCCGAATATGAGCGCACTTAGCGGCTTTATCGCTGCCGTCACATCTTTGTAAATTGTGCGAGCTTCGACGTTCTCTTTTTTCGCGAGCTGCTGGGCAGTCATTTTTTCGTCGTCGATGTATAAGCCCATGATGATGCGGTAACGGCGCATTTCCTCCGGCTTTCCGCTCTGCTCGCAGCTTATGCGGTAGAAGCGGAGCATTTCTTCGACGTGATGCAGGATGATGATTGTCCGCTGCTGGCTCTTTTTGATACCGTCGATGTAGGTCTCGTTGCCCAGCATTGCGTCGTCCAGCCCGTCCAGTATGTCGATTGCACTCTCTTTGACCTGCTTGGCGTTGTAAATCGCGCCCTCTGCGTGTTTCTTGAATGAGCGGTAGTTCTTCAAAAGTAGGCGGGTGTTGTGCAGCCTGCGGTCGTACCTGCTCTTGCGGGTCTTTTCTCGTTCTTCTGCGAGGTAGTCCATTGCCGCCCTCACACCTGCCTCGATGCCTTTTTCGATTCCACGTGCCGTTGCGATTTCGAGCATCCTCGCCCCGACCGCCGCGTATCCTGCTACGCTCCCCATGCTCTCTTTGCTGTTCATTGTGCGTTCCTCCCTTCAAGCCATGCGAGGCAATATTCGAGGGCGGTGAATTCCTCCACCCATGCGTCGCCGGTGGTATTGTCGATTCCGATGTATAGGTCTCCGTCCTTCTGCCAGAAGCGTCCTATCGGGTTTCTGGTGCGAACGATGCCCAGTGCTTCTTTTGCGGTTACCTCTTTCGGTTCTGTCATTGTCGCGCCTCCTTTCAGAATGGCAGGTCTTCGTCTTCGCCGACTTCGGTAAAGTCCGCCATCGGTGCAGGCGTATATCCTTCGTTCGCGCCGGTGTTTCCGTTCTGGCTCTGCGGTCTGCTGTCGGCAGGGACGACCTGCGTCGCGTGGAATTCCACCGCCTTGCGCTTCTTGCCGTCTTTATCTTCCCAGACGCGGGTTCTGGCGGCTCCTTCCACGACTACCTTTCTGCCTTTGCCGAGGTACCGTGATACAAACTCTGCCTGCTGTCTCCATGTTACGATGTCGAGCCAGTCCGTCTCGGCTTTTTCTGCGTCCTTTGCCTTTGGTCTCTCCACGGCAAGGCGGAAGGTGCAGACGCTCACGCCGCTGGGCGTGGTCTTCAGTTCCGTGTCCGTTCCGATCCTGCCTGTGAATATGCATCTGTTGATGTCAGCCATTGTTTTTTTGCTCCTTTCTTTGCTCTGGCATCTCTGCCGAGTTTTCCGAGGTTACGCTTTTTCGCGCTTTCACTTATGTGTCGTTTCCTGCATCGAGGGCAGAGGAATGAGTGCGGACCCCCTTCGTAAACTTTGCCGCAGTCTTGGCATATCTCTTTAGCCATTGTTCTCGTTCTCCTTTTCCAGTATTCTGTTGATTGCGCTCTGCGGTATTTCCACGACAGGAAGCCGCAGGCTTCTTGCTTCTTCGATTTCTGCCCTCATGCCCTCGCTCGGCTCTCCGAACACCCATATCTCGTCGCATTTCTTCAAGAGTTCGATTCCCATTTCTATTCCGAGGTTTCGATCAGCGGGGTATCTCTCGTCGAGGAGTTTCGAGAAGAAGTAATGCGGGCAGACAGGGATTGCGTGGGAGGCTATTGCGGCCGCGCAGAAGGCTTGCGCCTTCCGCACGTTCTCCGCGACATTGCCTTTCATGGGGCTGCAGATGTAGACCACCCTCTCGTAATGGAGAAAGTGCGCCGGTGTCCAGCTCGTACACCGTCTGTCCGTCCCTATCCCCGGCGAGTAATAATCGCAAAAGCAGGGGTTTTCCTCCTTGTTTCTCTGACCTATGCCGCAGTTGCCGCAGAATTCTATCGAGTATGGTCTTCCCATGATTACTTCTCCTTTCTTCGCTTCGGACACCACAGCGGGGATGTTCTGGTGTAGCGTCCGGGGATGTGTTTGTTGTTCGCGGATCCGCAGAAGTATGCCGTGCCTCGGTCGCCTTGCGGCTCCCGTGCGACGTGCTGGCATTCTTTGCAGTGCGGTATTTCTGCGTCGTCGTGTTCGAGTTCCGGCGGGAATTCCTGCAGTATGTCGTCTCCCCAGACTTCGCGCATCGTATCGCTGTCTTTGAGAAGAACCGCCGCACCGGTGATCCTTGCTGTCTCGACGATGTTCTCGATCCATTCACGCTCCGGCTTGACCTTTCCTGCGCGGTTTCCTGTTTCCGCTCCGACGATGATCCACCTTGCGCCGCCGAAGCTGCCGATTCCGACGTCGAGAGGTTCGAGCATCGGTTCTATGCTGATGAAGGTGTTGTATCGAATGCTTCCGCCGAAGTGTCGATCCTCTTTCTTTGTCACGGTTGAGCCGTACCAGAAGTTGTCGATGGCAGGGAGCTTCCCAGCGTTGGCGAGTTCGCAGTATCGCTGCGGGTTCTTCGTCAAAAACAGGTAGTTATGCTGGGGAGCCGCTTTGCAGGCTTCAAATACTCGGAGTATCCAGCTTTCCGGCACCCATTCTCCGAAAAGGTCAGCCATGCTGCAGACGAAAATATTCGCCGGTTTCTTCTTCTGGGCGGGCATCTGCAGGCGGTATTCGTGCAGCGTCGGTAGGAAGCCGACGGGGAATGGCACGGTCGCTCCGCTCCCGTTTTTGAACGGCTGCGGCAGGGTGTAGCATACCTTGCCGGTCATGTCGTCGCCGATGTACTGCTTTATCTGCCCGCTGCTCCTGTTCAGTCTGGTGTCTCCGCAGAAGCGTCGCGCCTGTTTTCTGGCGTAGCAATATTCGCAGGTGTGGTAGCAGCCGGTGACGGGGTTCCACGAAAAATCGCACCAGTCGATTTTGCTTTTGTTCATCATATTTCATTCCTCCTTCTGATCGTTTCGAGGTATTGCGCGTAGTCCATGTCTCGCACTCGCTTGAATACCGAGAGGATCATCCACTTTTGTTCTTCGTGCGTCATTGGTCTGAAGGTCGGCTTTCGCTTGCTTCTCAGTCCGACGTACTGCCCTCGGTGCAGGTAGACCAGTATTCCGATGCCTTCCGGCACCAGCGGCTCGATGTCCTTGTAGATTTCCTCCGGCACGGCGTAGTAGTTCATGTTGCCGACGAAATTGTGACCGTGTTCGCTCTTGAAGTCGCTTTTTGTCACCTTGACCTCGAAGCAGGTTATAAGCACCTGCGGCGTTCCCTCTCGGCGGAGGCGATTCCATCGGCAGCCGTAATGTTCGCACTCCGGCTCGCCTTTGACCGTCTTTCCGTCCGGGCATTGTATATCGCTTCCTGTTCTGGCTTTCCAGCGTCCCATTCCGCAGTGGTGGGTGGTTATGATGTCTCCGAAATATTCCGACACCCGGACGGCATCAACAATGCCGCCGGTGGTCGTGCCGCACTCTGCTGGGACTTCCAGCCCCGTGTGGTGCGCTCGGAATTTGTTCACTTTGATGTCGCCGATCTGCGCTGGATTCCATTCAATGATCGCCTGCTCAATGGTTCGCGTCATTTCGGTTTTAGCCACTGGCACCGCCTCCGCTTGGTATTCCGAGCTGTATCATGCGGTTGAGCATCAAGTTGTTTAATTGCAAGAACAGAAGATCGCACGGATCGTCTTGCTTTTGCATTGGTTCTCCGTCCCACATAAGCGTCGCCGCAACGCTATATGTAATTCCACCGTGATCTATTGGTGCTATTTCGATGCCGAGCTTTCCGTTCGTGTCGAAAAACACCGAAAATTCAGCAAGTATTTTGTCGGCTTCTCGTTTTGCATTCTCGATGAGTTGCGGCAGGCTTTTCCGACCGCACATAAAATACGACGGGTTTTCCTCTGCCTGCTGGTGCAATATCTTCTGCGTGTATGTTTCATTAGGTGGCACTTTGGAGACCTCCTTCTGCCGTATCTTCTACGATTCCAAGTCTGGCGGCAAGGCGGAGGAGCTTCACGTCGCGGTATTTGTCGGTCGCTTTTCCGTCGTCATGGATGAGTTTCATCTGGTCGAGCATGATCTGGACGTCGGCGATTTCTTCGAGGATGTTGTCAAGGGTTTTTTCGCTCTCTTTGCGCCGGTGTTTGAGCAGGGCTTTTGTGAGTTCGCTCATTTCCTCAATCATCATATCGGTCTGGGCTTCTGCGCCGTATTCGACGATTGCCTGCAGGAGAATGTTTTCCTCTTTCCTTGCGTTCATCTGATGATGCCTCCTTCTCTGAAATGGCAGCCTTCCGCCAGCGTCTCGTACCTTTCACGGTGCAGGTTGAGTGCTTTAATGATGCCGTTCGGGGTGAGGTCATAGTTCTTCATGACTTCCTCCGCGTATGCCGCGTTTCTGGCGGCGAGGGGTGTGTCAATGATAACGCTGACCGGGTGTGCCAGCCCGATTCCGTATGCGAGCTGCACTCCGCAGTACGGCAGCTCGTGTTGCTTCAGAAGGTCGCAGGCTATCTTTCGCGCCATGTATGCGCCACTGCGGTCTACCTTCGTCGGGTCTTTGCCGCTGAATGCTCCGCCTCCGACCGGTGTGTATCCGCCGTATTGGTCGCAGACAATCTTGCGTCCTGTCAGTCCGCAGTCTGCTACGGGTCCTCCGAGTGTCCACACTCCTGCGGGATTTACGATGATTTCCGTTGTGTGGTTGTCAATGCCGAGGTTGTAGAGAATGCTCGTAATCAAGCGGCGCACCTCCTCCACGCTGGTGTCTTTCCGGTGGCAGGCTGAAACCAGCACCCTCTCCACCATGTCGGGTCCCGGCTCTGCATCGAGGTCGGTTGTGACCTGGCACTTCGCGTCGCCGAGAAGAATTGAACCGGGCGTTGCCACTTCATCTTCCAGCGCGGCGGTGATTTTGTTTGCAAGGTCAAAGCCGTAAGGCAGGAGGCTCTCGGTTTCTCCGAAGGCTGCGCCGTACATCATACCTTGGTCTCCTGCGCCGCCCGCATCCACACCGTTGGCGATTTCGGGCGACTGGTGGTCTATGTAGGTGATGATATTGCTTGCCTTGTATCCGAGTTTCTTCGCCACTCGGTTGACGATGGCTGCGAAGTTCGGGTTGGCTTTGGTGGTAATCTCTCCGGCGAGAATTACCGTCTCGCCCTTGACCATGCATTCGCAAGCTACGCGGCTGTTTATGTCTTCATTGAGGCAAGCGTCGAGGACAGCGTCGCTGATCTGGTCGGCATACTTGTCGGGGTGGTATTTTGATACCTGTTCGGTTGAAAATAAGCGCATTTTATACCCTCCTGTTCCATGCTTCGGTCGCTCTGTCCTTGTCGGCAAATATCCGAGTGCCGACGCATTTCTTTGTACATTCGACCGCATATCGTCCGTTCAGTTCTTTGTGCTGCGCCGGTGCGCCGCAGAAGGGGCAGGGCTTGAGTTCGTCCGGCTCGATGGTCGATTCAAGCGCAGCGACCTTTTCTTCGACCGTCTCAATAAAAAGGACATCCGACAATTTCGCGCCGTCGTTGTAGGCGCACATTCCGTGTTTCATCGCCCGTGCGCTTTCGCCGGTCAGTTCGATGTGGTCGCTGTGCTTCAGCTTGTCGATGATTTCACTTCTGCTCCAGTCTGCGCCGGCGAGCATGGGTCCGTTGTTGTAAAACGTGTGAACCGTGTCGCCTTCGGGGAGAAGCTGTTCCGCCTGCTCGGCGGTGAGAAAATATTTCATGTCCATGCCTCCTTACCTCGTTACCCAGTTCTTCCAATTCAGCGCGAAGTTGCGGTTGACGTGCTGAACGCCTGCTTTCCTCATGTTCGCCTTTGCGATGCTGCGGGCAAGGTGGCGAGGGTAGAAGCCGGTCGGCTTGCCTGCCGTCTCCTGTGCCTTGCGGCGGCGGAGCATTTTGCGGATGAGGTTCTCTCTGGTCTTCTTTGCTTTGATTTTCATGGTGGTTCCTCCTTTAATGTGCCGGTGCTGGATCCGGCTGTTTTTTGTTTACGGTGATTTTGATCTCTTTCGTGTCCTCGTCGAACGAAACATAAGCCATGCCGTTAGGCGTTCCTCCGGCTTCAATGATGAATGCGGTCGGAATTTGAAGTCGGCACTTGCCGTCCATTTTCTTCTTTTCGCATAAAATCATAGCCACACCTCCACGATGCAGGGGTCGTCTCCCGCCATGTGCGGTAGGCAGGTCATGTTCGGCGGTATGGTCGCTCTGATCGCTTCCAGCGTATCCGCCAGCGCGATTAGGTGCGTCGGGGTGTTGCAGTCCCAGACGCGGGCGACGAAACTGTCGGGGTAGTCCGTCGGGTGGTCGTAAATTGTAATCATCGGCATCTTCCGCACCGCTCGGCTGATCTTGAGGTAGTCGAACGCGCCGGAGATTGCTCTATCTTCTCTTGGTTCTGCCATGTCGTTCCTCCTCTCATAAAATGGCGATTGTTACGATAAGGGCGACAGCAATCAGAAGCGCGGCGGCGAGGTAGAAGCCTCTTTCCCGCTCCTGCTTCGCGCCGATTACTCCGCAGAAATACAAAACCATGAACGCCGCGAGGATGATCTGAAGCACAAGTTTCATTCTGTGTGTCCTCCTTTCATTCGGTCTATGATGTTGAGGTACGGCAGTCCTGTTGTGCCGCCTGCGCGTATCTCCCATTCGGGGAGAAGTTGCTCCGGCGAAACGCTCGCCATACCCGGTGTTTGCCATTCCCAGCCGTAGGCTTTGACCGTCTCGACCGGGGCTTTCGTTGATTTCGGGTTCAGTTTGTTGTTCCACGCGTCCCTTGCTGCTTTCCAAAATTCCCACGGTACCGCGAAGAAGCGGCGCAGGCTAAAGCTCACGATCACAATTCCGACCGCTTCGGGGTCTTTGGTGTAGTCGTCCATGTAGTCGGCTTGGTGAGGCTCTACGCGGTTGAATGCGATCCTCGCGCCTTCTTCGTGCTTTGCTTCGACCGCCACGGGGGTGCTGCGGTATCTTCCGAGGTAATCGACGCAGCTCTTTTCTTCGACCTTGCAGTTGCAAACCTCGCCGCGAGCGTTCCTTATCGGGATGAATTCGGTCGGCACTTTGTGGACGCAGGCTGTGCCACTCTGTTGGTATCTCTGATGCACAAATTTGAGGAAGTCCTCGAACGGCTTTCCTCTGTTTGCTTGGCTGTATGCTTTCATAACCGCACCGCCTTCTTTATGTCCAGCTGGTAGCAGTCCTTGAGATTCGGATTTCGTCTGCAGCAGGAGCATTTCTGATGTCGGTTTTGCCAGCGGCATTTGTCGCAGTTTATTCCTGTGCGCTCTCCGCCGATGTCGACGAGCCTTTCTCCGTCCGTGTCCTCCGGCGGCTTGCCGCTCACCGTGCAGAAGCTATAGCCTTCTTCGGGGTACATTGTGCCTGTGCCGTTTTGCAGGTTTTCGTAGTGAAGGCTTCCGTCCTCCTGCAGGATCAGCGCGTCATGTGGGTTTGTTCCGTATTCATGTACCGTGCCGCTGGTGTTGTCTCGTATGTAAATCTTGACGCTCATCTCGCACCTCCGAGAACGCCGTCAGCGACCGCCGCGTCCAGCTCTTTGTAGAGGCGGTATGTCGTGCCGCCGCCGATGCCGTTGCCGGTGCCGACCTTGCCCTCAAGGTAACCGATGAAGCGTTCCACGACTTCGCGGTCGGTCTTTTGCTTGGCGTTGTTTTCCGCTGCCAGTCTGATTCCTTCGTCGATGCCGGTGCTGTGCTGGCGATCCATAGTGTCACAGAGCTGCCGGTCGGTCATTTTCCGAAGGCTCACGGCTCTGTCGTGAATGGCTCGCTCGTCGTCAGTCATTCGGCAGTTCTTCTTTGCCATTGTTTTGTCCTCCTGTTCTTTGGATGATGAGTGTTTTGTAATCTGGATTCAGCTCTATGCCGATGCATTCGCGTCCGAGGCGGTGTGCCACTTCTGCGGTTGTCCCGCTGCCGAGGAACGGGTCGAGGACTGTGCCTCCGGCTCTGCTGCCTGCCAGTATGCAGGGTTCTATCAGCTCTGGGGGGAAGGTAGCGAAGTGTGCGCCCTTGTACGGCTTTGTGTTGACCGTCCAGAGGTCGCGGCGATTTTTGACCGCCTTGCCGTCTTTGAACCTCCACCGCTGGTGGGGTTTACCCGCTGTGTGCTGGCTCTGCGGTGTCTTGCCTGGTACGATTCGGTCGGCATATTTCGAGCTGCCCTTGTTGAGTGTCTCTGTGCGGCCGTCGTAATGCGCCGGAACGAGAACCGCGTCGGCATCGTAGTAATACCGGCGGCTTTTCGCCAGCATGAATACGTGTTCGTATGTACGGGTGCATCTGTCTTTGACGCTTTCCGGCATCACGTTCGGCTTGTGCCATATGATGTCGCTACGAAGGTACCAGCCGTCGGCGCGAAGCGCAAACGCTAACATCCACGGTATTCCGATGAGGTCTTTCGCCTTGATGCCCGGCGTTTTGATCTTCGTGGTGGCGGAGGCTCCGAGCATTCCTCGGTTAGTGCCTTGTTTGTACTTCTTGGCGTTGTCCGGGTAGTTCGCTGCGCCCTTGCCGGATCCTGCGTAGCTGTCTGAAATGACAATCCAGAGCGTCCCGTCCTTCTTCAGCGTCCGTTTGACCTCGTGGAAAACGTCAACCAGTCGGTCGATGTATTCGTCTGGGGTTTTCTCCAGTCCGATTTGTCCGTCCGCCCCATAGTCGCGCAGTCCGTAATATGGCGGCGAAGTCACGCAGGTGTCCACCGTCTCGCTCGGTATTTGTTTTAAGGCTTCGAGCGCGTCGCCGATGAATAATCTGTCCATTACTTCGTCCTCCAGCTTTCCCAGTACATCTCAATACCCACGCACATTTCACGGAGTCGGTCGAGCGTCTTTTCTGCATTTCTCACGTCGCCGAGTTTCCCTCCGAAGGACGGGGTCATTCGTCTGATGAGGTCGTCGGCGGTGTAGTTAGTTGTCACGATGGTCGGCATATAAGCCTCGTACCGTGCGTTGATTATGGCGTAAATGCGAGTGATGCCCCACTCAGTGGGCTGTTCGCTTCCTATGTCGTCGATAACGAGGAGCGGTATTTCCTCGTACAATCTCATGATCTCGGCTTCGGTGGCATTCTCGTTGCTCTCGAAGCTGTTTTTGATCTTCGCCAGCAGGTCAATCATTGTCATGCAGATGGTCGGTGTGCCGCCTTGCATGAGCTGGTTCGCAATGGCGCAGGCGAGATGTGTCTTGCCGGTGCCGTAGCTGCCGGTGATGAATAATCCGTTTCGCTCCTTCTGCGGCGGTATCACGTTTCCGCGTTCATCTTTGTCGGGAAGCATGATCGGGAAGCTGTCGGCGTACCGCTTGCATTTTTCGTATGCTTTGCGGTTGATCTCGTTGACTTCGAAGCGGTCAAAGGTTCGATTAGCAAAGCGTCCGCGTATCCCGCTGTCCTTGATGAGTTTGGTCACACGCCGCTGAATGCGGTCGGCTTCTTCCTGTCTTTTCTTGGCAGCTTCCGCCTCAGCTTTCAGTCTCGCTTGCTCTTTCCAGTATTCCTGTGCCTGTTCGCAGGTGCAATGTTCGGGTTCCTCGAACCATACAAAGACTTGCTTTTTGCCTGTGAATTCCTTCATTCCGTAATGGTAGAGCGTCTTTCCGCAGAATTGGCAGGTTGTAGGCTCTGGCGCGGGCTTTGACATTGCCCAGCCCTCGGCGATTGCTACGTCGCTTCGTATCTGGTACGGCTTGTCGTTCTCCGGCTGTTCCTGCTCTGTCTCATTCTGACTTAAATCCTGCGGGGGTTCCATTTCGGCTTTCTCCGCCCGCGAAAGCGGAGCCGCCATTGCTGCCGCCAGCAGGCTGTTGGTGTTGAGCTTCTCCATTCGTGTTCACCTCCTTGACCTCGTTGTCCCAGTAGCCGCCGTTCAGCCATGTCGCAGGGTACGGTATGAACCTTCCGTTTTCCCTTTGCCAGTCTTCGCTGCGCTTCTGGATATCTACCGCCCGCATGATCTTGTCGAAGAGGTCACCGTTCGGCTTGATCTTATTCCATGCCTTGAGGGCGTTAGTCTTGGCTTTTTTGTTCGGGTATGCGTCCCAGAATGCCGCAAACCTTACCTCGATGAGAGTTTTCTGGACTTCACCTTCTTCGGTGCTGCCTTCTGTCTCGGTCGGTGGTGGTGCGGTTTCTTCTTCACCTTTGCACTGTGCTTGTACTGTGCTTGCACTGTGTTCTTTGTATGTCCCCATCTCGAAACCGGGCGGGGGTGGTATTTCGCTTGCCTTCTCTTTCATGTTAGGGTTTTGGTGCTTCGAGAAGTTGACGATCTGGATGTACTGCTCTCCGCCGGTCTCGTAGCGGATTATAAATCCCGTTTCTGCGAGCTGTTCGAGCATTCCGTTTGTCTCATCGGCGGTTGCGTCGTCGTATCCGAGCAAGGTTTTTTTAATGCGTCGCGGTCTGTCTTCGAGCCTGCCGTCGCGGTCGGCGATGCACCATAATCCGATGAAGAGCAATCTGACCAGCGGGTCGAGGCTTCCGAGAATGTCATTGTCGAAGAACGCGGGCTTGATATTGCGTGTTCTCGCCACCCTTGATTCCTCCTTTCGTTAGCATACGTACACCTCCGTGCCGGTCAGTTTCTGCACCGCCTCGCGGAACCGTTCAGCGTCGCTGTTGTTGTTCGAGAGGTGGAGGAGGTATATCTGTTTCACTTCGTGCAGGTCGTTCGCCTTCAGAAGGTCGAGAAAGTGTTCGAGGCTCATGTGGCTTTTGATCAGTCGCGGCACAAGTTCCGGCGGTATGTATCCGTTTCGGACGCTCTGTTCGACAATGTCCATTGAGTAGTTGCACTCTCCCATGATGTGCGTCAGCCCTGTGAAGCGGTATTTGAGGTAGTAGGTATCCGTGAAGTATAGGAGCTTCTCTCCAGTCCTGCGGGATGTCAGAAGGAAGCCGAGCGGTTCTGGTGCATCGTGCTGGACGTCGAAAGGCAAAACCGCAAAGGTTCCGATCATCACTTCCTGCAATGCTTTCACCGGCTTTATGCGGTGCCCTGCAAGCCTGCAAGCGTCGATTGTCCCTTGACTGGTGTAAACGTCTACCCCTGCTTTTGCGAGGTCTCCTGCGGCTTTGGCGTGGTCTCCGTGCGCGTGTGTGACGAGGCAGCCTGCAAGGTCACGCACTCGGAAGTTTAACGCCTGCTTGATGCGCTGGAGCGGTATTCCCGCGTCCAGCAGGAGGGCTGTATCGCCGTCGCTTATGCGATAGGCGTTGCCGCTGCTGCCGGACGCGATCACCGTGATGTCCATTAAAATTCGGGTCCGTCTGCAGGTGCCGGTGCTGCCGATCCGGCGTTGATAACCTCGCCGGTGTCCGTGTCTACCGTCGGGGCGGGTGCTGCAGTTTCGGGAAGTGCCGCCGGGGCAGGTGTCGTGTCGATCATCGTCGCGTTTGCGTTGGCGGCGATTTCCGCCTGCGCTTCGATCTCGGCGTATCTGGTCTCGCGGAGTTTCATGTACTGGTAGTTGTCGTCTACCTTCTTCGGGTCTCTCGGCAGGTGCTTTGCGCTGAAGGCTTCGCGGATGATGGTCTTGCGCACCATCTCATCTTTCCAGCCTTCAAGTTCAACCTCGACCTGCTTGCCGTCTTTCCATTCCTTGCCCTTGCCGCCCCAGAAGTTCGCGCTGGCGTATGCGGGCTTTCTCTTTTCGATGTCGTGCATCGACATGATGATGAGTTCGTTCTTGGTGGGGTCGGCAAATTCGAGGTAGGCAAAGCCGCCGACGATGTCTCCTCTGGAGAAGGCGTTGTTGATCTCGAATTCGTAGCTTTCCACTCTGTTGTCCTTGCCCTTCTTGATGGGCTTGAAGGTGTCGGTGCTGTACACCACCTCGATGGTGACCGCCGTCGGAACCTCAACCGCGTATTTCTCTGCGATGTAGCGAATTCCGTTGTATCCTTCCATGAGGGTGATGTCGTAAATGTCGCGCTTGTTGTTCTTGTATGGGATCGGGAAGAGCATATTGTCCTGCGTCATGTCCAGTCCCATTCGCGCGTAATGCACAAGGTCGAGGGCGAGATCGTTAAGGTTTACGGTGTTCCAGTTGACCGCCAGATTGTTGTCGTATTTGTGGTCGCGGTTGTTGGCGTTCTTGCGAAGGCGTTCTTCCTCCGCCGTCTTGAGGGCGCGGTCGATCACGATGAAGTATCCCTGGATGAGCGTCCTCTGGTAGTCGGTTACCTGCAAGGCTCCGGCGACGTTCCCGCCGAATTCCTTCAGAACCTTGTTCGTGAATTTCTCGCTGGTGGCGAGCTGCTCGGTCTTCTGCGTGTCGAGCGCGGTCTGATTGGTGGTTGTGATTTCTTTCGTTGCCATTGTTAAATCCTCCAGTATTTAATTATTTTCTTCTTCTGCCTCAAGGGCATCAAAAAGCGATATTTGATTCGGGTCCGGCTGCGCGGCTCTGATCTCCGCTTCGGCTTTCATCTTGCAAACGTGACCGTACCCGTCTTCGACTGCCTGCTTGCTTGTCAGCAGTCCGCCGCAGCGTTTGCACCTGCGGGCTTTTATGGTGAATATGTCGTCTTGGCTGTTATCCATCGGCACCGCCCTCTGTCAAGGGGATTCGTGATTCGTAATAAGCAGCAGTGTGTCTCTCGAACGGTGCGTCCTCCGGGTAGTATCTTGCTCTGTCTTTCCAGTCGTTGAAGCACTTCGGGCATTGCCAGTGGTTGAGAACCGGCACAAGGTATCCGTCGTGTGAGTGTTTTCCGCATTCGTCGCAGATTCCAAATCCTCCGATGAGGGTGATTTCTGCAGCGGTCGTGTGGTATGCGATCAGCCCTGCTTTCGTCAGCATCTTCCTCATTCGTCCACCTCCAGCCTCAGCTTCTTGTCTGCTTCGCTGACTACCAGCCGGATGATCTGCGTGTCGGAGTTTTCGAGATGCGTCACGCTTTCGGCGTTGTCTATGAACACCGGCATTCTGATGTTCCAATGCTCTGCGAGGGTGTTGATGATCTCCAGCCCTGCGTTAATCCGTGCGGCGTTGTTTGCGAAGGTGTAAGGTACCAGCGTTCCGTCGTCGCGCGGGATCATGACTTCGCAGTCTTCTTTTAGCCCGCCGTTGAGCTGCTCTATAAAAAGGCGGAAGCGGACGCGCTTGAATTTTCCGTTGATTCTTTCGGTGAGGGCTGACACCTTCTTTTTCGTGAAGAGGTCGCAAAGGTAAAGCCCTTTTTCGAGTTCCTCGAATTCTCCGCCGAGCCGCTTTTCCTGCTTCTCAAGCTCGGCAATTCTGCGGTGCTGGTTTTCCGCCATTGTCAGTTGCATCTGCTTATCGCGTTCATCTCTGATCGCGCCGTCCACGGCTTTGATTTTGGCTTCTACGGCGGCGACCGCTTCGTTGGTGCATTTACCTTCATCTTCGATTTTCGCCTCAAGGTCGGCGATCTGGGCGGTCAGCGTGGCGTATTCCTCGGTCGTCTCGTATGCTGTCGGCTCGATGCGCATTCCGGCGAGGGCTTCCACTTTGGCTTCTGCGGTCTTTTTCGCTTCGTCCGCCTCCGCTGCTTTTTTCCGCAGGTCTCCGATGTGGGCTTCAAGTTCCGCGATTGCGGTCTTGCTGGCTTCCGTTTTGCCGCGCTTGTTGATTTCTTCGAGCTTCTGGCTTTTGCGGAGGTTGAAG
>ERZ857629.2991-NODE-2991-length-14945-cov-2.778442_pt1 | contig 14945 bp, 9 predicted proteins | sample MGYA00519700_ERZ857629 | MGnify/ENA primary metagenome ERZ857629 (study PRJEB31778, sample SAMEA3449351) | human gut metagenome | biome: human gut; feature: human-associated habitat; material: faeces | place: United Kingdom | collected 2010/2012 ... | reverse complement strand
AATAAAAACAAGAATCGGCTATGATTGCGGCGGTTTTACCGCAAAATTGTTGTCAAAAGCGGTTTCGCTCAACAACAAGCAGTTTGCAGGAAAAATGTATCACGACTTGGTAAAAGAATTGACGGGTGTTCCTTATGAAAATCCTTCGATTTGCTCCGAAAAATCACCCCAAACGGAAGGAATGATACTTGTTCACCCCGGGGTAAGCAAAATGAGTTTGCGAAAGAATATTATAAAAAGTTACGGTAATGATAAATGGGCTGAACTTGTTGAAATACTTTTGCAAAGAGGCGAAAAAGTTGCACTTGCGGGCGGACCTGATGATGATGAATGTATTCGTGAAATTTTAGCCCGTTTGGAAGGCAAAGATTGTTCAAATTTGTTTAATTTTTACGGAAAAACAAAAAATCTCAATGACCTTGCAAAACTTATGAAGGGTGCTAAAACAGTTATTTGTTGTGATTCAGCCCCGATGCACTTGGCTATGGCTCTTGATGTAAAAACGATAGCACTTTTTGGTCCTACCGATGAGAAAAAACTTGTTCCCGAAAAAGAAAATGTTTTTGTCGTCAAAAATGACTGTGGTTGCAGACCTTGTCTTTGGGATAAAAGAAGCGAAAGTTGCGATACAAAACAATGCCTTAAAATTTCAAACGATGAAATTTTAAAATTATTGTAATATTAACTTATTTTATTTTCTTTAAAATATTCGTTTTTAATGTTAATATTAAGTAGTTCGGAGAGTTCCGAAACAGATTTTTATGTAAAAAGAGGAAACCAAAGTGGAAGAATTAAAATATTTTCCGAAAGAAATAGAAGAAAAGCGAAGAAAAATTTGGGAAGAAAAAAAGGTCAACAAAGTTGAAATTGACAGAACAAAACCTAAATACTACGTATTGTCAATGCTTCCCTATCCGTCGGGAAAATTACACATGGGACACGTTAGAAACTATACGATTTCCGATGTAATTGCAAGATTTAAAAAAATGAACGGATACAATGTTCTTCATCCGATGGGCTGGGACAGTTTCGGATTGCCTGCGGAAAATGCCGCAATACAACACGGCGCAGACCCTGAAACTTGGACATTAGACAACATTAAGTATATGAAGGGTCAACTTCAACGACTTGGAATTATGGTTGACTGGGACAGAGAAATCGCAAGTTGTCTTCCTGATTATTACAAGTGGACACAGTGGTTTTTTCTCCAATTCTTCAAAAAAGGATTGGCTTACAAAAAAGAAGCAGCGGTTAACTGGTGCCCTAAATGTGCAACAGTTCTCGCTAATGAACAGGTTATCGACGGCAAATGTTGGAGATGCGACAGTGTTGCCGAGAAAAAATATCTTTCACAATGGTTTTTGAAAATCACGGATTACGCAGACAGATTGCTTGCAGATTTGGACAAACTTGACGGCTGGCCGGACAGAGTTAAATTAATGCAAAAAAACTGGATTGGTAAATCCCACGGTACGATTTTGAACTTCAAAGTCAAAGAAATTGAAGGTCTTGAAATACCTGTTTATACAACAAGACCTGACACTGTTTTCGGTATTACATATCTCGTAGTCGCTCCCGAATACAAGGATATTGAAAAATTAACCACTCCCGAAAACCTTGAAGCAGTTAAAAAATATAGGGAAAACGCTTCAAGAATGACGGAAATTGAACGTTTATCCACAGAAAGAGTAAAAACAGGCGTTCCGCTCGGAACTCACATTATTAATCCGTTTAACGGCGAAGAAAGTGAAATTTGGGTTGCGGACTACGCTCTCGTTGACTACGGAACAGGTGCAGTTATGGCAGTTCCCGCTCACGATGAAAGAGATTTCGCTTTCGCAGCAAAATATAACAAAACCGTAAAAAGAGTTATTGATAACCCCGAAAATCCTAATCAGCCTTTGAATGAGGCTTACACGGAAGCAGGCGTTTTGGTTAACTCCGGTCAGTTTACGGGCATAAAAAATGAAGACGCCAAAAAGGCAATAACAAAATTTGCCGAAGAAAACGGATTTGGTAAAGAAACAACGCAATTCAGACTTAGAGATTGGCTTATTTCAAGACAAAGATACTGGGGTGCACCGATTCCTGTTATAAATTGTCCTCATTGCGGTATTGTTCCTGTGCCGGAAGAAGATTTGCCCGTATTATTGCCAAAAGATGTTGATTTCTCTGTAAAAGGAAAATCTCCGATTTTGACATCACCGACATTTTTGAAGACGAAGTGTCCTGTATGCGGTGCAGATGCTGAAAGAGAATCTGACACAATGGATACGTTTATGTGCTCAAATTGGTATTATTACAGATATCTTGATGCGCATAACGATAAAGAGCCGTTTTCAAAAGAAGCAACAGATTATTGGTCGCCTGTTGACCAATATGTAGGTGGCATTGAACACGCTATTTTGCACTTGCTTTATGCAAGATTTTTTACAAAAGCAATACACGATTTAGGAATAACAAGTGTTGACGAGCCTTTTAAAAATCTTTTAACACAAGGTATGGTATTAAAAGATGGTTCAAAAATGTCAAAATCAAAGGGCAACACTGTTGACCCCGATGAAATTTATGAAAACTACGGTGCTGATACTGCAAGATTATTTATCTTGTCAGATTCACCTCCGGGACGTGATTTTGACTGGACAGATGCAGGTGTTGAAGGCTGTTTCAAGTTTGTAAACAGACTTTGGAGATTGTTTGTAGTAAACAAGGACAACATCGTTGTTGATTACAAATTGCCTGATATTGCGGAACTTTCTCCCGAAAACAATGCGCTTGTACGTCAAACGCACATTGCTATCAAGAAAATTACACAAGATATTAATGCGGAATTTCAATTTAATACGGTAATTTCAATGTATCGTGAATTTACAAACACAATTTACGATTACACAAGCAAGAAAAAAGAATTGTCAGAGCAAGATAAAAACGTATTGAGTTTTGCAATTTTGACACTTCTTCAAATGATTGCACCTGTTGTGCCTTATATGAGTGAAGAAATCGGTGAAATTTTAGGTTTGCCGAACTCTGTACACGCAGGATTGTGGCCGAAGTTCGATGAAAATCTCGCTAAAATGAGTTCCATAACCGTGGTTGCTCAAATTAACGGTAAAATCAAAGACAAGATTGAAGTCGATGCGGAAATATCCAAAGAAGAACTGGAAAAAGTGGCTTTGAACAGCGAAAAAATTAAGCAAAATCTTGAAGGCAAACAAATCGTTAAAGTCATCACAGTTCCGGGTAAACTCGTAAATATTGTTGCAAAATAATTAAATAATACACGTTGCGGCAGATGAAGTATTCATCTGCCGCAATGTATTAGGATTAGTAAAATGAGATATAAATGTTGTAAACATATCCACAACGGTTTGTGTTTTATGTTAAACAGAATAAAAACCTGTAATGATTTACATTACGGGGTTGTTCTTTTTGATACCGAAACTGACGGAAACAAGATTGATGTAGAAAAAATTTTTGAAAAGCGCAAAGAACTTGTTGAACGCTGCAAAAAGGGGCAATATTTTGAACCTTGTGTAAATTGTGATAATTTTGTTGAGGACGATTGGGATGATAACATAAATCTCATATATCTCAGTATTTTTCATTGGCTGCATTGCAATTGCAGTTGTGTTTATTGTTTTCAGGACGAAGAACGCAAGGCTCTCGGCGGTTACAGCGATAAAGTCGAAAAATCTCAATATTATGACGCTTATCCCGTTCTAAAATATATGCAAGATAATAATTTACTTCAAAAAGGCAAGTTACACGTTTATTTTGGCGGCGGTGAGCCAACAGTTTTGAAGGAACTTCCTGATTTAATTGCTTTGGTTAATGAAACGGGGTTTGAATCTTCCGAAATTATGTCATCAGGCATAAAATATTCCGAAGATATTCAAAAACTTCTTCAAAATAAATCGTCAGTATTTATGGTTACAATTGCGGCAGGAAGCAGGGATATTTACAAAAAAATCAAGCGCAGAGATAAGTTTGAGCAAGTTAAAAATAATCTTAAAAAATATTTGCAAAATACCTCTTATCCCGAAAATATCGTCATACGCTATTTGATTTACGAAGGCATTAATGATACGGAAAAAGACATCAAAGATTGGGTGGACATGTGCGAGGAAATTGGCGCAAAAACTATTGAAATAACCTTTGAATTTTGCAAGTCTTTTTCGGAAAAATCAGGTCAGCCATACTCTCCTCACTTATATCCTCATTTGTGAGTATGAGCCACTTTTCGCTTGCATTATGAATACCCGAATATCCGTCCGCCGTCTCTCCTCACTTAGATACCTTGATTGATTTTTACAAAAAATATACCGACGAAAAAGGCATTTTCAACGCATTTGTTGATAATACGACAAAAGGCATTATTGAAAGAGGTCATTACTAAAAAAGAGGAAGATTAAACTTCCTCTTTTTGTATATCTCAAACTTATTCAAATTATAAGTTATAAGTTGCACCTGCTTTTTTCAAAGTTTCTTTGATTTCTGTTCTTTTTAACAAAGTAGCAAGTCCAAGCGGTGTTAAGCCTTTGTTGCTTGTAACATTAACATCTGCACCTGCTTTGATAAGCATTGTAACACATTCTGCCTTGTTTGCCGTAACTGCTGCGTGCAAAGGTGTTAAGCCTTGTTTGTTAGCCAAATCAACGTCAGCACCGCTGTTTATCAATTGTTTCAATACGTTTGTCTTACCCAAAGAAGCAGCCACATAAACCTGAGTTTCTCCGTTAGAAGTTTTTTGGTTTAAGTTAGCGCCTGCTTTTGCAATTGTTTTGACCATTTCTGCATTATCGTTCAAAACAGCAAGGCTCAATGATGTTGAACCGTCTGAATAACTTGTATTAACGTTGTTTTTGTTAAGAAGTTTTTTAACGGTTGCCGTGTCATTGTTTTTTATTGCGGTTCTCAACTGTTGCAAGTCAGAAATAGTTGAGTCTGCTTGTTTTGAGGTTGTCGTTTTACCGTTTTCAACTTGTTCAAAAAAGTCAGAAACCTTTTTTAAACTTGATTTTTCACTTTCAACTGTTGTTGTTTCATCTTCGGTCATTATTTTCAAAATTCTTCCGAGTTTAGAAAATGTTGAAGAATTTTCTGTTGTGCTCGTTGCAGCGTTAGCACTCGGAGCCATTTGAATACAGATTAATAATGCCAAAATTGCAGTTAATTTTTTCATTTTATATTCTCCTTTTATGACGTAAGCGTAAATATGTTGTAAATTTCTTCGTCTGTGAGGTCTGTAATAGTCTTTTCACCTTCAAATACAGCCATATTTACAAGTTCTTTTTTCTTTTTAATCATTTCATCAATTTTTTCTTCAAAAGTACCAAGCGTTATAAGTCTGTGAACCATAACGTTGTTCTTTTGTCCGATTCTGTACGTACGGTCTGTCGCTTGATCTTCAACCGCAGGGTTCCACCACAAGTCGTAGTGAATTACGTTTGTTGCGTTTGTCAAATTCAAACCTGTTCCGCCTGCTTTCAAAGACAAAATCATTATTTTGCTTTCGTCATCTTCCGTAAATTGCTTCAACATCGCTTCTCTTTGTGCAGTGTTCAAAGAACCGTGGAAGAATAACGGCGTGGTTGAAAGTTCTTTTTCAACAATAGGAACAAGGATTTTTCCCATTTCTTTGTATTGCGTAAACACAACGGATTTTTCTTTGTTTTGTAAAATTTCGTCAAGAACGGATATGAATTTATCGCATTTTCCGGAAACATCTTTTGTCATTTCACCCGATTTTTTGTATTGATATGGGTGATTGCAAATTTGTTTAAGTGCGGTTATCAATTTGAAAATCATTCCTCGACGATTGATACCCTGTGCTTCAGAAATTTGTCCCATTATGCTGTTAAGAGTTGATTCATAAAGTGCAGCCTGCGTTTTTGACAAATAACAATATTCGTCAAGCACAACTTTTTCCGGCAAATCGCTGATGACGGACTTGTCGGTTTTTAATCTTCTCAAAACAAAGGGAGAAATTGATAATTTGAGTTTTTCCGCTCTGTTAACCTGTTTGAATTTTTCAATAGGAACTGCATAGCGTTTTTGAAACTCTCTAATTGTGCCGAGATAGCCTTTATTAATAAAGTCGAATATACTCCACAACTCGGTTAATCTGTTTTCAACAGGTGTACCTGTCATTGCAACTTTGTATTCCGCTTTCAAAGATTTAACTGCAAGCGTTTGAGATGTGTCAGGATTTTTGATGTTTTGAGCCTCGTCAATTACAAGCATTCCCCAAGATTTTTTCTTGATATCTTCAATATCAATTCTCAAAACCGCAAATGTCGTAACAATTACATCTGCCTTGTCATCAAGTTTTCTTTCGGGACCGTGATAAACAGAAACATTCAACGAAGGTGCAAAACCGTGAAGTTCTTTTACCCAGTTTCCTAACAAGGTCGTCGGGCAAACAACAAGAGTTTGTCCTTTTATTCTGTTTTCTTCTTTCAATTTGAGAATTAAACTTATTACCTGAATAGTTTTACCAAGACCCATATCGTCTGCTATACAAGTACCAAAGCCTTTGATGGTGTTTGTGTATAACCAGCGTAAGCCGTTTTCCTGATACGGACGTAAACTGCCTTTCAAGCCTTCCGGCGGAGTTACTTCCTGAATTTTTGTCAAATCTTTTAAGATATTTGCAAACGCTTCGTCATAGTCAAATTCATAATCTTTGACATTTCCGGACAATGCAGCGTGCAAAAGTTCCGCTCTTGTAAGATTTTCAATAGAAGGATTTTTAACTTTGTCAATAAGTGCTTGCGCCTCGTTGTCTTCCAGCAATATGTACATATTTTTGTAAGCAACAAGTCCTTTTGCGTTTTTGGTCAAAGCCTCAAATTCATCTACTGAAATTCTTTCATCGCCGATTGCAATTTTGTAGTCAAAATCAAAGATATTACTTAAATTCATACTATTAGCACCAAAGTTAAGCAATTCTTGTAAATCAGCCTCTCTGCCTGCTTTAACCTTGGCATTTATTGATGCTCTCGGAACAACAATATTACCAAAATCTTCCGGAAGAACGAGTTCTATACCTGCCTTATTCAAGTAATAAGCAGTGTTTGCCATTACTTTATAAACTTCGTTTACGTTCATTTTTAATTTGAAGTTATTTTCTTCCTCAAAAAGATTTTCAAGTTCGGGATAGTATTTCAATGCGTAATTGAGTTGCTTTTCAATAACTGAAACTACAAAATCCGCAGGCTTGTCAAAGATTGTTTCCGCATCGGAGTACAATACTTCAACAGGAAGAATTTCCGGCTCTTTTCCTTCTTGTTTATTCTTGATAGTTAAGGTGAGTTCAAAATCTTCATCTGTAATTTTTGTAATATTCAAGACAGGAATAATATTGTATTTGCCGATATAAATTTCATCAAGCCAATCGGAAATCGCTGTTGCAATGTCCGTTGAACGAATGTATCTCTTTTGCTGCAACGGTTTCATAAAATACATTGCGGCTTTGTATTCTTTAAATTTTGATATTTTTAAACCTATAAATTTGAAGATAATATAGTTGATATAATTGTCAATCAGGTAGTCTTTTGTGTTTTTAATTGATGACATTTTGTCAAAAGCAATCTCGTTTAACTTTTTCAAAGATGCCGTAAGTTCGTCTGTAAAGGAGAAAAGTTCGTACTTGATTGAAAATAATTTGTCCGTTGTAACAACTTTCGGAATGAAATAAAGTTTTTGAATTGCCTTCAAAACGAATTGAGTTAAATTGTTTAATGAAGAATAAGAGTCGGTCAAATCTTCATTGTGCTCGACATCTGCAAGACAAGAGAAGTATTCCCAAATAACTTCAAGCGGAATAGCGTATCCGTCTTGTTCTTCGCCGTTTATCATTTTAGTTTTTACGACAAATCTGTACAAAGAGCCTTTTGATTTAAGCCAAAAATCGAAATTGTTTTTAGGATAAACAAAGACCATCGGCTTTTTATTTTCTTCATATAAATAAAAATTGGTATTTCTCAAAATAGAAACAGGTTGGTGAAAGGTGCCTTCAAATTCGTCTTCCACAATGCCGTATATCGTGCTGATTGTCAGCCTGAAATCTTTCTTTTCCATACCTGACGGATTTTCCGTAAGGTTTTGAAATAGCGTTTCTATATTATTTTTTTTGAACGAATACGTATGAATTTCGGGTTCTTCAACGACACTTTCGTCTTCTTCTAATTCATCGTCTTCTTCATCATCATATTGATCGTATAAAAGTATATTATCTTGTAAATCCATTCTTAACTTAACCTAACCTACTCATAGATTAATATTATATACCAAATTTTCTCATTTAAGACAATTTTTTTCCTTTTAATTAACTATTTTAACATTTGCAGAATTGCAACTTGTTTTTAAATGGGTTAAAATTCAAGTATGGATAACATTTCGGAACAATTAAAACTTTTGCCCGAAAAACCGGGGTCGTATCGTTTTTTAGATGAAAACGGCACTGTTATTTATGTCGGCAAGGCGAAAAACCTAAAAAAAAGGGTTAATTCATATTTTCACAAAAAACACGAATCTCCAAAACTTTTGGTCATGGTGCCTCAAATCAGAAAAATTGAATTTATCATTACAAATACTGAAACAGAAGCACTTATTTTGGAATCTCATCTTATCAAAAAGTTTAAGCCAAAATACAATGTACTTTTAAAAGATGACAAAAAATATCCGTACTTTTTAATTACGGACGAGGAGTATCCGAGAATTTTAATCGTCCGAAAACACAATGTTAATATGGAAAAAGGCAAATATTTCGGTCCTTACACCGATTCTGGGGCTATGTATTCGACTTTGGAATTAATGAAAAAATTATTTCCGTTAAAGCAATGCAAAAATCCAAAATTTAAAGACCGTCCCTGCATTTATTACGATATAAAAAAATGTTCGGCTCCTTGTCAAAAAAAAATTTCTTCGGAAGAATATAAAAAACTTTTATCAAATGTAGAATTGTTCCTCTCCGGAAACAGACTTCTTCTTGTCGAAGAATTAAAAAAAGAAATGCAATATTATTCGGATAATTGCGAGTTTGAAAAGGCTGCAAAGTACCGTGATGCTTACTTTGACGTTAAAAAAACAATAGAAAAACAAAAAGTTGTCTACGAAAATACGAACGTTAACAGAGATGTTATTGCAATTACCGATACTGCGGGAATTTGCGCCGTTTCGCTTCTTCAAATCAGGGACGGCAGATTGACCGATAAAAAAGATTTTGAACTTACAACTGACGGCTTTAATGCAGAAGCAGACGTTTCTTACGCCTTTTTGGGTGAATATTATTCAAGAACAAATGATATTCCGAAAGAAATTATTATTCCGACGGAAAATTCCGACCTCAAATCAGTTGAAACTTGGCTGACGAACATAAAAGGTTCGAAGGTTAAAATTATCACGAAAGTTACGGATTCGATTGTTGATATTGTTGAACTTGCAAAGAAAAATTCTGATTTTTATCACGAAAAACTTAAACTTTCTAAAATGAAACAACTTTCGGAAGATTTTAACAAAGTCGGGGCATACATTTGCGAAAAATTAAAACTTCAAAGGTTTCCGCACCGAGTCGAGTGCTACGATATTTCTCACATTCAAGGCACAAACACGGTTGCCTCAATGGTAGTTTTCATCAACGGTTTGCCTGCAAAATCCGAGTACAGAAAGTTTAAAATTAAAACACTTGAAGAAGGACAACCTGACGATTTTCAATCAATGAAAGAGGTTCTTTCTCGCAGATTAAAAAGACTTGACGAGAAAAATTATCCCGATTTAATAATTATTGACGGCGGCAAAGGTCAACTGTCAAGCGTTATTCAAATAGTTGAAGAAATGGGTATTTCCGATATTAACTTTGTTTCTCTTGCAAAAAAAGAGGAAGAAATTTTCGTTCCTCATCAGTCAAGACCAGTAATTTTTCCAAAAAATTCTGAGCAATTGTACTTTTTCCAACGAATAAGAGATGAAGCACACAGATTTGCCATTACTTTTCACAGAAAATTAAGACAAAAATCATCTCTGGAATCGGTTCTTGATAACATAAAAGGACTTAGCGAGAAAAGCCAAAAGGTCATCAGAAAAAATTTCAAAGATATAAAAAAACTATCAAAAATGTCTTTGCCTGAAATTGCCCTCTATCTTCCGCCTTCGCAGGCAGACAGAGTTTACAGGTTTTTTAGAGATAAATCTGATGAAATCGTTGACAGTACAAATAATGCAGAGTAACATAATCTAAGAAAGATTAGAAAAATGAAACAAACAATTCCATCAAAGCCTCAAATATTGACTATCGACATAACGGACAGATGTCAAATGCAGTGCAAAACCTGTTCAAAATGGCAGGTTTCAGCCGATGTAAGACACAAAGAACTTACGACCGAACAATGGAAAGAAGTGCTTCACAAACTGCGTAACTGGCTTGGCGACGGATTTTGGATTTGTTTTTCCGGCGGAGAGCCTTTCTTACGTCAAGATATTTTTGAACTTACCGATTATGCGACATCTTTGGGATTTAAAGTGTCTTCAATGAGCAATGCTTTTTCCAATGAACATTTGGTTGACAAAATTATTGACACAAAGTTTGAAAGTCTGAATGTTTCGTTAAATTCGATAGTTGACAAATCTATTCACGATAATTCCAGAGGACGTGAAGGCAGTGCTCAAAAAATATGCGATTTTGTTTGGCAAATAATGAATTACAAAAAAGGAAGAAATGATAATTTGAGCATCAATCTTGCTACAATTATGCTTCCGGAAAATTTAGATGAAATCATTTATCTTGTAGAATATGCAACAAAAAATCATTTAAAGCATATTATGTTTCAACTTATTGAGGACAAAAACTCTTTTCACCCCTATGCTGAAAAATCAGGCCTGGATACAGACAATTATGTGATACCGAAGGAATACAAAGAAACAATTACGGGTATGGCAGATAAGGCTATTCCGATTATTGACCACTTGATTGAAATGAAAAGAGCAGGTCATGCAATCGCTAACAGTTATGAACAACTTGAAGCATACAAAATATTTTTCAACAATCCTGATGACATAGTTAGAGCAATAAGATGCGACGTTGGTGCTACAAATTTTGCCGTTGACCCGTACGGTGATGTCAGATTGTGCTTCAATATGAAGCCGATTGGCTCAATTATGGAAAAATCACCCGAGGAACTTTGGACAAGCGCAGAGGCTGATGAGTGCAGAAGAAAAGTTCATTCATGCAAAATGTGCTGCCGATTGATAAACTGCAACTTCAAAGCGAATTTTGCAAACTTTAACAAACCTTTTTTAATCAGATTGAAAAACAAAATAGTCAGATTTTTAACTCGTAAATAGGTTTTGATATGCAATATTTGGGTTGTCAATGGATGGAACACGGCTTATCGTTTGAATTAAACGATGTCTACGATTGTTGTATGTCCCATCACGGCGACTTGGGTATGCCAATTATTTTCAAAAACTATAAAGGTGAGTTTGTTGATTGGGACGAAGTTTTTGAAATTAAAGAAAAAAGAATTGCCTCTCAAAAAAATGAAACTATCCCTGAGTGCAAAGGTTGTATTTTTTTGAAGGATAAACATGTTGAAAACGAACGTTATATCTGCGATATAGCATTTCAGCAAATAAAATTATGCAATGCAAAATGTGTTTATTGCGGAGATGATTTCAGAAATAATCCGAATTATTATGATGTTTATCCCATTATAAAAAATCTTGTGGATAAAGGTTATTTTAAGCCTTGCGGATTGGTTGTTTTTCAAGGCGGTGAGCCGACTTTGATGCGTGATTTTGACAAATTGACCGAACTTTTTACAGAGCAAAATTCCTTGGTAAAAGTTAATACTTCCGCAATAAAATACAGTCCCGCAATTTACAAAGGCATTAAAAAGGGGAAGGTTTTTGTTGTTGTTTCAATAGACAGCGGTACTTCCGAGATGTACAAAAAAATAAAACGAGTAGATGCTTTTGACAAGGTTAAAAATAATATTTCAAAATACCAAAATGCGGATAAATACAACGAATTTCCGTCTGTCGTTTTGAAATATATCATTACTCCCGGATACAACGATTCTGTGCAAGATGTCGATGATTGGCTTAATTTGGTCGATGAACTCGGAATAAAATCAATTGCGGTCGACGTTGAGAATAAGTATGCAAATTTGAACAATCAGTCGGAAGTTTCACCGCACGTTCTTTATTTGATTGATTATATTTTTTATTGTGCGGAAAAATCGAATATTAAAGTCGAGCAATACTGTTTTGCGGAATATGTTTCAAATGCCAGAAAAGTTCCAAAATGCGAAAAGTTGTTGAAAAATAAACCTTTGCTGGTCAAGGTTGTTGATAACCTCAGAGAACGCAACAAAGGCAAAAATTATACTTATTAAAATTATTAATACGGAACTTTTTTGTAAACCGTAAAATAACAATGGTCTTTGTAATAGAGTTTTAAAACAAAGCAGGTATCAAGGTTTAAAAGTTCTACGTATGAAGGCGGCGGCGGTTGTTTGCCCGAGCCTTTGAAAATTCTTGACCAAAAATGCTTCCAATTTTTCGCAACGGTTTGTCCTGCCGTAAGTTTCGGGTCAGGCATATATTTTTTGTAAAAAGTTGCAGCAATAAGTTCTCTTTTTACAACGGGAATTATGTATTTAACCTTGCCGTTTGTTTTGAAAAATACATAATATTTTCCGTTCATTTTTCTGGGCGTAAGTTGGTAATAGCCTGACGGAATGGTCATATTTCTGTAATACAGATAAACGCTCGTTCTGAAAAGCGGATACGGCGTGTAGGCGTATTTGACGGTATCTTCGTCTTGGAAAGGGTCAATGCTGTTCATTAATTTCGATTCAAACGGCTTTGACTCATCGTACAAAGCGTCCCAGTCCGTTTCCGCAAAAACGGGATTTTGAATTAACAGTATTAATGATATAAAAAATAAAAACTTTTTCATCATAATACAGTTATAATAATTTTTTTTAGGGATTTCAATATTGTAAATTTATTTATTTACATGTATGATAAAATAGTGAGTTTTTAGAGGATAAATTAATGAAATCAACTGCAAATCAATTCATCAAACCGTTAACTTGTAAAAGAAACAGTAAGGGAGAATTGGAAATAGGCGGTTGTAATATTTCTGACTTGATTAACAAATTCGGCTCACCGCTTTATATTTACGATGAAGCAACAATGACAAGCATTATCACCGATTTTAAAGAAGCGTTCAAAGATACCGATATTCACCTTATGTATGCTTCAAAAGCCTTTATGACAAAAGGTGTTTGCAAAATTATGCAAAAGCACGGTTTGGGCTTGGACTGCGTTTCGTCAGGAGAATTGTATACCGCTTATTCTTCGGGGTTTGATATGAAAAATATAGTTTTCAACGGAAATAACAAAACTAACGAAGAATTAAATTATGCTCTCGATTGGGGCGTAATTCTTTTCTCGGTGGACAATTTTGCAGAAGCGAGAAGGCTAAACACTATTTGTGTTCAAAAAAATAAAACCGTCAATATTTTGCTAAGAGTTACTCCCGGAATTGAATGCCACACTCACGAGTATATTAAAACAGGTCATTTGGATTCAAAATTCGGTTTTGATTTGACTCAAATTGATGAAATTGTTGAATTGGTTAAAAATGAGTACAAAAACTTAAATCTCATCGGGCTTCATGCGCATTTGGGTTCACAAATATTTGAAACAGATGTTTACAACGATGCCGTAGATGTTTTGATGAAAGAGGCTAAACGCATAAAAGACAAGCACGGAATTTCTTTGACAACGTTTAATATCGGCGGCGGTGCAGGCATTAAATATGTAGAAGAAGATAAACCTGTATCAATTTTTGAAATTGCAGAGGTCATAAAAAAAGCATTTAAAAATTACAGTGAAAAATACCAAATTGAAAATCCGCATTTGTATATGGAACCCGGAAGATGTATCGTCGGCACATCAGGAATTACGGTTTATTCTATCGGAAGTTCAAAGCAAGTGCCGAACGGCAAAAAGTATGTTGCAGTTGACGGCGGTATGGCGGATAATATCAGACCTGCTCTTTACGGTGCGGAATATAGCGTCGAAGTTGTTAATAACAAAGAAAATGTTGAAAACGAAGTCGTTACAATTGCCGGTAAATACTGTGAATCAGGAGATATACTTTTGAAAAACGCTTCACTTCCAAAGTTGAATGAAGGTGATTTGATTTGCTTTTACAATACGGGCGCATATTGTTATTCAATGTCCAGCAATTATAATAGAGTTTTGAAACCTGCCGCAATTATTGTAAAAGACGGTCAGGCAGAGTTACTTTTGAAAAGGCAAACTTTTGAACAATTAGTTGAATCAGACTGCATTCCGGAGATTATATAATGATTGTAGACGGTAAAATTAACACAGATTATCTGATTTCTTTGATGTCGCAATATTTGCATATGGATTTTGTTGACGTTATTGAACTTGCAATAATTTTGGTGTTTGTCCTTTTTGTGTACAACCAATACATCAAAGGTACTCATTCCGAAAAACTCGTTAAGGGCTTGATGGTGCTTATTGTTGCTTGGGGATTTAGCGAATTGCTTGTGCTTGTTGGATTAACAATCCTCGGATTTTTCCTCAAAACAATAATTGCGATTATCGTATTCAGTTTGGTTGTCGTATTTCAGCCCGAATTGCGTAAGTTTTTGGGATACTTGGGACAAACAGGCTTTTTAAATAAAAATTTCTTTTCCGTCAAAAAACAAGACTCTGATATTAAAGTTGTAAAAGAAGTCTTGGAAGCGGTGAAATATTGCAGCAAAATGCACTGCGGTGCTTTGATTGTGTTTGGAAAACACGATAATGACTTTTTGTTCTCTGATGTCGGAACAAAAATTAATGCCGATATTTCCTGCCAGTTGATTTTAACTATTTTCCACCCGAATACTCCTTTGCAT
>ERZ857629.2989-NODE-2989-length-14946-cov-6.102679_pt1 | contig 14946 bp, 12 predicted proteins | sample MGYA00519700_ERZ857629 | MGnify/ENA primary metagenome ERZ857629 (study PRJEB31778, sample SAMEA3449351) | human gut metagenome | biome: human gut; feature: human-associated habitat; material: faeces | place: United Kingdom | collected 2010/2012 ... | reverse complement strand
TGCATGTGTTAGGCACGCCGCCAGCGTTCGTCCTGAGCCAGGATCAAACTCTCAAAAAATTGTATCCTAAACCTTTCGGCTTAAAATCAAGTTTTTGAATAATTCGCTTCTAGCATTAATTACTCAAGAATTTCGTTGGCTGTTTTTTCGCTTACGCTTAAACAATCCATTTATTGTCCAAGGTGTTTCATCTTGCGTTATTCAATTTACAAGGTACAGACTTCGCTCCGAACCGCTCGATTCAAAGCTCGCTTAGTCTATCACAGAAAGTCTCACTTGTCAAGAGGTTTTTTCTCTCTTTTTGAAACTTTTTTGTGTTTGCTCTCCTTTTTGCGCCCGGCTCATCGCCGCCCGCGGAAAGCTTCCGTATAATACCACCCCTCCCTACTTTTGTCAACCCCTTTTTTCACTTTTCCTTAATATTTTTCGTTTCCGCACTTTCTCTCCCAGATACGCCAGCAGCGGAAGTCCGACGCACGACGCTGCGGCACCGAGCGCCAGTATTTCCGGATGCTTCCAGCTCCCCAGCAGATAACCGGCGCCCATTCCGGCCGCGCTCAGCCATACGGTTTTCCTTTCCTCTTCGATTCCCAGTCCGGCGCCCCAGTCCGCGCAGCCCCGCAGCAGTCGGGTGAAAAACACGTAATATCCCAGCGTAAGTCCGACAGCGCCGAGACTTTCAAACCGTTTTGCCGTTCCCAGTAACTGGACATTTCTGCTCAACTCATAAAAAGGAGATTCGTGCCGCAGTGCATAGTCCTCCGTCAGTACCCCTGCCGTTACTGCGGAGACGGCGCAGGCTGCCGCCAGCAGATACCACCCCGCCCGCTTTTCCTGCCCTTTCATCGGAATCGCCGCCGGAAGCAGCAGCACGGTCACGATCTCTCCGCCGGACATTGCCCAGTCCGGTTTCAGATTTCCGCCCCGAATATCCCACAGGCCGGATATCAGAACCGTTCCCAGAAGAGCGACGATCCAGAACCGCAGAACATTTCCCGCCGCCAAACTTCGATTGCCGCCTCCGGCTGCCGTCCATGCGGAAAGGAGCAGAATTGTCCCCGGGATGACCGGTGATCCGCTCTGCCACCCGTACCCGATCCACCGCAGGATACTGCCGCCGGACAAAATCAGCCAGATCCATTTCAGTCCGCGCATCCGGCGCCCCTGCGGCTGTATCTTTTCCATTCCCCGGCAAATTCCCAGACAGGCGGCGCCTATGCCCAGTGCCGCTGCCCAGGAGCATTTGGACGCGGCCTGTACCACCGGCGCTGTCATTGCCGTCCGGAAAAAGATCCGATCCATTTTCCCGTCCTTATCCGTCAATCAGAATCCACCTTTCCCCGTCCCGCGTCAAACCGGACAGCGCCTGCGTACCGAGCATACAGTCCCGCAGCAGCGTCTTTCCCCGGTGCGCCTCCAGGAAAGCGCCGGTTTCCTCATCCGGAGGTGCCGCCGTCACGTATACCTCCGCTGCCCCCCGGACCCAGCCGCCCATATCGGGAAGAAGGTCTGCGCATTCCGGCGATACGAGAATGTAATCCGCGGTATCCAGAAAAAGCGCTCCCGGTGCGGACTCCATCAAATTCCCCAGTGCCTCGCCAACCCCGCCGCCCTTTCCCAGATCTCCCAGGTCCGTCCGAACCAAAACCGTTTCCCCATCTCGGGACAGATACACCCACTGGGCAGGGCGGAGTTTTCCCACATCCGTCCCCTGAAAGGGTGACAGGAGGCAGGCCATTGCCGCGATCCCAAGCAAAATCCACCATCTTTTCATTTCTGTTTTCTCCAATCCCGGGGGTGCAGATGCAGCGGACGAAACTTATCCAGCACCAGCCGCTCCCGCAGCACCGGACTTTTACCGGATCCCGGAAAGGGCGTCAGATATGCTGTGCCCAGGCATTGCAGTCCGGACAGGTGCACGATCAGGGCAATCAGCCCCGCCGTCACGCCGAACAGTCCAGCGGCGGCCCCCAGCACCGCAAGGGCAAACCGCCACATCCGAACGGCATCCGCCAGATCCCGATTGGGCAGTACGAAGCCGCACACTCCCGCAATACTCACGGCGATCAGCGCCGCCGGAGAGATCAGCCCCGCCTCGACCGCCGCCGTTCCGACCACGATTCCGCCCACAATGGAAACGGACTGCCCGATTGCCTGCGGCAGATGAATGCCGGACTCCTGCAGAAGTTCAAAGGCCGCCAGCAGTCCCAGTACCTCCAGCACCGTGGAAAAGGGCACATTCTCCTTGCTTTCGATCATTGCCCGCAACAGGGCAAGGGGAATCATCTCCTGATGAAATACCGCCATGGAAATATAGAATCCCGGCAGGAGCAGGCTCAGCAGCAGCGCGGCATACCGCAGCACCCGAATGCAGGAAGCGGAAATGTAGTCCCGTCCCCGATCCTCCGGGCTGTCCATGAGATACCCCAGCTCCGCCGGTGCCAGATAGCCCAGCGGAATGCCGTCCACCAGCAGTCCCACCCGTCCGTCCAGCAGTCCGGCGCAGAAGGTGTCCGTCCGTTCCGTGCATCGCAGCAGCGGGAACGCAGTCGTCCGGGAGCCGGTCACATATTCCTCCACCGCCGCCGGAGACAAAAAGCCGTCGATGTCAATGGCATCCAGCCGTTTATTCATCCGCTCCACCAGCTCCGGGTCCGTAATTCCCCGGATCCAGGCGACGGTCACGTTGGTGAGGCTCTGCTTTCCCACTCTGGTTTCCCGCAGACGGAGGTCAGGGGTGCGCAGATGGCGGCGGATCAGGCTGGTATTGGTGCGGACGGTTTCCGTAAAGGCATCCTTGGGACCCTTGACGGTATTTTCCATTTCCGGTGCGGACAGGCCCCGCTTTTCGCCGGTCTTGACCTCGAAAGCAATGGCTCCCGCCCCGGGAAACAGCACTACGCAGAATCCGTTCACCAGCTTCAGTGCGGCCGTGTTCAGATCCTTGCAGGGATCCGCCACACTATTATAGATGCAGCCGGTCAGCGCCTGCGCATACAGTCCCTCCATGGTATCCGCCGACAGATTGTCCGAAATGGGGCGGATCACATATTCCGAGGTATCCGCACCGGAGGTCAGTCCGTCAAGGGCATAGGCATAGAGGGTATGTCCGGCGCAGGAAAGCTCCCGGGCAATAAAGTCCCCGGCGCCGTCAAAAAGCGCACGGATGCCCGCGTCCGTCAGCGCGTCCTTCGGTTCCTCCACAGGCAGCCTCCTCCCTTGCATTGCTACGGGAATTATGCCCGGAATGGCAGGGAATATGTGGGCGGGATTGCATTTTTTCGGAAGGAATGCTATAGTAAGCAGAAGAAACGGAGGAATTCTCTATGAGCAGTATCGGAACAATCAGGAAGCTGGCAAGTACCCGCTTTCTGAACCTTTATGAACTGGAAGCCGTTCACCGAGACGGACGGGTCAGTCCCTATTACATGGCGTCCAGAACCCGTGATTCCGCAGCTCTGAAAGCGGTCACAAAGGAAAATCAGCCCGACGGTGTCATTCTTTACGGCGTTTACGGGGAACGGAAGGATCGGGTCGTCCTGATCCGGCAGTACCGTTATCCCATCGGGGACTACGTATATGAGTTTCCCGCGGGACTGGTGGAAAAGGGCGAAGATCCGGTTTCCGCCGGAGTCCGGGAAATGTACGAAGAAACCGGACTGACGCTGATCCCGAAGGACAGCGGCGCATACAGCAAGCCCCTGTTTACCACCGTGGGCATGACCGACGAAAGCTGCGGGACCGTATTCGGCTACTGCACCGGCACCCCCACCAGCTGCCATCAGGAGGCCTCCGAGGACATTCAGGTGGTGCTGGCAGACCGGGCGGAATGCCGCCGGATCCTGCGGGAGGAAAAGGTCTCCCTCATGTGCGGCTACATGCTGATGCACTTTCTGGCAGACCCCGGGGATCCTCTGGCCTTTCTGGACGCACAGGAGGAGGTTTGAACATGGCTCATCCTATTGCGGCAATTTCCACCGGAAACACCGTCAGCGCCATCGGCATTCTCCGACTGTCAGGTGAAAACTGCATTTCCATTGCCGGTCAGGTCTTTTCCGCGCAGTCCGGGCAACCCCTGACGGAGGCGCCCAACCGGAAGCTGATCCTCGGAGTCCTGCGGGATGTACAGGGCCGCGCCATTGACCAGTGTATGGCAGCGGTCTCCCGCGCTCCCCACAGCTATACGGGAGAGGATACGGTGGAATTTCACTGCCATGGCTCCCCCGCCGTGCTGGCGGCAGGCCTGGACGCCCTGTATCGGGCAGGCGCAAGGCCCGCCGAGCGGGGTGAATTCACCAAGCGGGCCTTTCTGAACGGCAAGCTGGACCTGACCCAGGCGGAAGCGGTGATCGACCTGATTGAGGCGGACACTGCCGATGCCGCCGCCAACGCCGCCGGGCAGGTTGCCGGAAAACTCCAGCAGGCGTTTGCACCCATTTACGATGATCTTGTGAATATTTGCAGTCATTTTCATGCGGTTCTGGACTATCCGGACGAGGACATCGCGGACTTTGGTCTCTCCAATTACCGTGCTTCCCTGCGCCGGGACGCCAAGTCGCTATATGAAATTTTGCAGACCTATGGACAGGGTCGGATCCTCCGACAGGGCGTGAGGGCTGCCATTGTGGGGCGTCCCAACGTAGGAAAATCCAGTCTGTTGAACGCGTTGGCCGGTTGTGACCGGGCAATCGTAACGGAGATCCCCGGAACCACCCGGGATACGGTGGAGGAAACCGTCATGGCAGGCTCCACCCGGCTTCGACTCATCGACACGGCAGGCATCCGGGAAACGGAGGACAAGGTGGAAGCCATGGGTGTTGCACGGTCCCGGAAGGCGCTGGAGGAAGCGGAACTTGCCATTTTTGTCTGCGACGGCTCCGTCCCCCTCACAGAAGAGGATCGGTCCATCATTGCTCTCTGTCTGGACGCGCCCAATGCCATTGCCCTCATCAACAAGTCCGATCTGGGCAGCGCAGTTGTGCCCGGTGACCTGCCCTTCCTGACCGTCATCCCCATCAGTGCCGCCACCGGTGAGGGGCTTGACCTCATGAAGGATGCGGTGGACGCACTCTTTGCCGGCGTGCTCCCCTGCGACGGCTCCATTCTGACCAACCCGAGGCAGTTTGACGCCTGCCGCAGAGCCTATGAGGCTCTTCTGCGTGCGCTGCAGGGCCTGCAGCTGGGGCAGACCCCGGACGCGGTGCTGACGGATGTGGAGGAAGCCATGGAAGCCATGGGTGAAGTCACCGGTGCCACCGTCCGGGAGGACATCACTGCAAGAATTTTCCAAAGGTTTTGCGTGGGAAAGTAAGCGCACGACGTTTCGCCGGAGGGCTGTAGGGACGGCTTTCGCCCCGGAGGCCACACCGGTCTGCGAACCGGGGCGGAATAACAAGGTGTCGTGGATACCTTGCCGGAGCGAAACCGCATTTTCCAATTGTGACAGAACTGTTCGTTTTTCCTGTGCGGTTGTAAGAAGAAGCCATGGAAGTGTTTCCTGCCCGCATGCTAGAATGTGGACGTAACCCAAAAGAAAGGAAACAACTCATGAAAAAGAATCTGCTTCTTCTGATCCTGTTTTTGACCGCAGTTTTTCTGCTTCGAAATCACATACCGAACCGTGGAGGAAACAAACAATGCGACTGTTAACCGCATCCCATCTGAAAAAGGTCTACACATCCCGCTTTGGCGGACAGAGCGTGGAGGCTCTGCGGGATGTGAACTTCTCCGTGGAAAGCGGAGAGTTTACCGCGATCATGGGTGAATCCGGCTCCGGAAAGACCACCCTGCTCAACATTCTGGCGGCACTGGACCGCCCCACCTCCGGGCAGGTCCTGCTGGAGAGCCGGGACTTAAGTCAGCTGAAGGAAAAGGAGCTGACCGCTTTCCGGCGGGACAATCTGGGCTTTGTTTTTCAGGAGTTCAATCTGCTGGACACCTTCACGCTGGAGGACAACATCCTTCTGCCCATGGTGCTGGCGGGAATTCCCTACGCCCAGATGCAGGAGGCGCTGGAGCCCATCGCAAAGAAGCTCGGCATTCTGACTCTTCTGAAAAAGTATCCCTATGAGGTATCCGGCGGGCAGAAGCAGCGTGCCGCCGTTGCCCGCGCCATTATCATGAAACCGAAGATGATCCTTGCCGACGAGCCTACCGGTGCGCTGGATTCCCGCTCCTCCGACGAGCTGCTGCGGGTGTTCGACCGGATTCACGAGGACGGACAGACCATCCTCATGGTCACCCACTCCGTGAAGGCTGCCAGCTGCGCCGACCGGGTGCTGTTCATCAAGGATGGGCAGGTATTCCACGAGCTTTACCGGGGTGAGGGCACCCATGAGCAGCTCTACCAGCGGATCTCCGATACCCTGACCCTGCTCCAGACGGGAGGGGAGGACAGATGACCGCGCTGTATCCCCGGCTGGCGCTCACCGGTATCCGGAAAAATCGGAAGCTGTATCTTCCGTACCTCGGAACCTGCACCGGTGCCGTCAGCATGTACTACATCGTCCACTCTCTGAGCTTCTCCCCCAGTCTGCACCAGATGAAGGGCGGCGGCGTCATGGAGGCCATTCTGGGATTTGGCGTGATGGTCATCGCCGTCTTTTCCCTGCTGTTTCTGCTGTATACCAATTCCTTTCTGATCCGGCGGCGAAATAAGGAATTCGGTCTGTATCATATTCTCGGAATGGGGAAGTCCGCCATTGCCCGGATCCTCGCGTGGGAAACCCTGTTTGTGGCTGCCTTCAGCCTTGCGGCAGGTCTTAGCTTCGGGATCCTGCTGTCCAAGCTTGCGGAGCTTCTGCTGCTGAAATTCGTGCGCGGTGCTCTGGACTACCGGATCACCCTGTCCTGGAACTGCATTTCCGATGCCCTCGGCATGTTCGGACTGATTTTTCTGCTGCTGCTTCTCAAATCCCTGTGGACGGTCTACCGCAGCGATCCCCTCGCCCTGCTGAAAAGTGAGAATCTGGGTGAAAAGCCCCCCAGGAGCAAAGCCCTCCTGACCGTTCTGGGACTTATCATGCTGGCAGTCGCATACTACTTTGCCGTAACCATTGAGAACCCCAGTCTGGCCGTGGGCGTTTTCTTCCTGCTGGTTCTTCTGGTCATTGCGGCGACCTACCTTCTGTTTATTTCCGGTTCCGTGACCGTCTGCCGGAAGCTTCAGAAAAATCCCCGGTACTATTATCAGAAGGAACACTTTGTCTCCGTCTCCAACATGGCGTTCCGGATGAAACGCAACGGAGCAGGACTTGCTTCCATCTGCATCCTGTCCACCATGGTCCTTGTCATGCTTTCTTCCACCTCCAGCCTCTATATGGGCGCAGAGGATACCCTGCAAAAACGATATATCCGGGGAAGCGAAATCGACCTGTCTGTGGACAGCGTATCGGAGTTTGATGACGAACACCTTGACCGGGTCCGCAGCGGCTACGACGCCGTTTTTTCCAAATATGCGCTGGAACCGCAGAACCTGCTGGACTTTCGGTACTGCCGGAGTACGGCTCTTCAGACCGGAGATTCCTTTGAACCGGGACTCACTTCCACGCTGATGGAAAAGGTTGCGAAAACAGACGGCACCTACGAAAATGATCTGCGATTTCTTTTCTTTCTCACGGCGGAGGATTACAGCGCCATCAGTGGGATCTCCGTATCCGCCGCGCCGGGAGAGGTGCTTCTGGGCTGCTCGGGCTGCGCCTTTCCTTCTGACCGTCTGACAATCGGCAGCCTGGATTTCGCGGTTGCCGGGGACCGTCTTTCCGTCCCCGAAATTCTGAACCCCGAGAACTATCCCTTTCCTTCCATCCTGGTCGTGATCTCCGACTGGGAGCAGATCTTCCCCCTGCTGGAGCTGGAGCAGGAGCCGGGAAAGGCACTGTTCGCCCTGCAATGGTGCTACGCCTACGACCTGGGCTGTGACGACAATTTGCAGTGGACGATTCAGGACGAGCTTGCCGATTCCCTGAACCGGGTGGATTATCTTGCCAATAAGGCCCGGAGCTGGCGGGAGGTCTCCCGCTCCGAGCAGAGGCAGAATTTCTACATGATTTACGGTTCTCTGTTTTTCATCGGAATTCTGCTGAGCATTGTGTTCATTTTCGCCACGGCACTGATCGTTTACTACAAACAGGTCTGCGAGGGGTACGAGGATCAGGCGCGGTTCTCCATTCTGCAAAAGGTGGGCATGACCAGAGCCGACATCCGGAAGAGCGTCAATTCTCAGGTGCTGACCGTATTTTTCACCCCCTTGCTTGCCGCGGGCATGCACACGGCGTTTGCGTTCCCCATGATCTGGAAGATGCTCCAGCTGTTTGACATGCGGAATCTCACCCTGATCATTCTGACCACCATTGGCTCCTTTGTGCTGTTCGGTGTGTTCTATGTCATCATCTATTGGTTCACCGCAGGAAGCTACTACTCCATCGTAAGCGACGGACGGAAAGCATAAAATTACATCAAAAAATGCGAACCCCAAAAAGGTTCGCATTTTTTGATGAGAAATTGTTGTTTGGCAGGCGCGAGGCACTAAGGCAGCACCGCGCAATTCGGCAAGAAGTCTCAGACAGGATTTTTGCCCCGATTCAAAGTTTGGAAAACGAAGGAATACTGTATGTATTTCTCGTTTTTCAAACTGAAGAAGTGGGGCAAAAAGACGGCGGAGACTCGCAGACGCAATTGTGCGGTGTTGCCCTAAATCTCCGTTTCCCCTTCTGAATCTGCGGCATATTTGGTTTTCCATTTGCCGCTGGCCATTCTCCCGATAAAGAACGCCGCCCGGCAGAACCAGTCGAGGATCATGGCGATCCATACGCCGATGGCGCCCATGCCGAACCGGACGCAGAGGATCCAGGATGCCCCCACCCGGAGGACAGCCATGGACACGATGCTCACGATCATGGTAAAGCGCACATCATTTGCCGCCCGGAGGGCGTTGGGCAGCACAAAGGAAACCGGCCAGACCGCAATGGCAAAGCCCGCGTGCATGATCACCAGTGTCCGGGCAAGAACCACCGTCTCCGGAGACAGGGAGCTGTAAAATCCGACGAGCGGTCTGATAAATACGATCAGCAGCACATTCAGAATGCCCTGATAGAGGTAGGTCCACAGCATCAGCTTTTTGGTATAGTACACCGTCTGACGGGTATCCCCGGCACCGACGCAGCGCCCGACCACCGTCACCATGGCAAGACTCATGGCCTGTCCGATGATACAGCTGATAGCGTCCAGATTGTTGGCGACCGCATTGGCAGAGGTCTGACTGGTGCCGAACAGGGCAATCATGCTGACCACGATAACCCGCCCCAGCTGGAACAGGCTGTTCTCAAAGGCGGAGGGAATGCCGATATGCAGGATTTTCCGCATCATCGCCGGACGCAGAATCCGGATATTCTGCCAGGTGACCCGCAGCTCCTGTTTCTTCCCGGCAGCGGTCCAGAGGATCACCACTGCCGCCACCGCACGGGAAACCAGCGTGGGAATGGCTACGCCCTCCACACCCATTTTCAGTCCGTAAATACACAGGGCGTTGCCGGCAACATTGATAAAGTTCATCAGCAGGCTGACCTTCATGGAAAGCTTGCTGTTGCCCACGCTGCGGAAAATTGCCGCGCCCGCGTTATAGAGGGCGATAAAGGGGAAGGACAGCGCCGTAATGCGAAAATAGGTCAGCCCTGCCGCCATCACGTCATCGGCAATGGAACCGAAGAACAGCTTCATGAGGGCATGGGCATACACAAGGCAGGCTGCCATCATCAGAATGCCGAAGCCGAACGCCATGGTTACCAGCTGACCCACAGACTGCCGGGCATGCTCCTGATTCCGCGCGCCCAGTGCCTGGCTGGTCACCACCGCGCCGCCGGTTGCCAGTGCCGCAAACAGGTTCAGCACCACATTATTGATCATATCCACCAGAGATACGCCGGAGATTGCCGCCTCGCCTACGGAGGAAACCATCACGCCGTCGCTCATGCCCACAAGAATGGCAAGGGTCTGCTCAATGACCAGCGGAATGATCAGCCGTACCAGCTCCCGGGTGGAAAAAAGTTTCTTCTCTCCCAACTGTGCCTGTTCCATAGCCTTCGTCCTTCATTCTTTCCAAAAAGCGGATTTTCTGTGCTCCTGTTATTGTGCAAATTCGCACATAGAGCATTCAGAATTGCCTGTCTCGTTTGATTTTCCGGAATTATTTCAACATTATACACCGGTTTTCTCAAAACCGCAACCCCCGATTTCGCGCCCTTGCAAAGCTTATAAAAAATGCTATAATAGAATCGGTTTTACAGGAAGAAATCCGTTCAGATTGGACCACGGTGCAGGCTGACCGCAAAGGCGGATACCGCAGCGGTCATTTACCGTTTTCGCAGGCAGGAGGTTTTGGTTTGTATCGTATTTTTATTGTGGAGGACGATTCCGGGATCGCGGAAAGCGTCTGCGATGTGATCCGGGCCTGGGGGATGGAACCCCGGTGCGTTCGGGACTTCCGGGATGTGCTGGGCGAATTTGCCGCCTTTTCCCCCCATCTGGTCCTCATGGACATCGGCCTGCCCTTCATGAACGGCTACCACTGGTGCGCGGAGATCCGGAAGGTGTCCAAAGTGCCCATTCTCTTTCTGTCCTCCGCATCGGATAATATGAATATCATCATGGCCATGAACACCGGTGCGGACGATTTCATTGCCAAGCCCTTTGACAGCAGTGTCCTTATTGCCAAGATGCAGGCCCTTCTGCGCCGGGCCTACGCCTTTGGGGAAAGCGTCCCCATTCTGGAGCACCGGGGAGCCGTGCTGAATACCGGAGACGGGACTCTCCGTTACGGCGAACAGGAGCTGACCCTGTCCAAAAACGAATACCGGATTTTGCTGGAGCTCATGCGGAACCGGGGAAAAACCGTCAGCCGGGAAAAGCTGATGGAGACCCTGTGGCAGACCGATGAATTTGTGGATGAAAATGCTCTGACGGTCAATGTGGGACGCCTGCGGAAAAAGCTGGAATCCGCAGGGCTGTCGGACTTTATCCAGACCCGCTTCGGCGTGGGATACGTGATCGTCTGAAGGGAGGTGCGCCGTGAAGCAATGGCTTTGGGATCATCGGCGGTATTTTCTGCTGCTGGCGCTGTCCGCTCTGATTTTTTTCGTGATATTTGCCCTGTACGGACTGCCCTGGAGGGCTGTACTGTATCCCGCTCTGCTCTGTGCCGTTCTCCTGCTGCTCTTTCTGCTGCATGACGGCAGGAAGGCGCTGGAAAAGCACCGGGTGCTGGCGTCTCTCCGGCTTCTTCCGGATAGCCTGACCGAACAGCTGTCCGATTTTGACACCGCAGCGGACCGGGACTACCGGCAAATCATTGACGCGCTGGTGGAACGGTCCGCCCGGCAGGAAGAAAGCTCCCGCCAGCGCCTTACGGACAGCATGGACTACTACACCACCTGGGTGCATCAGGTGAAAACCCCCATTGCCGCCATGCGTCTGCTGCTGGAAAAGGAGGACTCCTCCCACTCCCGACAGCTGTCGGAGGAGCTGTTCCGGATCGAGCAATACGTGCAGATGGCGCTGACCTATACCCGCCTGGACGCAGACACTACAGACTATGTTTTCCGGAAAACCGATGTGGACGCGGTCATCCGGGGAGTACTCCGGAAATTTGCGGGGCAGTTCATCGGGCGGGGGCTGCGGCTTCACTATACCCCCTGTGCCTGCACCGTTGTCACCGACGAAAAGTGGCTGTCTTTTGTCCTGGAGCAGGTTCTCTCCAACGCTCTCAAATACACCCCCGACGGTTCCATCACCATCCAGGTCTCAACGGAGCCGGTGCTGACCGTTGCAGATACCGGCATCGGCATCGCCGGCAGCGATCTGCCGCGGATCTTTGAAAAGGGCTACACCGGCTACAACGGGCGAACGGACAAACGCGCCAGCGGTCTGGGGCTGTATCTGTGCCGCCGGATCTGTGACGGACTGGGTCACCCCATCTCCGTTTCTTCCGTCCTGGGGAAAGGAACCACCGTCGCCATCGACCTCCGTCAGAACGCGTTCCCGTTTGAATGAGAAAATACGCCCCCGACAGGCAGCAATTCGTGCCCCCTCTGATTTTTCCACACAAAGGAGCCTTTTTCATGATTTATCTGGATAATTCCGCCACAACCCGCCCCTGCCCGGAGGCGGTGGAGGCGGTGACGAAAGCCCTCACCACCGACTGGGGCAATCCCAGCGCCCTCTACGGCTTCGGGATCGATGCCGCCCGGCTTCTGCGGGGAGCGCGGGCACAGGTCGCTGCCGCACTGGGTGCGGAGCCGGACCGGGTGTTCTTTACCTCCGGCGGCACCGAGGCCGACAATTGGGCCCTGTTTGGCACTGCCCAGCGACTGGGCAAGCGGGGGAAACATATCATCACCACCCAGACCGAGCACCATGCCATTCTGAATTCCGCCAAAGCACTGGAAAGTCAGGGCTTCCGGGTCACTTATCTGCCCCCGGACGCAGACGGCAGGATTTCCGTGAGCGCCTTGCAGAACGCCCTGACCCCGGACACCATTCTGATCTCCGTCATGATGGTCAATAATGAGGTGGGCGCCGTGAATCCCATAAAAGAGCTGGCGAAGCTGACCCATAGAGTATGCCCCGACGCATTGTTTCACACCGACGCGGTGCAGGGCTTTCTGAAGGTTCCCTTTCAGGCAAAGACGTTGGGTGCGGATCTGATCAGCATTTCCTCTCACAAGGTCCACGGACCCAAAGGTGCCGGGGCTCTCTACATCAGTCCCCGGTGCAGATCCTTCCCGCCCCTGCTTCAGGGCGGCGGTCAGGAGAGCGGCTACCGCAGCGGTACGGAGGGAACCCCCGCCATCTTTGGATTTGCGGCGGCCTGCACGGCAGTTTCCGCCACTTTCCGGCAGGACACCGCCCGGGAAAAAGCGCTGTTGGACGGATTCCTCGAAAAAATCTCCCGTGAGGACGGGATCGTCGTCAACGGCTGCCATGACGCGCCCCATATTCTGTCCCTGTCCGTTCCCGGTGTGCCCGTTCAGAACACCATCAATCTTCTGCAGGACGCGGGGATCTGTGTCTCCGCCGGAAGCGCCTGCGCCAGGGGGCACCGGAGTCATGTGCTCACCGCCATGGGAGCCGCCCCGGCAGTCATCGACGGCGCTTTCCGGGTCTCCCTCTGCCGGGACACCACGGAAGCTGAGCTGGATACCCTTTTCTCCGTTCTGACAAAAGAGGTCCTTCCGCGGGTCCGCCATTAAGGCAATTCGCCATTTTGCAAGTTTTTTCTTTCCAAGTTGCAGAAAGGGATTGCAATTTTTCTTTCAGTCTGGTACAATAGCTTCAAACTTATCCGACAGGAGGACAAATGTCTATGAGCTATGGCAGTGAAGTGCTGGAACGGGTCAAAAAGCAGAACCCCGACCAGCCCGAATTCATTCAGGCCGTCACGGAGGTTCTGGAGACCCTCGCCCCGGTCATCGACCGCAACGAGGCGCGTTACCGCCGGGAGGCTCTGCTGGAACGTCTGACGACCCCCGAGCGTGCCATTCTTTTCCGGGTTCCCTGGGTAGACGACAAGGGTCAGGTGCAGGTCAACAACGGCTACCGGATCCAGTTCAACAGCGCCATCGGCCCTTATAAGGGCGGTCTGCGGCTGCATCCCAGTGTGAACCTGAGCATTCTGAAATTTCTGGGCTTTGAGCAGGTGTTCAAGAACAGCCTGACGGGGCTCCCCATCGGCGGCGGCAAGGGCGGCTCCGATTTTGACCCCAAGGGCAAGTCCGACCGGGAGGTCATGGCATTCTGCCAGAGCTTCATGACCGAGCTTTACAAGTATATCGGGCCCGATACGGACGTACCCGCCGGAGATATCGGCGTGGGCGGCCGGGAGATCGGCTACCTCTTCGGCCAGTACAAGCGCATCCGGGACCAGTACGCCGGTGTGCTCACCGGCAAGGGACTGTCCTTCGGCGGCAGCCTCGCCCGGACGCAGGCGACCGGTTACGGTCTGCTGTATCTGACAGAGGAAATGCTGCACTGCAACGGCAAGGAGCTGGCCGGAAAAACCGTAGTCGTCTCCGGCGCCGGCAATGTCGCCACCTATGCCATTGAAAAAGCATGGCAGCTGGGGGCAAAGCCCGTCACCTGTTCCGATTCCACTGGCTGGGTCTATGATCCTGACGGAATCGATGTGGATACCCTGATTGAGGTCAAGCAGGTCAGGCGCGCCCGGCTGACGGAGTACGCCAAGGCAAGACCCGGCTGTCAGTATCACCCGGGCAAGGGCGTATGGAGCATTCCCTGCGATGTGGCCCTGCCCTGCGCAACGCAGAATGAGCTGACACTGGAGGACGCCAGGCTGCTGGTGGCAAACGGCTGCTTTGCCGTTGCCGAAGGCGCCAACATGCCCACCACGCTGGACGCCACCAAATATTTCCAGGACAGCGGCGTGCTGTTCTGCCCGGGCAAGGCTTCCAACGCCGGCGGTGTGGCTACCTCTGCACTGGAAATGAGCCAGAACTCCCAGCGGCTCAGTTGGACCTTTGAGGAAGTGGACGCCAAGCTCAAGACCATTATGGTGAACATTTTCCACAACGTGGACAATGCCGCGAAAGAGTACGGCATGGAAGGCAACTACGTTGCCGGTGCCAATATCGCAGGCTTCCTGAAGGTAGCCGACGCCATGCTGGCACAGGGAATCGTGTAAATTACAGGGTCAAAAAAGCGGATCGGCGCAAGTTGCCGGTCCGCTTTTTGCTGCCGCATAAATTGGAATTCAGCGGGGCAGCGCGAAGCGCCCTTGGCTCCCCTTTTGAGGGAGCTGTCACGGCGGCACGCCGTGACTGAGAGGGCCGTTCCGATGCGGTGTGCACGCCACTAAATTCAAATTTATGTACCCGAAAGCCCTAAGGCAACACCGCACAATTGCGTCTGCGAGTCTCCGCCGTCTTTTTGCCCCAC
>ERZ857629.2987-NODE-2987-length-14950-cov-6.244243_pt1 | contig 14950 bp, 10 predicted proteins | sample MGYA00519700_ERZ857629 | MGnify/ENA primary metagenome ERZ857629 (study PRJEB31778, sample SAMEA3449351) | human gut metagenome | biome: human gut; feature: human-associated habitat; material: faeces | place: United Kingdom | collected 2010/2012 ... | reverse complement strand
GTATTATTTTTTGATGTCATTGTAACTTCTGTTCCTTTAGTATCACTTGTGATTTCAGTTATATTTAATGTTGAAGTTATACCTGCGGTATCACTAACACTCAATTTAACATCACTTACATACCATCCATTTTCTCCTAGTGTTCCATCGATTATCAATGTTCCTTCTTCTGGCTCTTCTTTATCAATCTTAATGTTATATTCTCTTGTACTAGTATTTCCAGCATTATCAACGGTTGTTACTACTACTTTCGTTCCACTAGTATTTCCACTTACACTTGTATGTGTTGATGTTGTTTTAGCATGTCCACTTGTTGCATCACTTCCATTATTAATGGTTAGCGTTACATCTGATAAATACCAGTCTCCAAGTCCTTTTGTTCCACTTATTGTTAACGTTCCTGGGATTGGGGCTGTTTTATCTACTTTTACTGTATATTCTTTTGTTGCTGTGTTTCCGGCTTTATCTTTTGTTGTTACCACAACTTTAGTTCCAGTTGTGTCTTTTGTTATACTAGTAATACTTGATGTAGTTTTAGAATGACCTGACATACTATCACTACCATTTTTAACACTAAATGTTACATTACTCTTATACCAACCATTGTCTCCTTTAGTTCCACTTATTACTAATTCTCCCACTGTTGGTTTTGTTTTATCTACTTTTACTGTATATTTCGTTACTTTTACTGCTCCTGTTTTGTTATTTTTTGATGTCATTACTACTTCTGTTCCTGCTGTATTGCTAGTAATTTTGTTTATATTTAATGTTGATGTTACTCCTTCTATGTCTTTTACACTTAAATTAACGTTGCTTACATACCAACCATTTTCTCCTAGTGTTCCATCGATTACTAGTGTTCCTTCTGTTGGCTTGTTTTTATCAATTTTAATGTTATATTCTCTTGTACTAGTATTTCCTGCGTTATCAACAGTTGTTACTACTACTTTCGTTCCACTAGTATTTCCAACTACACTTGTATGTGTTGATGTTGTTTTAGCATGACCTGATGTACTATCACTTCCATTATTAACGGTTAGTGTTACATCTGATAAATACCAGTCTCCACTTCCTTTTGTTCCACTTATTGTTAGTGTTCCTGCTATTGGTGCTGTTTTATCTACTTTTACTGTATATTCTTTTGTACTTGTATTTCCTGCTTTATCTTTTGTTGTTACTATTACTTTTGTACCCTTAGTATCACTTGTTATACTACTAATACTCGATATAGTATTAGCATGTCCACTTGTTTTATCACTTCCATTTTTAACACTAAATGTTACATCACTTGTATACCAACCATTGTTTCCTTTTGTTCCATTTATTGCTAATTCTCCTACTGTTGGTTTTGTTTTATCGACCTTAATTGTATATTTTGTTACTTTTACTGCTCCTGTTTTGTTATTCTTTGTTGTCATTACTACTTCTTGTCCACTTGTATCACTTGTGATTTTTGTTATATTTAGAGTTGATGTTACTCCTTCTATATCTTTTACACTTAATTTAACATCACTTACATACCAGCCATTTTCTCCTAATGTTCCATCTATTACTAGTGTTCCTTCTGTTGGCTTGTTTTTATCAATTTTAATGTTATATTCTCTTGTACTAGTATTTCCTGCGTTATCAATGGTTGTTACTACTACTTTCGTTCCTGTTGTTTCTCCAATTACACTTGTATGCGTTGATGTTGTTTTAGCGTGTCCACTTGTTGCATCACTTCCATCATTAACAGTTAGCGTTACATCTGATAAATACCAGTCTTCACTTCCTTTTTCTCCGTTTATTGTTAGTGTTCCTGCTGTTGGTGCTGTTTTATCTACTTTTACTATATATTCTTTTGTACTTGTATTTCCTGCTTTATCTTTCGTTGTTACTATTACTTTGGTTCCTTTAGTATCACTTGTTATACTTGCAATACTCGATATAGTATCAGCGTGTCCACTTAATGTATCATTTCCATTTACTACACTAAATACGACATCACTTTTATACCATCCATTGTTTCCTTTGGTTCCGTTTATTACTAATTCACCTACTGTTGGCTTTGTTTTATCGACTTTTACTGTATAATTTGTTACCTTTACTGCCCCTGTTTTATTATTTTTTGATGTCATTATAATCTCTGTTCCACTAGTATCTCTTGTTATTTCTGTTATATTTAATGTTGATGTTACTCCCTCTACATCTCTTACACTTAATTTAACATCACTTACATACCAGCCATTTTCTCCTAGTGTTCCATCGATTACTAATTCTCCTTCTTCTGGTTTCGTTTTATCTAGTTTATATACTTTACATACTTTTTCACTACTCATAAACTCATTTGTACCAATCGCACATACATATGTTGTTCCATTATTACTTATTGGTATTATTCCGCTACTACTTTCCACTTTTGTATCAGGTTCACATTCATATTCTCCTTTGCAATACATATAACTTGTTATATTGCTTCCTGATACTACTACATCAAAATTGCTTGTTGCATATCCATACCCATTTATTACTCCACTATTTGTTGATAATACTATTGTTGGGTGTTTGGTTTCTCCATATGCTTGACATTCTGAATCATACTTAATATCATAATTCTTATTCTCTGAGTTATATGATAGTGTTATACATCCTTCTAATAGTTCCCCTGTTTTTGGATTTTTTATGTGTTGTTCTGATATAAGTCCTGCTTCTTTTAATTCTTCAAATGACAAATTATATGAATATCCTGCTTCTAGTTTTAATTTTTTATAGTTTTTTGCTACCCATGTATTTGATATTCTTTCTAATTCTTCGATTTGCTTTTTATATAAATCATCTTTACTATCACTTATTAAATTATTTATTACTGGATATATTATTAGACCTATTACTGCCAATAATACTATCGCTCCTATTATTTCTACTAATGTAAATCCTTTAATAAAGTAATAATCAAATTTTTTTCTAGTTTTCGTTTTCTTAAACCCCAAAAACCGTAACGTTTTTTTCATCGTATCACGCACCTTACCAGTCAATTATCTATAATACTATTATATATTAACAGTAATAGTAATCTTGTACTTTCAATTAAAACTCATAGCAAATCCCTATAGTATATAAGGATGATATTGTTTTAGTACAACTAAAATTCACAGTTACCTGGAGTTCTTGGGAATGGAATAACATCACGAATATTTTCTACGCCAGTTAAATAAATTAATAATCTTTCAAATCCCATACCAAATCCAGAGTGAACACAACCGCCATATTTTCTCAAATTTAAGTACCAATCCATACCATCAGTTGGAACCCCTAATTCATTCATTTTATTAACTAAGACATCTAAACGTTCTTCTCTTTGCGAACCACCCATTAACTCGCCGGCTTGTGGTACTAATAAGTCAACTGCTCCAACAGTTTTATTATCATCGTTTAAACGCATATAAAATGCTTTAATTTCTTTTGGCCAATCTTTAACAAATACTGGTGAATTATAATAACTTGTTAGATATTTTTCGTGTTCTGTTGCTAAATCTTCTCCGTACTTCGGTTCATTTTCAAATTTTTTACCACTGTTAATTAGTACTTCAATAGCCTCATGATGAGTAATTCTAACTGCTTTGCTATTTAATACATGTTCTAATTTATTAATTAATCCGTTTTCAACAAATTTATCCAAAAATTGCATTTCTAAAGGGGCTTTTTCTAAAACATACTTAATGATAAACTTAAGCATATCTTCCATAATATCCATATCTTGATTTAAATCACAAAAAGCAATTTCTGGCTCAATCATCCAAAATTCAGATGCATGAGTTTTAGTGTTAGAATTTTCAGCTCTAAATGTTGGACCAAATGTATAAATCTTTCTAAAAGCTAGAGCATATGCTTCTCCTTGCAATTGCCCTGATACTGTTAGATTAGCTGGTTTCCCAAAGAAATCTTTGCTATAATCAACTTTACCTGTTTTAGCAATTTTATCTAAATCTAACGTAGTCACTTGAAACATCTCTCCTGCACCCTCGCAATCACTTGCTGTAATTATTGGAGAATGGAAATATACATATCCATTTTCTTGAAAATAAGTGTGAATTGCGTAAGCAGCTAGACTTCTAATTCTAAATACCGCTTGAAACAAATTAGTTCTAGGTCTTAAATATCCTACTTCTCTTAAAAACTCTCTTGTATGTCTTTTAGGTTGAATTGGATAATCTTCAGGGCAATCACCTAACAATATAACATCACTTGCTAAAATCTCATAATCTTGACCATTTCCTTGTGATTTTGCTAATGTACCCCTAACTTCTATTGAACATCCAACTCTTAATTTAGATATTTCATCAAAGTTACTTAACTTACTTTCATATACAATTTGTATGCTTTGAAAAGTTGTTCCATCATAAAAATCAATAAATCCAAACTCTTTTTGTTTCCTATGATTTCTAATCCAGCCTTCTAGTTTAACTTCTTTTTCTAAGTGTTTTTCTATATCTTTAAATAATTCTTTCAATTCCATAATATCTCTCCTAATCTTTGTTTAAACTTTGATATATAACTTCAAACATGAATACACCAAATAAAAATATGCCAATCCATAAAAATGGATTTCCTCCATTTTCAATAAACCACTCTTTTACTTTAAAAGCAAATTTTTCAATATTATATATTATATCTAATGTCATATTATACCTTCCTTATATTTTTATGTCCTTTAATTAATGTTTTAATTCCATGTGGGTGTTTAAAAGCAACTGTTATTATCTTGTCACTAATTCCTACAATAACCCCTTCACCGTACAAATCAAACTTAATATGTTCTCCTACTTCATAAGAAACACTATCATCAACAACTTCATTAAGTTTAGAGTTAGTTTTTCTTTTAACATTTTCTGTTTTAAGATTTAATTCATTGATAAACCTACTTATAGGATTTTCTTTAGTAATACCATACAAAGTTCTTTTTAAAGCATTAACTAAAAATAATCTTTTTTTTGCTCTTGTTATTGCAACATAACAAAGTCTTCTCTCTTCTTCTATTTCACTATTAGTAACAGCATTAAAATGTGGGAATAATCCTTCTTCTAGTCCAACCACAAAAACATTATTAAATTCCAAACCTTTAGCTAAATGAATTGTCATTAAAGTTACGGCATTATCATTATTGCGATATTCAGAAATATCAGAAACTAATGATACTTCAGCTAAAAATTCTTCTAAACTGATTATACCATATTTTTCTTCAAATTGTGAAGTAATCGTTTTAAACTCTTCTAAATTCTCTAATCTTAATTCACTTTCTAATTCATTACTATTTATAATTTCCTCTCTTAGACCTGATTCTTCTAAAACTAAATCAACTAATTGAGTTAAAGTTAATTCATCTTTAATTTCTCTAAAATGTTCAATTAATTTTTTAAATTCTAATTCTTTTCCACTATTAATAACCTCATAAATCGGTTTATTTTCTAAATTAGCTTTATTAACTAAGTTTTCAATTGTAACTTTTCCAATTTTTCTTTTTGGAACATTGATAATTCTAAGTAAACTATGATCATCGTATGTATTATAAATAAGTTTTAAATAACACATTAAATCTTTTATTTCACGTCTGTTATAGAAATAAAAACTTCCGACTATTTTATAAGGTATGTTAGATAGTAATAACTCTTTTTCAAAGTTTTGCGATTGCGCATTTGTTCTATATAAAACAGCAATTTCACTTAATTTTTCACCTTTATTTAATAATTCATGAATTTGATTGACTACATACCTCGCTTCATCTATTTCGTTGATAGCTTGGTAATAGACTATATCTTCCCCACTAGAATTTAAAGTCCACAAATTTTTATCTTTTCTAACTGTATTATTTTTAATTAATATATTAGAACTTTCAATTATTTTTTTAGTAGAACGATAATTTTGTTCTAATAATATAACCTCACAATCAGGATAATCTTTTTCAAAATTTAAAATATTTTTGTAGTTACTACCTCTCCATGAATAAATCGATTGACTATCATCCCCAACAACACAAATATTTTTATATTTAGCGCTAATCATTTTAGCTAATATGTATTGAGCTTCATTTGTATCTTGATATTCATCAATTAATATATACTTATATTTTTCTTGTGCCTTTTTTAAAACTTCTGGTTCTTTTCTAAAAAGCATAATAGGAAGTAATAACAAATCATCAAAATCGACACAATTACTTTGTTTTAGCTTTCTTTCATATCTTTCGTATACTTTTAATACTACTTCATCAAAATCAGTTTGAACATATTTTTCGTACTCAAAAGGTGTGATTAATTCGTTTTTGTTACTACTAATTGCATTTTTTATACTTTTTACATTTTCATCGATATTTAATTCTTTTAATATTTTTTTTATTATTGAATTACTATCATCACTATCTATAATAGTAAAATTTTTATTATATCCTAACAATTGATAGTTTTCCCTTATTAATCTCAAACCAAATGAATGAAATGTTGATACTTGAATCTGATTATCACCTATTAAGTCATAAATTCTTTCTTTCATTTCTTTCGCTGCTTTATTGGTAAAAGTAATAGCTAAAATATTATAAGGGCTAACTCCTTGTTCGATTAAATAGGCAACTCTAGTTGTAAGCACCCTAGTTTTACCGCTTCCTGCTCCTGCCATAACTAATATAGGTCCATCTTTTTTTAAAACCGCTTTTTTTTGTTGTTCATTCAAACTTGTTAAATCCATATTATTACCTCTTACTAATTATAACAAAAAAGAGTTCTTTTTAAAACTCTTATTTGAAAATATTTAATAAATCATTTAACCCACTATTAACAACTGCCATAAATAATTTGATGTATAAATAATATCCAATTGTTCCTAAAATTGTTAAACAAATAAGATGAAATTTAATTTCTAAATCTTTTGTTTCAAAAGATAATTCTTCTTTTATTAAACTCATAAAAACCAAAATTGAATAAACTAGACCACCTACTTTTGCAATTATTGAAAGTGGTGTCCAAATCAAACTAAGTATAGGTGATAGAACCATTCCTAAAGCAATAAAAGGAATAATTGATGTTGCTGAAATAGATAATAATTTTGTAAATTTAGATTCTTTCTTAAAAATTAAACTAACAATGTAGTAAACTCCTGCAATTGCAGCAATAATTCCTGCATAAATTAATAAATTTCTTCCGACTAAAACTAAATAGTTTAAATCACCTAAATTACTAAATTTAACCACTGTATGTAGTTTAAGCGTTTTCGCGCTTAATTCTTTAACAAATATAGATGTAATCATTGCTGTTAATAATGTTATTAACATCATAACTACAGCTAATATTCCACTAAATATTAAAGCATTTTTAGTTTCTGTTAATTCTGTTTCTTTTTCTTTAAAAGTCTTATAAGGATTTAACAAAACATCCTTTGCATATTTAAAATAATGTACGGCTGTTTTTTTAACCTCTTCAAACTTTTGTTGATTAGTACTTTGATTATTCAATTGCTCTTTTTTTTGATTTGGTTCAGTTGTTTTAATTTCATCTTGAGTAGTTGTTTCTTTTAAATTAATTCCACATTTAACACAAAATATAGAACCTTCAGTATTTTCTCCACCACAGTTTGGACAAATCATTATATCACTCCCTCTTTTAATACTATTTGTCATTAGTTTGATTATAACACAAAAAATAAATATGGTAAACAATAGTAGATTAAAATAGTTTTAATTTTACATTTTGATGTCAAAACAATATAATTCTTCATTGTTATCTAAAATCTCTATGTGTTTAAAATCAAATTTTCATAATAATTAACTAAATCAATCTTTAAATTTTTTTAACCACAACTACACTCTTATTCTAGTAAAACAACTAATAATATATTTATAGATAATCATTAACAAAACAAAACTATTAGAATATAATAAACGAGGAGGTATAAAATATGTTGAAAAAACTTATTTTGCCAATGATTTTAGTTATATTAGTTGTTGGCATCGTTTTATTTAAACATTTTAATGTTAATGACAATAAACTTAAAAAAGTAAAAGTTGCAGAAGTTACTCACAGTATCTTCTACGCACCACAATACGTTGCTCATGCTTTAGGCTATTTTGAAGAAGAAGGATTAGATGTTGAAATTATATTGGCTGCTGGCGCTGATAAAGTAACAGCTGCTGTTTTATCAGGTGATGTTGAAATTGGTTTTTGTGGCAGTGAAGCAACTATTTATGTTTATAACAACGGAGAAAAAGACTATTTAGTTACATTTGCAGGATTAACTAAAAGAGATGGTTCTTTTATAGTTTCAAGAGAAAAATACGATAATTTTACTCTAAATAACCTAAAAGGTAAAACTATTATCGGTGGTAGAATTGGCGGTATGCCAGAAATGACTTTGGAATGGACTTTAAAAGAAGCCGGATTGGATGTTAAATCTGACTTAACAATTGATACTAGTATTGCATTTGCATCTATGTCTGGTGCTTTCATAGGTGGCACTGGAGATTTTGTATCTTTGTTTGAACCTAATGCTCTACAAATAGAAAAACAAGGTTATGGTTATGTTGTAGCATCACTAGGTGAATTAGGCGGCGTTGTTCCATATACTGCTTATAATGCTAGAAAAAGCTATATCGAACAAAATCCAGATGTAATTAAAAGTTTTACTAAAGCCACACAAAAAGGTTTAGATTATGTTCATTCACACAGCTCAAGTGAAATTGCCGATGTTATTATAAAATATTTTCCTGATACTTCAAGAACCGATTTAGAAAAAATTATTGAAAGATATAAAAATATTGATTCTTGGTTCGATACTACATACATAACTGAAGATAATTTCAATCATATTCAAGAAATAGCAAAAAATGCAGGTCAATTAGATAACTTTGCTCCATTTGATAAATTAGTTAATAATGACTATGCCAAAAAAGAAAAATAAATAATATAAAACCCGTTTCTAAATTCAAGAAACGGGTTTTAAATATCTTATATAATTAACTTTAATTTATTTCAAAACATTTTTATAACAATTTTACTTCTTTAGCAGTTTTTAAAATATTGTCAATAAATTCATTCATTGTACAACCATATATTGGCTTATCATATTCATAAACATGTAGACAACTTAATATTTTTTTATCTATTAAATTTGTTTTTTTATTAGAAATAATATGTTTTTCCCGTTGATAATTGATAGCCTCTTCTTCGGTTTCAAATTCATATATACCTCTATTATCAAAATCTGAATGTTCAAAATAATAATACTTTCCATTATTCTCAAACACTAAATATGTATGTGTTGAATATGAATTATCATATGGTAATTCAAACCATATATAAAACGTTTTAAATTTATATCCATTATTTTTAAACCAATCTCTTTCTAATTCAACTTGATCAAAGCAATTGCCATATTTTACTTTAATTAATCGTTTTGGACTAGATAAATGCCAATTTGTTTGACATTGTTTATAAAACTCATTATTACTTGGTTCATATTTATTTCCGCCATCAACAAATCCATATTTTATATTATCACACATATATTCCAATAATTGTTCTGGTGTTTTAATATCACTATATTTCATATACTACCTTACATTTATATATCGTTCAAAGTAATTTTACTACCATAACTTATCTGGATATACATTGTCATTGACTAGTTTGTTAAGACCATCTACTAAAGCATCTTTATCTTCTTTATAAGTTATTCCCTGCCATACAGCATCTGTTTTAAGTACACTAACTGTGACTAGTTTTCTTTTGATTAAATCAAATACAACATCTGGTATTAAATATTCACATTTAGATAAATCACTTTCATTATCTTTAAAAAACTTAACAAAATCCTCTTCTAAATAATCAAATATTTTAGGTGTAAATATAAACATATTCATTGAAACTAATGTATCATCATATGCTTCAAATTCACTACTACCATTTAGTGGTTTACATATAATTTTACCATTTTCAATAGAAACTGTACTTTCAGTTAATTTACTTAAAAAACCATTTTCTGATTCACAAACACCTCTTTTAACAGAACCATTTTCTGTTAGTGTGTTTCCTACTTTGTATCCAACCATAGCAAATTCATTTTCATTTTTCATATTTTTAATAAATTGGCTTGCCACTAAGAAAGCATCTCTACCATAAAAATCATCAGCGTTAATTACTAAAAAGTTTTCTTTAACAACATCTTTACAACACAAAATAGCATGACCAGTTCCTAATGGTTTTGTTCTTTCGTTAGGTAACTTTACCCATTTAGGTACATTGTCATTTTTTTGAAAAACATATGACACTTCAATCGCATCTTCAATTCTTTTACCGATTGTATCCCTAAAAAGAGAATAATTTTCTTCCTTAATGATAAATACTACTTTGTCAAATCCACATTTGATTGCATCATAAATAGAGTAATCTAATATAAATTCTCCATTACTGTGTACAGGCTCTATTTGTTTAAGCCCACCAAATCTACTGCCCATTCCGGCAGCCATTATAACTAATTCCATATATTCCTCCTAGACTAATTATACCATAGTTTTAAATTAAATAAACTATTTTAATTTTCATAGGTGTAAAATGGTTTTTTACACTATCATTAAATATTATTTAACATATTATAGACTAGTGGGAGGTATACATGGAAAAACCAATTCTAAAAGTTGAAAACTTATCAAAAATCTACCACACGGCAAAAGCTGAGGTTATTGCTGTATCTAATTTTACTTATGAGTTTGTAAAAGGAAATTTTATTGCCATAGTAGGCCCAAGTGGCTGTGGGAAAAGTACAATATTAAATATATTAGCAAACCTAGATAGTGCTTCAAATGGAAAAATAAAATTTGAAGATAATATAAAAATCGGTTATATGTTACAACAAGATGCCTTATTTGACTGGTTAACAGTAATGGATAATTGCCTACTAGGCTTAAAACTACAAAAAAACTTAAATGAACAGACAAAGGAATATGTAGTTAATTTATTAAATACTTATGGATTAGGTGATTTTATAAATAGTTATCCTCATGTTTTATCTGGCGGTATGCGACAAAGAGTTGGATGAATATAGTATAGACACAGGTAATAATTAAGGAAAGTTGCTTACAGCCCATAAAATAAGGAAAAGATGTAAAATATGTTGTTAGATAATAATACGAAAAAAGTAATTGATTTATTAGATATGTATGATAATTTAAGTAATACCCACAAAATAAGATTAGCAATATATCTATTAGAAAATAAGAATTTTGATATTAATTTTAATATTAAAGATATGATTATACTATTAAAAGAAGTTTTAAATAAGCTTGATCCAAGTTATAGTAAAACTATTATTAATTTTGCTAAATACAAAAACTTATTATTTCTTTCAGCCAAGTATTTAGAACTTACTGAAAAAAAAAGAAAAACTTTTCAATAGAAATGTTATTTAACATCTTTGAAACTGATTTTAAAGATAAAGTTATCAATAAAGAGATTAATAAGCATTTATATGTATATGATTATTGTTATGCTATATTAAATAAGTAAAATAAAGCCCTAGTAGTCATTGACTATTAGGGTTATTTTTATTTTCATATAGTTCTATTTCATCAGCATAAGGAATTTTGGTTAGCATATTTGGCATGAATTTAACTTCAACACCACTTTCTAAGTTGGTAGGATTTGTTATAAGATTATCTAGTTCAAAATAATAATTTTCTTCGTCATAACCAGTGATATATCCATAACCTTTGTCTATATCAAACCATTTAATTCTTCCACTCATTTTTTCACTCATACTCTTAATCCTCCATTTCCAGATTTAATGTAATTGCTATTATTATCTATTTCATATTCTAACTCTAATCCATAGTTTTTCTTAATATCTGCTAATGCACTCATAAATTGTGGTTCAAATCCCTTAATGCAATCGCCGTATAATTTTCCATCTTGAGCAATTCCTAAATACCAACCTTCAAAATAGAAAATTTGACTAAATCCATGTGTTTCTGCTTTTCTTGTAATCTTTAGTTCATCGCAAACTTGATTTGCCATTTCAACACCATCGATGTAATCACTTAATATATCTTTTTTAGCATTTGGATTCATTGCATATAGATTTCTTTGAAGTATTAAATTTGTTTTTCTAAGTTCACTTATTGCTTTTATCATTTCAAATGCTTGTTCTTGTTGCTTTTCTTGAAGATATTCTTTTCTCTTATTTGCTAGTGCAATTATCTTATTCTTATTATCTCTTATTTGTCCTATTACTTCTAATTGTTCAGGAGATACTGAAACAGTCTTAATGTCAATTAGATTAGGATATTGATAACTCTTTTGAACTTCTTGGTCGTAAACAATATCTCTCATATTTTTATTTGTGGCAAAAGCCAAAACATGATGATTATTACCTGCCAAATTGTTATACATTTCATCAAAATCATGATCTGGGTTATATATTCTAAATTGCTTATCGCCAGTTAAAACCGCTTTTGCTTTAGATGTATCAAATTCAGGATGTAAATCTGTCATTGTAACAGCGACTATTCCTTGTTCCTGTTCCTCCTGTTGACTAACTTTTATTACTTCTTCTGCCCATGCATATAATAAAGCATTAGCAATATCTTTTTCATGTTCAGTTAATCCTATTGTTTCAAATGAATGAATCATTAACACATTCCCATTTCTTAAAACAGGTGAGAACATAAGTGTTTTGCCATTACTATCCTTTATTTCAATCCCACTACCATATTCAGTAGCACAACAATATGTAAGTAAACTATTATTTTTTCCTGAATTATCAGCATTTCCATTTGGTCTAAAACAACATCCACTACGATAACCACCACTAATTAGATTTCTATCTTGTGGATTAAATATTTTAATATTATATGAGCCATAATCTAAATTAACATTAGGAATTTTTTTAGTAGTTTTATTTTCCATCATTCTTGATAGTTGAACTGCTCTTGCAGGGGCTTGCTGTGGATTAGCAGTATATTGGTTTTGTATTCCAACATAATCAAAAACATCAGATTGAATTAAAGGATAATCTCTTGGCTCGTATCCTGGAATTCTTCTATATCTACTTTGTTGTTTTTCACTGAATCCTTTTCTAGCTTTTTTAGTTTTTATAGTTTTTCGAACTTCTTGAATATTTGCTGCTATTTCATTAACTTGAGTTATATTAAGTTTGATTTTTAATTTTGAAACACTTTGTTTTTTCAAAAATTCTTCTTCTATAATATCCCAATTATTAAATATAAAGTTAAAATTTTTAATAAAATCTCTAACACTTGAACAATACTTATTAAAACTTGAATTTAGTTCGTTAATTCTTTGTTTTTTATCTTCTCCTGATAAATCAGTATTTGATTGTATTTTTTCAATTTCTTTTTTGATATATTCTTCCATTTCGCCAAAACCATTAAGGAAATTTCTAATTGGAGTATTACCAACTTTATAATTTGAACCAAATAATAGATTTATAAGTTGTTCATTTATAATAGGTTTAAAACTTTTTCCATCAGGTTCAAAAATAACTTCACCACAATCTAAACCAGAGAATAAATGTGCCAATTTATCTGCATCTATTGGACCATATTTTCCACTTAACAATTCTTGCATTCTCGCAAATCCAATTGAACTATAACCCATTAATGCAATATCACTAGCGTCAAAATCGCCTAATCCCATGTCCAATATTTGCTGTTTAATTTTTTTATACTGTTTAGTATTTGTTTTAGTATACATGTCAAATGAAGCAGAATTTGCAAAAAATGGTTTCATTCGCATTGGATATTTTTGTCTAGTTTCTATATCAGGAAATAAATTACCAAGATTTGCTGCATACATTAAATCTTCAAAACCTTGAGAATCTGATATGCATAATAAATTTAATGCACAAACCTCACCATTTTTAATTTTCTGTATCAAATTATTAATATATTGTTCTTCAATCCCTGCATTTTTAAACTTTTGAATATACGATTCAATAATTTTATTCATTTTTTCTTCAACTTCAGGAATTAAAGGTATATTTTCCATTGAAAAGGTTTGTAATAATAATAAAGTCATTCCTGTATCATTTGAATTTATAAAGTAACTAAAAATAGATGAAGGTTGTTCTTGAACTTTTTTCTTAAAAAATGGAATCATTATTTGATAATGTTTATAACTAAGACTATAACCATTTCTCAATGCCATTTCAATCATGTCATCTGTTATAAAATCATTAGGAACATAAACTAAATTATTACCATTTACTGATAATATTATATTTATATTATCAATATCTTTTTTTCTTTCTTCAGAAAGTAGAGTATATACTTTTGGAGAAGAAGAAAGTATTCTTTTAATAAATTGTTCATCCGACAAAATAATTTCAATAATATTATTTTCATTTATTTCTAAACCATATTCTTTTGCATAACTCATCATGTATTCAGTTAAAGAATTTGCTCCAATTGTATTTAAGAAATCAGGATTAAAAACAAGTGATAATCTTTGAATATCTGCATCTTTTTTTAATTCATCAGATACTTTTTCTAATATTTGAGGTTTTCTTTCTATTGCTCTTAATACATAATATTTATTATTTAAAAGATTAGGTGTATTTGGATAAATATTATTTGAAATCATTAAATCAATTGTTTCATTTGTAATAGCACCAGGTAGTGCATATTCTATTTGAGAACCAGTTGTACTTCTTGTATGTTCAATGACTGCTTTTAATACTTCAGGATCATTTCTTAATTCCTCTGATAAATTTTGGTAAATATCTACATCTTTTTTTTGAATAAAATACATCATAATATCTTTATCAGCAAGATATTGTGGAAACTTTTCTTTTATTTTAAATCGTTGAATTACATCATTATCAATTGCCAAAAAGATATTATCTTTAGTTAAAGCACCCGGTAATGCATAATCCATAGGATTATTCCAAGCACCGCCACCTCTTTTTCTTTGAAGAA
>ERZ857629.2986-NODE-2986-length-14955-cov-2.911544_pt1 | contig 14955 bp, 8 predicted proteins | sample MGYA00519700_ERZ857629 | MGnify/ENA primary metagenome ERZ857629 (study PRJEB31778, sample SAMEA3449351) | human gut metagenome | biome: human gut; feature: human-associated habitat; material: faeces | place: United Kingdom | collected 2010/2012 ... | reverse complement strand
CTCGACGAGTGGATCGTCCTTGTTATCATCAATCTGGTATTTCTGGCGTTGTGGTTCTTTTTATTGGAGCACTGCCGGATGAAGCGGAGCATTGCGGGAAACCGTGAGACAAGCTACCGGCGTATTTTTGCAGGGTATCTGGCGTCGCTTGGCGTGACGGCGGTCTGTCTTGTACTTCCGGAATTTTCAAGACCTGTGATGCTATCTGCCATTTTGATGCTCGGTGTGGGGAATATCGAGCTTTCCCTGTGCAGCGGACTCTTTTTCTGCAGCCTGCTCGGTCTTTTGTGTGGTGGAACCATCCAGGAATTCTCCATGTATATCCTGCTGGTTCTGATCGGAGCGGTGGCAGCGGACGCAGTGGAAAACAGCAAAAAGCAGTTCTGGTATGAATGGTTTGCCGGCATGGCAGGCATGCTTCTTCCGGTTCTGTTCTACTATCTGACCTACCGGGAGATCAGCATCCGGATCATGGTATCTGCCGTGGCGGACGGTGTGGTCGTCTTTTTGTTTTTGCATCTGTGCTACCGGAAGCTGGTGGATGCAAGAAATGCGGAAGTCGATGAGGTCATGGTCGACATCACCGATGAATCCTATCCGCTGGCGCGGGAGCTGGCGAGTTTTTCCAGGGCAGACTACAGCCATGCAAGGCGGGTGATGCTTGTGGCGGCGCGATGTGCTGCTGTGGTCGGGGCAGACGAACGTGTGTGCAGCGCCGCGGGGATGTATTACCGTATCGGCGTACTGGAGGGCGCACCGCTTGCAAAAAACGGTGTGAAAATGGCACAGAGAGCCTGCTTCCCGGAGAAGGTAATCCGCATTATCGGGGAATACAACGGGGAAGAGGCTCTGCCATCCACCATCGAGTCGGCGATTGTACATATGGTGGACGGGCTGTTGAAAAAACTGGAGGTTCTGGATGAGGATACCGTTGGCAGCAACTGGAACCAGGATATGGTGATCTATCAGACCTTGAATGAATATTCTGCCGCGGGGCTGTATGACCGTTCCGGGCTTAGCATGAATATGTTTTTGAAAATACGGGAATATCTTGTGAACGAGGAGGCATTACTGGTATGAGCCTGAATTTAGAAGTCGAAGTGGACGTGCCATTTACATTTGATTATGAAGCGCTGGCGGGCGAGGTTGTCGCTTTTACCATCGACCATGAAGGTTTTCCTTATGAGGCGGAAGTGAATCTGACGCTGACGGACAATGAAGGAATTCATGAGATCAACCGGATGTACCGGCAGATTGATGCGCCGACGGACGTTTTGTCTTTCCCGATGCTCTCCTATGAGCAGGCGGGCGATTTCTCGGCGTTGGAAGAGGATTATGAGGATAATTTTAATCCGGATACCGGGGAGATCATGCTGGGAGACATTGTCATCTCGGTGGACCGGGTGAGAGAGCAGGCTGCCGCCTACGGACACAGCGAGCGCAGGGAATTTGCGTTTCTGATCGTGCACAGCATGCTTCATCTGTTCGGGTATGACCACATGACGCCGGAGGACGCGGCAGTCATGGAGCCGAAGCAGAGACAGATTCTGGAGGAGATGAACATCTCGCGTGATTAACGAACGGCGGCGCCGTGGCGCTTCCGAAAGGATTTGAGGTACTTTTATGGGCAATAAAAAAAGGAAAAATACGACAAGTTTTCTGGCGCAGGGCACAATCCTCGCGGCGGCTTCGCTGATCAGCCGTGTGATCGGACTGATTTACCGCATGCCGCTGACGGCGATTATTGGGGATACCGGCAACGACTATTATGGCAGTGCCTATACCATCTATAATATTTTGTTAATTATTTCGTCCTACAGCCTGCCGCTCGCGGTATCCAAACTTGTCTCGGCAAATATCTCACAGGGCAGAAGGCGCAATGTCTACCGCATCTTAAAGTGCGCGCTGATTTTTGCGCTGGTGTCCGGAACCGCTGCCGCGGCAATTCTCTATTTCGGAGCGGATTTTATTACGGGTACGCTGCTTAGAACCCCACTTTGTATCTTTGCGTTAAAGGTTTTAGTGCCGGTTCTTGTAATTGTTGCGGTCTTAGGTGTGATGCGAGGCTTTTTCCAGGGACTTGGCACGATGATGCCGAGTGCCGTATCCCAGATCTTAGAGCAGATTGTAAATGCGATTGTCAGCGTGTGGGCGGCGTATGTCCTTTTTTCCTACGGTTCCAAAGCCGGAGCGCTTTTAGGCAATGCCGAGGATTACGGCGCAGCCTACGGTGCGGCGGGCGGAACGATCGGAACCGCTGCCGGAGCGCTGAGTGCGCTGCTGTTTGCGGGTTTTGTCCTTGTTGTCTATCTGCGGGTGTTTAAAAAGACGCTTCGCAAGGAGCGGAAGACAAGCGCAGATTCGTACGGAGAGATTTTTAAACTGCTGATCATCACCATTATTCCGGTGCTGGTGAGCAGCACGATCTACAACTGCAACGCCACCATTGACCAGGCGGTCTACAAGAATATCGCGGCATGGCAGGGATATTCCAAGACGGACTACGGTACCTGGAACGGTATCTATACCGGAAAATACCAGGTGTTAATCAATGTGCCGTTGGCCATTGCATCCTCCCTTGCGGCATCGAGTGTGCCGGCGCTCTCTGCTGCTTATGCGAGCGGAAAACGAGGCGAGGCAAAGCGGCAGATCGGGCTTGCCACACGCTTTATCATGGTCGTGGCATTCCCGTGTGCAGTCGGAATGGGCGTGCTTGCCTCCCCGATTCTTCAGATGCTGTTTGGTGATTCCTCCGAGCTTGCGGCAAGAATGCTGCAGACCGGTTCCGTGGCCATCATTTTCTTCTCCCTGTCGACCCTTTCCAACGGTCTGCTGCAGGGGATGAATCGGATGAAGGAGCCGATCAAGAATGCAGTGATTGCACTGGCGCTTCACTTGATCATTCTGGTGGCGCTGATGCTTGGGCTGGATCTGAACATTTTTGCGGTGATCATCGCAAATGCATGCTTCGGACTGATCATGTGTATTCTAAATGCGCGCTCGATCCGCCGTTACAGCGGATACCGTCAGGAAGTGCGGCGCACGTTTTTCGTGCCGGCGGTTTCAGCGGCTGGAATGGGCGTGGTGGTATGGCTTGTTTACCGTCTGTTCCTCTATCTGCTTCGGAGCAATCTGATCGCAACGCTTGTATCGATTGTTGCAGGCGTCTTTACCTACGCGACGCTGCTTTTGATGCTTAAGGGACTGACCGAGCAGGAAATCCTGCGCTTCCCGAAAGGCAGAACGCTTGTAAAACTCGCGCGGAAGATGCATCTTTTGCGTTAATTGAATAAAAAGGAAAGAACTGGCAGATACTTATCGCAGAGAATGGGAGGACATTATGAAACGGACGATAGGTATTTGCCTTTTTGCGGCAGTGATGCTGTTTGCCGGAGGCTTGTGCGGGAAAAACGCATTTGATGCAGAAAGGATCCGTACGGCAGAGGAGACGGAGGCGGTCACGGAAGATGTCGCAGTGGCACAGACGGAGCGAACTGCGGAGAGCATGCAGATCCAGAAAACCTGCCGCTATCTGCTCCGCATGGATGACGACGGCATCTTAAAAGTCTATGAGGCGGACGGGATAACCCTTTTATTTGAGACCAACATCCGTGCGGAACGGCTTTCCGTGCAGACGAGGGAGCAGCTTTCCAACGGAATTCCGGTAGACGATGAGAGAGAACTGTACGATCTGCTCGAAAGCTATTCCAGCTGACGTAAGAGAAGTTATTCATTGAATGTTACAGGGCTGTGTGGTAAAATTGTTACGGTTAAGAAGAACGGACAGAATGATACAGCGGTTAGATAAGAGGTTGAAATGACAGATATAGATGTTACGGTGATCGGTGGCGGCGCGGCAGGACTTATGGCGGCGGTCAGTGCAGCCAGGTGCGGCGCGAGAACACGGGTGATCGAACACATGGACCGGATTGGGAAAAAGATTCTATCCACCGGCAACGGAAAATGTAATTACACAAATGCAGTGCAGGGGCTTTCCTGTTATCGTGGAGAGAACCCTGCTTTTGTGCTGCCTGTTTTTGAGCAGTTCGGGCAGGAGGATACCGTGCGCCTGTTTGAAGAACTTGGAATCTATCCGAAGATCAAAAACGGTTACTATTATCCGGCGAGTGAGCAGGCGGTGTCTGTCGTGGAAGTGTTTGGCATGGAATGCGATTACCTCGGCGTTGATCTGTGGACGTCCTGCGGACTGCAATCCATTCAAAAAACCTGTACCGGGTATGAAATACGCACCACAAAAGGCGCGTTTTCAACCAAAACAGTGATTTTTGCGCCCGGATTGCTGGCAGCACCCAAGACAGGAAGCGACGGAAGTGCATTTCCATATATAGAAGCACTTGGTCATCATTTTGTAGATGTGGTGCCAGCTCTCGTGCAACTGCATGGAAAACAGGCATTTTTCAAGAAACTTGCAGGAATTCGTGCAGAAATGCAGGTAACACTCTACCTGGAAAATGCGCAATTTCAACCAAAAGGCAGCCGTGGGACAGCCCGGGGAGAAAAGCCTGACGCGGTGTGCAGTGAGCGGGGCGAACTTCAGCTTACGGCTTCCGGAATCTCGGGTATCCCGGTCTTTCAGATCAGCCGTTATGCGACAAGAGCGCTCGCGGACGAAAAGCATCCCTACGTGCTGATTGATTTTGCGCCGGATCTTACGGACAAGGAGTTTTTTGACCTGCTGTCAGAGCGCTTCTACGAGAATACACATGGCAAGAGCGCCGGGGAGGCACTGATCGGTCTCTTTAACAGAAAGCTGAGCGAGGTACTGCTCTCCGAAGCTGGCATACGGTCGGAACTCTATGCCGGGGAGGTGGCACGCGCCACGTTGCACCGGCTGGTGAAGTGTGTCAAGAATTTCCGGGGTGATATTACCGGAAGCAACGGAATGGAAGCGGCGCAGGTATGCGCAGGGGGCGTTGACACGGAGGAGATTGAAGCTGCAACGCTTGCGTCAAAGCTGGCAGACGGTATCTATTTTGCGGGCGAGGTCATTGATATTGACGGCACCTGCGGCGGTTACAATCTGCAGTGGGCGTGGTCGAGCGGCTTTGTGGCGGGGATGCATGCAGCAGAGGAAGGAATGTCAAAGCAGAGATGATACGGATCAATCAGATAAAAATGCCGCTGCATCACAATGCGGCAGCACTGGAACAGAAAATCAGAAAACGTCTGGGACTTTCGGGAGACCAGGAGCTTCGCTACCGGATTATCAGAAAATCCATTGACGCGAGAAAGAAACCGGAACTGTCGTTGGTGTATTCCGTGGAGGTTTCCACTTCCGGAGAAGAGAAAATCATAAAAAGGGCAAACGATCCGAATGTTACGATCGTAAAGCAGACCGGTTATCATCTGCCCGGGGCGGTTTCGCCAACGCCGTCCATCCCGCCGGTGATTGTCGGTGCGGGTCCTGCGGGACTTTTCTGCGCGTATGCGCTCACGATGAGCGGCTGTGCACCGGTTGTCCTTGAGCGCGGGCGTTCAGTGACGGAGCGCACAAAGGATGTGGAGCGCTTCTGGGAGAGCGGAGTGTTGGATACGGTTTCCAACGTGCAGTTCGGAGAGGGCGGCGCAGGAACTTTTTCGGACGGCAAATTAAATACACTGGTCAAGGATCCCACCGGCAGGAACCGGTTTGTTCTGGAAACCTTTGTGAAATTCGGAGCGCCGGAGCAGATTCTGTACGAAAACAAACCGCACATCGGAACGGATATTCTTGCCGGAGTCATCAAAAACATGCGGCAGGCGATGGAAGCGCGCGGCGCCAGGTTTTGCTTTGAGAGTTGTATGACAGATTACCGCAGGGAAGCGGACGGAAAGATGTTTGTTGAGGTCAACCACAAGGAGTGGATCGAGACTTCCAGACTCGTTCTTGCAATCGGTCACAGTGCGCGGGACACGTTTGGGATGCTGTATCAGAAGCAGGATCTTGTCATGGAGGCAAAAGCGTTTGCGGTTGGTTTCCGCGTGGAACACCCGCAGGAGATGATGAATCTGCAGCAATATGGAGCGCTGCATGCACACGAACTTCCGGCAGCCCCCTACAAAGTGACAGCGAACCTCGCAAACGGCAGAGGCGTGTATTCCTTCTGCATGTGTCCGGGCGGATATGTGGTAAACGCATCCTCCGAGGAGGGCAGGCTTGCGGTCAACGGAATGAGCTATTCCGGACGTGACGGGAAAAACGCAAACAGTGCGATTATTGTGGCGGTAACTCCTGACGACTTTGCGGGGAAAGATCCGCTAGCCGGTGTCCGTTTTCAGGAGATGCTCGAGGAGCGGGCATTCGCTATCGGAAAAGGGCGGATTCCGCAGCAGCTTTTTGGAGACTATTGCAGCAATCGTGCCTCGGTGTCTTACGGGGCGTTTGAGAGCGCCACAAAGGGCGCATGTGTGCTTGGCAATTTAAGAGGTCTGCTGCCGCAGGCACTGGAAGAGTCCTTTATCGAGGGGATGCACGCATTCAGCCGCCGGATTCCGGCTTTTGACCGGGAAGACGCCATCCTCTCCGGCGTGGAGAGCCGGACGTCCTCACCGGTGCGCCTGGTGCGCGATCCGAAGCTTCTTGTGGCTGCAGGCGGCATCTATCCGTGTGGGGAGGGCGCGGGCTATGCAGGCGGCATCATGTCCGCGGCGATGGACGGACTGAAAGTGGCAGAGGCGATTATGAGAGATATGGAGGAGCAACGTGGCTGAATTTACACCAATGATGCAGCAATATCTGCAGACGAAGGAAGAATATAAAGACTGTATCCTGTTTTACCGGCTGGGAGATTTCTACGAGATGTTTTTTGAGGATGCCGAACTGGTGTCCAAAGAACTGGAACTGACGCTGACCGGAAAAAACTGCGGCATGGAGGAGCGCGCACCGATGTGCGGCATCCCGTACCATGCGGTGGAGGGATACTTAAATAAACTTGTGGCAAATGGACACAAGGTTGCCATCTGCGAGCAGGTGGAAGATCCGAAGCTGGCAAAGGGACTGGTCAGGCGCGAGGTCATCCGGATCGTGACGCCGGGAACGAACCTGGATATGCAGGCGCTGGACGAATCCAAGAACAATTATATTATGTGCATCGTGTATCTGGCAGACCGCTACGGCGTATCCATTGCGGACGTCTCAACCGGAGACTACTATGTCACCGAGGTGGATTCGGAGCGGAAGCTTTTCGATGAGATCACAAAATTTTCGCCATCTGAAATTATATGCAACGAAAGTTTTTATATGAGTGGTGTCGATATAGAAGATTTAAGGCATCGACTCAAGATTACAATTTATGCGCTGGAGACATGGTATTTTGGGGATGAGCTTGCAGAGACAACACTGCTTACACACTTTAAGGTAAAGAGTCTGGAGGCGCTGGGACTTGCCGATTATGACTGCGGCATGATTGCTGCGGGAGCACTGTTAAAGTATCTGTACGAGACACAGAAGAACGATCTCAACAACATTTCCGTGATTCATCCGTATTCCACCGGAAAATACATGATCATCGACAGCTCGACCAGAAGGAATCTGGAGCTTGTGGAAACGCTGCGCGAGAAGCAGAAACGCGGATCGCTCCTGTGGGTGCTTGACAAGACGAAGACGGCGATGGGTGCCAGACTGCTCCGCTCCTATGTGGAACAGCCGCTGATTGACAAGGCGGAGATCGAGAAGCGCCAGGATGCAATCTGTGAGCTGAATCAGCACGTGATTACCAGAGAGGAACTCCGGGAATACTTAAATCCGATCTACGATCTGGAGCGTCTGATTACGCGTGTTACATATCTGACCGCCAATCCCAGGGATCTCATTGCCTTCCGCAGTTCGATTGCCATGCTGCCGCCGATCAAGAGTCTTTTGGGCGATTTTCAGTGCGAGCTGCTGGGAGAAATCCGCGAGGACATGGATACGTTGGAGGAGCTCTGCGCACTGATCGACCGGGCTATCATGGAGGAACCGCCCATTTCGGTGCGGGACGGCGGTCTGATCAAGGACGGCTACAACGAGGATGTCGATAAATACCGCAAGGCGAAGACGGAAGGGAAGACCTGGCTGGCGGAACTGGAAGCCAAAGAGCGTGAAAAGACAGGCATCAAGAATTTAAAAATCAAATATAACAAGGTATTCGGCTATTATCTGGAAGTGACCAACTCCTACAAGGATCTGGTTCCGGATTATTTTATGCGCAAGCAGACGCTCGCCAACGCCGAGCGCTATATCACGCCGGAATTAAAAGAACTGGAGGACATGATTCTCGGCGCGGAGGACAAGCTTGTCACATTAGAGTACGATCTCTTCTGTGAGGTGCGGAGTACGATCGCTGCGGAGGTTGTGCGCATCCAGCGGACCGCCAAGGCGGTTGCCGGTCTGGATGTATTCGTGTCGCTCGCACTTGTCGCGGATCAGAATAATTACTGCCGTCCGAAAATCAACGAGAACGGCATCATTGACATCAAGGGCGGACGTCATCCGGTGGTCGAGAAGATGATCAACAACGATATGTTTATTGACAATGACACGTACCTCGACAACGGCAATCACCGCATCTCGATCATTACGGGACCGAACATGGCGGGAAAATCCACCTATATGCGCCAGACGGCGCTGATCGTTCTGATGGCGCAGCTTGGCAGCTATGTGCCTGCGGCATCCGCGAAGATCGGTATCGTGGACCGCATTTTCACACGTGTGGGAGCGTCGGATGATCTTGCCAGCGGGCAGAGTACGTTTATGGTGGAGATGAATGAGGTTGCCAATATTCTGCGCAACGCTACCTCCAACTCGCTGCTGATCTTGGATGAAATCGGGCGCGGCACAAGCACCTACGACGGGCTGAGCATTGCCTGGGCGGTGGTGGAGCATATCAGCAACCCGAAGCTCCTCGGTGCCAAGACGCTTTTTGCCACACATTATCATGAACTGACAGAGCTGGAAGGCAAATTAAACAACGTCAACAATTACTGCGTGGCGGTAAAGGAAAAGGGCGATGACATTGTATTTCTCCGCAAAATCGTAAAGGGCGGCGCGGACAAGAGTTACGGTATCCAGGTGGCAAAGCTTGCCGGCGTGCCGGATTCTGTCATTGCGCGTGCCAAGGAGATCGTGGAGGAATTAAGTGCCAACGACATCACGGAAGTTGCGAGAAATATCTCCGTCGATACGGGAAGCAAAAAGAAAAAAGAAAAGCTGGACGAGGTGGATCTGACGCAGATGTCGTTGTTTGATACCGTGCGGGACGATGACATCATAGAGGAACTGCGGAATGTGGATGTCGGAAATCTGACGCCGATTGAGGCTTTAAACAAATTATACGAACTTCAGAACAAGGTAAAGAACCGCTGGTAACCGGAAGCGCCTTTGGCAAAGGCAGATGGGAGGAATGGAATGCCGCAGATAACACTGCTTTCACAGGAAACAATCGATAAAATAGCAGCCGGGGAGGTGGTGGAACGGCCGTCCTCGGTGGTCAAGGAGCTTGTCGAGAACGCGATCGATGCCCGGGCAACCGCCGTCACGGTCGAGATCAAGGAGGGCGGCACAACGTTCGTGCGCATTACGGATAACGGCTGCGGAATTGAGCGTGAGCAGGTACCGCTCGCGTTTCTGCGCCATTCCACCAGCAAGATCAAGAGCGTGGAAGACCTTTTATGCATCCATTCGCTCGGGTTCCGCGGTGAGGCGCTCTCAAGCATTGCCGCCGTATCGCAGGTGGAGCTGATTACCAAGACTTACAGCGATCTGACCGGAACGCGCTATGTCATTGAAGGCTCAAGGGAGATGAGCAACGATGAGATCGGCGCGCCGGACGGCACGACCTTCATCGTCAGAAACCTCTTTTACAATACGCCGGCACGGAAAAAGTTTTTAAAAACCGCGCAGACGGAGGGAAATTATATCAGTGACCTGATGGAGCGCCTTGCCTTGTCCCATCCGGATGTCTCTTTTAAGTTTATCAGCAACGGACAGACCAAGATGCATACCTCCGGCAACTCCAATGAAAAAGATCTGATCTATCATATCTACGGGCGCGATATTACGGCGGCGCTTCTTCCGGGCTGCGCAGAGACAGAATATTTCTCGGTAAAGGGCTTTGTCGGAAAACCGATGATTTCCCGCGGAAACCGCAGCTACGAAAGCTATTTTATCAATGGACGCTACATCAAAAGCGCCCTGCTCTCCAAAGCGGTGGAAGAGGCGTACAAGGGCTTTATGATGCAGCATCAGTATCCGTTCTGCGTGCTGTATTTTACCATGGATACGGAGCTTTTGGACGTCAATGTGCACCCGACCAAGATGGAGCTTCGTTTTTCCAACAATGAGGAAGTGTACCGGAAGCTATATCAGACGATCCGCGATGTGCTGACTCACAAGGAATTTATTCCGGCTGTCCCGGTGGAGGAAAAGAAAGAAGAAAAGCGTCCGGTCATTACAGGGAGCCTGCCGGAGCCATTTGAGACAAAACGTCTGCATATCCCGCCGCAGACACAGGTGCTGCCGCAGGGGCAGAACGTGACGCCGGAACCAGTCAGAACACCGGAAAATCTGGACGTGTTCCGGCAGCTTCTGGTGCGGGAAGAGAGCAGCTATCATACGGATTCCGCATCTGCGGGTTCTGCTTCGACCGAAGACGGCAGCCGGATGCAGGAGATGTCACGGGAAGCGGAATGCATACCGGCGGCGGATACCGGGCAGCCGGCAAAACCGGTTGACGAACAGCCGGATGTGCAGCCGGAGCCGATTCCTAAGGCAGAGGCCGTGCGGGGAACTCCTGATACACCGGAGAATCTGAATACGCCGGAGAATCTGAATATGCCGGAGAATCTGAATATGCCGGAGACAGACACACAGAATGTGCAGGAGACGCAGAATCCGCAGGAGACAGCGGACACGGTCGTGTACGAGCAGCAGACGCTCGAGGCGGCGGGCACCGGGTTTTTCACGCCGGATGCAGCCAGACGGCACCGGATCATCGGCGAAGTGTTTGACACCTACTGGCTGATTGAATACGAGGATAAGCTGTTCATTATCGACCAGCATGCCGCCCATGAAAAAGTGCTCTATGAGCGCACCATGGCGCGCGTCCGCACACAGAATTTTGCCTCGCAGACCTTAAGCCCGCCGATCATTCTGACGTTGAGCGCCGAGGAACAGGAAATGCTTACACGCTACGGGGAGCAGATCCGTCTGTTCGGTTATGAGGTGGAGCCGTTCGGCGGCAAGGAATTTGCCATCACGGCGATTCCAGCCGATTTTGAGGCGGTCGATATGAAAGGCATGTTCTTGGACATGCTGGACGATTTTACCAACATAAGCGGCAGGGAAGCACCGGAACTGATCTTGGAAAAGGTGGCTTCCATGTCCTGCAAGGCGGCGATCAAGGGAGGCGATTCCATCAGCAGGGCGGAGGCAGAACAGCTGATCGACGAGCTGCTGTCCCTGGAGAATCCCTACCATTGTCCGCACGGGCGGCCGACCATTATCTCCATGAGCAAATATGAGATTGAAAAGAAGTTTAAGAGGATTGTATGACAATGAAACCAAATCCCATGGTAATTCTGACCGGCCCGACAGCGGTCGGGAAGACAGCGCTATCCATTGCACTGGCGAAAAAAATAAACGGAGCCATTATATCTGCGGATTCCATGCAGGTGTATAAATACATGGATATCGGCTCGGCAAAAATCATGCCGGAGGAGATGGACGGTGTCCGGCACTATCTTGTGAACGAACTGGATCCATCCGATGAGTTCCATGTCGTCCGTTTTGTGGAGATGGCAAAGCAGGCGTTAAAAGAGATTACGGCAAACGGTCAGATCCCCATTGTGGTGGGCGGGACCGGATTCTATATCCAGGCGCTGCTCTACGATATTGATTTTACGGAGCAGGAGTGTGACAGTGCATACCGCAGGCAGCTGGAAGAGCTGGCAGAGACACGCGGGAATCATTATCTTCACGAAATGCTAAAGGCGGTAGATCCGGCATCTGCAGAGGCGATCCACGAGAATAACCGCAAGCGCGTCATCCGCGCCCTGGAATTTTACCATGAGTCCGGCGAGCGGATCTCCGAGCATAACGAGCGGGAGAGCCAGAAGACATCCCCCTACAATTTTGCCTATTTTGTCTTAAATGACGACCGCGAAAAGCTTTACCGCCGCATCGATGCGCGCGTTGATGCCATGGTAAAGGCTGGGCTTGTCGATGAGGTGGCAAGGCTGCAGCAGATGGGCTGCCATGCGGATATGGTGTCCATGCAGGGACTTGGCTATAAAGAGATACTGGCGTATTTAAACGGCACCAGCACCCTGGAGGAAGCCATCTATATCATCAAGCGCGAATCGAGACATTTTGCCAAGCGGCAGCTGACCTGGTTCCGCAGGGAGCGGGATGTCATCTGGCTGAACAAGCCGGATTTTGAGTATGACGATACAAAAATACTTACATACATGATGGATGTGTTACAGGCGAAAAAAATTTTGCCGGCATAAAAGAGAGGTACAGAGATATGAATCAGTTATTACAGGAACAATACGAGCGTCTGGGAATTTCCCCGGAGGTAAGTGCATTCGGGGAAAAAATAGAAGCTTCCTTGAAGCAGCGTTTTGAAGAAATCGATGCACGCGCAGAATACAACCAGCTAAAAGTGTTAAAAGCCATGCAGGACAACCGTGTCTCGGCAGAATGTTTCAATACGACTTCCGGGTACGGCTACAACGATCTGGGCAGAGACACCCTGGAAAAAGTCTATGCCTCCTGCTTCGGCGGGGAGGATGCGCTGGTGCGTCCGCAGATCACCTGCGGCACCCACGCGCTGGCGCTGGCTCTGATGTCCAATCTGCGGCCGGGCGATGAACTGTTATCCCCGGTCGGCAAGCCATACGATACGCTGGAGGAGGTCATCGGCATCCGGCCGTCCAAGGGATCGCTCGCCGAGTACGGCATTACCTACCGTCAGGTGGATCTGCTTGCGGACGGAGAGTTTGACTATGAAGGCATCCGCGCCGCCATCAACGAGCGCACGCATCTTGTCACCATCCAGCGTTCCAAGGGATATGCGCCGCGCAAGACGCTCTCTGTGGAGCGCATCGGAAAACTGATCGCATTCATCAAGGACATCAAACCGGACGTGATCTGCATGGTCGACAACTGCTACGGCGAATTCGTGGAAGAGCGTGAGCCGATCGAGGTCGGGGCAGACATGATTGTCGGTTCCCTCATCAAGAATCCGGGCGGCGGACTTGCACCGATCGGCGGCTATATTGTCGGCAAAAAAGAATGTGTGGAAAATGCGGCATACCGTCTGACTTCCCCGGGACTCGGCAAGGAGGTCGGCGCTTCCCTCGGCATTCTGCAGTCGTTCTACCAGGGACTGTTCCTGGCACCAACCGTGGTGAGCGGCGCGTTAAAGGGCGCTATTTTTGCGGCAAATATTTATGAAAAGCTGGGATTTGACGTTGTGCCGGACGGCAGTGAGAGCCGTCACGACATCATCCAGGCGATCTCCTTCCACAATCCGGACGCACTGATCGCCTTCTGCGAGGGAATTCAGGCTGCGGCGCCTGTGGACAGCTACGTCACGCCGGAACCGTGGGCGATGCCGGGCTACGACAGCGATGTCATCATGGCGGCGGGTGCATTTGTGCAGGGTTCCTCCATCGAACTGTCTGCCGACGGACCAATCAAACCGCCGTATGCCGTGTATTTTCAGGGTGGTCTGACCTGGTACCATGCGAAACTCGGCATTTTGAAATCTTTACAAAAACTTAAGGAACGAAAACTTGTGAATCTGGATGCGTTATGCTAAAATATAATGTAAGTTTTTGTCCCGTAATTGGTTGACATAAATTCTACAAACCATCATAGGGAATTGCCGGGGAGAGACGGGAAATCTTTATGAATCATCATTTTACAACGGTTAAGGAACTGCCGGACTCGGAGAAGCCATATGAGAAGTTTTTAATATCCGGGGTCGAATCCTTAAGCGATGCGGAGCTGATTGCCGTCATCATACGTTCAGGGACGCGCGGGACGCGTTCTGTGGAAGTGGCGCAGGAATTGCTGCGGCAGGACGGACACGATCTGTTGAATCTCTACACGTTATCTGTTCAGGATATGCAGAAGATTCCCGGAATCGGACAGGTGAAGGCGATCCAGTTAAAATGCATTGCAGAATTATCCAAACGGATGGCGAAGACGCGCTATAAAGAGCGCATCTGTCTTGGCGATCCGGGCTCCATTGCAAGTTATTACATGGAGGATATGCGGCATGAGAGCAGAGAGCGTACGATGGTGCTTCTCTTTGACGCCAAATGCCGCCTACTGGAGAAGGTTATGATGTCTGTCGGTAGTGCGACGGCTGCACTTGTCTCACCGCGCGAGATTTTTCTCGCTGCATTGGACAAAAGTGCGATTCAGATTGTGCTGATGCACAATCATCCCAGCGGTGATCCCTCCCCTTCGGCGGAGGACGATGCAGTGACAAAGAGAGTGGCGGAGTGCGGAGCGCTTCTTGGCATCCCTCTTGTGGATCACATTATTATCGGTGACCGCACGTACTACAGCTACAGAGAATGCAAAAGAATACAATAAAGGGAGAGAACAATGACGAATAACGTGTATGGTATTGACCTTGGTACCTGCAATATGAAGATTTATTGTAAGGCGTCCAACAAGATTATGAACGAGAAGAACACCATCGCTCTGGTGAATAAGAATGAGATGTATGCCTACGGTGATGACGCTTATGCAATGTATGAGAAGGCGCCGGAAACGATTCAGGTGACATTCCCGGTTGTGGGAGGCGTGATTGCGGATTTTAATAATCTTCAGGTAATGCTTCAGACTTATCTGGAGGCCCACGCCAAGGGCAAGCTGCGCGGAGAGCCGTCGAACGGTATGCTCTGCTCCCTGAAGGAGCTGGGCCTGACGCTCAACGACTTCCCCTACGCCATTGAGGA
>ERZ857629.2983-NODE-2983-length-14964-cov-4.273861_pt1 | contig 14964 bp, 8 predicted proteins | sample MGYA00519700_ERZ857629 | MGnify/ENA primary metagenome ERZ857629 (study PRJEB31778, sample SAMEA3449351) | human gut metagenome | biome: human gut; feature: human-associated habitat; material: faeces | place: United Kingdom | collected 2010/2012 ... | reverse complement strand
GGCAGGGGCTGACCACCATCGTCAACGGCAACTGCGGTCTGTCCGCCGCCCCCTTCGGCGGCGCGCACGACGCCGCCATCCGCGCCTACCTGCGGCCCATCACCGGCGACATACCGGAAACGCTGCCCGCCGTCTCCATGGCGGCGTATCTGGCGGCGCTGCGGGCGCTGCCCCTCCACACCGGGATGCTGGTGGGCATGGGTACCCTGCGGGCGAACGCCGCCGGATATGAGCTGGAGCGTCTGGAGGACGCGCACTACCGCGCCATCCACCGCGCCATGGAGCAGGCGCTGGCCGACGGTGCGCTGGGCGTGTCGCTGGGGCTGGGCTATGCGCCGGAGTGCTTCTGCACCACGGAGGAGCTGCTCCGTGCGCTGGCGCCGCTGCGGGGACAGGATATTCCCCTCACCGTCCATATGCGGCAGGAGGGCGCCGGGGTCTGCACCGCCGTGGAGGAGATGCTCACCGTGGCGCGGACGCTCCGCATTCCCCTGCACATCAGCCACCTGAAGGCCATGGGGCGGGACAGCTGGGGTAAAAGGATCCCCCGTGCGCTGGCGCTTTTAGAGCAGGCGCGGCAGGAGGGGCTGGATGTCAGCTGCGATGTGTACCCCTACACCGCCGGCTCCACCCAGCTGCTGCACATCCTGCCGCCGGAGTTTCTGGAGGGCGGCATGGACGCGGTGGTGCGCCGTCTCCGGGACCCCGCCGCCCGGCGGGAGCTGGCACAGCGCATCGAGGCAGGCGACGGCTTCGACGACATTGCCCGTCTGGCGGGCTGGGACGGCATCTACCTCACCAGCCTCCACTGTCCGGAGGATCACCCGTTTTTGGGCAAGAGCCTTGCCCAGATCGCGGCGCTGACGGGGCAGGACCCGCTGAACTGCTGCTGCGACCTGCTGGTACGGGAGGACTGCCAGATCACCATGATCGACTTCATGGCCTCGGAGGAGGACATCGCCGCCATTCTGCAAAGCGAGCTGTCCAATCTGATCTCCGACGCCACCTACCCCACGGAGGGGATGCCCCATCCCCGTGTCTACGGCACGTTCCCCCGTCTCATCCAACACTTCGTTATGGAAAAGCACATCCTCACGCCGGAGCAGGCCGTCCGGAAGATGACGGCGCTCCCCGCCAAGGCGCTGCGTCTGCGGGGCAAGGGGATCATTGCTGTCGATATGGACGCGGATCTCTGCGTCTTTGACCCGGCGCAGCTCCGGGAAAACGGCGACTATCAGCACCCCTGCCGGATGGCGTCCGGACTGGACGCCGTGCTGGTGGCGGGGGAGGCTGCGGTCATACACGATACATACACCGGCGCACAAGCCGGAACAGTTATCAGGAGGGATACCCTATGAAGGAACATATGCTGCAGGAGCTGGAGCGCATCGTCCGGTGCGCCGGAGACATGGTGCGGGAGGCTCATGACATCGAGCAGGTCACCACGGAGAAGAACGGCGCCGCCGACCTTGTCACCAAGTACGATGTGGCGGTGCAGGGCTTTTTGAAGCGGGAGCTGCTGGCGCTGCTGCCGGAGGCGGATTTCTTCGGCGAGGAGGGGGATCACGCGAAGCTGACGCAGCCGTGGACGTTTATCGTCGACCCCATCGACGGCACCACCAACTTTGTCCGCCGCCTGCATTACAGCAACATCTCCGTGGCGCTGGCCCACGACGGGCAGGTGGAATACGCCGTGGTCTACGACCCCTTTGCCGACGAGCTTTTCTCCGCCCAAAAGGACTGCGGCGCGTTCTGCAACGGTCTGCCCATCCGCGTCAGTGACAAGGACGTGGCACACGCCGTGTTCCTCTGCGGCTCCACCATCTACGACCGCAGTCTGACGGAGCGCAGCTTCTCCCTGATGCGGCAGCTATACGAAAAGGGTCTGGACTTCCGCCGCTTCGGGGCGGCAGCGCTGGATCTGTGTCAGGTGGCAGCCGGACGGGTGGAGCTGTTCTACGAGTGCCGTCTGTCCCCGTGGGACTACGCTGCCGGCAGTCTGATCGTGGCGGAGGCCGGCGGCACCGTCACCACGCTGGCGGATACGCCGCTGGACGTGCTGCACCCCTCGTCGGTGTTTGCCACCAACGCCAAGTGCCACGGCGTGCTGAAGGAATTAGCGCTGTAAGGACTATATCGGAGCAATAGAAAACGGGACAACCCGATGGGGTCGCCCCGTTTTCACTTCTTGTATACGCGGTGCATCTCACAGGAACTTATCCAGCTCCCGCTCCACCTCCGGCAGCTTCTTCACGGCGGGATGCTCGATACGGACGCCGTCCTTGATGACCATGTGCAGGCTCCGCAGCGCCGACAGGTCGGCCAGCGGATCCCGGTCGCACACGATGAGATCGGCGGCCTTCCCCGCCTCCACGGAGCCGGTGACGCTGTCGATGCCCGCCAGCCGGGCGTTGAGCAGCGTGGCGCTGTGCAGTGCGAAGGCGGGCGTCACGCCGCAGTATTTCACAAAGTAGCACAGCTCCCGCCACATATCGTAGTGGGTGACGTAGGGGCAGCCGGTATCGGTGCCGAGTCCCACGGGGATGTCGTTTTCCAGACACGCCCGGGCCATGGCGATCACGCCATCCAGCACCACCTTGCCGTTCTCCTGCTGCTCGTAGGTGGCATGGGAGACGCTGCGGTCAAACAGCGCATAGGGAATGGCAGGGGAGAGGGTAGCCACCTGAAACGCACCGTGCTCCCTGAGCAGGCGCAGGATCTCCTCATCCGGCTTGGCGCCGTGCTCGATGGAGTCCACGCCGTTCTCCAGCGCCACCCGGACACCCTCCGGGCTTTCCACGTGGGCAGCCACCTTCATGCCCAGCCCGTGGGCTCTGTCGCAGGCGGCCTTCACCAGCGGCGGCTCCATCCGCAGGACGCCCGGCTCGCCCACCACCTCGGCGTCCATCACGCCGCCGGTGATCATCAGCTTGATGAGGTCGGGCTTTTCCGCCGCGATCCGCTCCACGTAGGCCGCTGCCTCCTCCGGCGTCCGTGCCTCATAGGCCAGCGAGCCGGCCATGTGGCCGCCCGGTACGGATACCGCCATATTGGAGGCCACCACCCGGGGGCTGAGGATCTCGCCTGCCGCCGCCTTCTCGCGGATGATGGTGTCAAAGTCCGCCACGCCGCCCACGGTACGGATGGTGGTAACGCCGCTGAGCAGCTCCGTTCTGGCGTAGCTCTCGCAGAGCTTGACACCCACCCGGCGCATAAGTCCGTTGGAGGTGATGAGCTTCACCAGCTTCTTCGGGTCGGAGGGCTTTTTCTTCGGCTTGCCGGAGGCCGGCAGGTGTACGTGCAGGTTGATCAGCCCCGGCAGGATGTACCGTCCCGCCAGATCCACCGGCTCATACCCGGCGGGTACAGGGCCTTCCGTGACGGCGGCGATCTTACCGCCCTCCACACAGACGACCTTGCCGGTCTGGGGGGTCATGTCCCGCGTCCCGTCCAGCAGGACGCCGTTTATCAGCGCATAGCGCGTCTCGTTCTTATACATCGCAGCACCTCCTGTAAAAATCGTCAGGCTTCCTCAGGATTCCTTGCCGCCGGATACGTTGGCGACGAATACGCAGACCAGGATCACCGCCACGCCCAGCATCTGCCACACGCTGAACGGCTCCTTCAGCAGCACCACGCCCGCCAGCACCGATACCACCGTTGTCACGTTGGAAAACAGCGACGTCTCCGACACGGACAGATGGCTGTTGGCGAAGTTCAGCAGACCGTAGGCCAGCACCGAGGACAAAAGCCCCAGATACAGCACCGCTACCCAGAAGCCGCCGTCGTGCATGGGCCCGGTGATGAGGGGGCTGTGCAGCCCGCCGGCATAGATCAGTCCCACCGGGATGAACACCACCATGCCCACGATGAACATGACGTAGGTCATCTCAAAGGGGGTAAAACGCTTGGCGGCGTTGTGGCTGATGCCGTAGTACAGCGTATCGCTGAGCATGGTCAGCACCAGAAACAGCATACCCAGCGCGGAGACCATCATGGCGCCGCCCACGGAGATCAGCGCCACGCCGCCGATGGCGCCCAGCGCGCACAGCACCTGCTTCAGCGTCACCCGCTCGTGGAGCACCAGCACATCCATGAGGATGCAGCACACCGGCACGGCGGCGATGATGGTACCCGCCACCGCCGAGGAGGTGTACAGGATACCGTAGTTCTCGAAGATGAAATAGGCCACCGGCTGCACGATGCCCAGCAGCACCAGCTTATACACCGGCTTGCCCCGCAGGGAAAAGGCGAACAGCGGCCGCCCCCGGAGCTTACCCACCAGCGCATTGACTAAGATGACCAGCGACATGGCCGCCACCGCCACGGTGAACCGAAAGGCCAGCAGCACCGTAGGCGCCGCAACCTCCAGCGCCAGCTTGGAGAACATAAAGCTCATGCCGAAGATCACGGCGGAGGTCAGTGCCGCCAGCAGCGACAGCGTATGCGTCTTTTTCTGTGTCATGTCCCGATACCTCTTTTTTCTTTGCGGCCGCCTTATGCGGCAGCCGCTCTGCGGCGATTATACCACAAGAAAACACGGAATGATATAGGAAGCTTCTCTTTTCTGCCGTACCGCCCCGGAAAAAGCGACAGCCCCGCGCAGTGCGCGGGGCTGTCGTGCCGGAGGCTTGGGGAGGTCCCTCCGGGCGGGATTATGCATAACAGGGAAAAGAAAAGTTTTACTTGTCTGTGACTCTGCTGACGATGCCGACCACCAGAAGAAGACCGGCCAGAGCTGCCAACATAATATTCGGACCCATGCTTCAGCGCCTCCTTTTCTGTTGAATTCTTAACGTCTCTTTTATGTATCTTTACTGTATCATACAATATTCAATTTGTAAAACGCATCATATTCATTAAAATCATGAAAAATACTTTGCACCGCACAACACGGTGTGGTATACTGGCGCAAAGAGAGGAGCGTGGGCGCATGAGCGTGGCAAAATACCAGATCTTTTTGAAAACGGTGGAGCGCGGCAGCTTTACAGCGGCGGCGCGGGAGCTGAGCTTTACCCAGTCCGGCATCAGCCATGCCATCAGCTCGCTGGAGGAGGAGCTGGGCGTGTCCCTGCTCATCCGCAGTCACGGCGGCGTCACCCCCACGGCGGATGGCCGGGCGCTGATGCCCTATTTTGAGAAGATGTGCGCCATGCAGCACCAGCTGGAGCAGCGGGCCGCCGACCTGCGTGGGATGGAAACCGGTCTGGTGAAGGTCGCCACCTTCACCAGCGTGTCGGAAAAGTGGCTGCCCAACATTCTCAAGACATTTCAGGAGCTGTACCCCCGCATCGAATTTGAGCTGCTGCCCTCCAACTTCAACAATGAGATCAGCGACTGGATACTCAACGGGCAGGCAGACTGCGGCTTTATCAGCCTGCCCGCCCCGGTGGAAAAGTATCTGGACTGCTGGCTTTTGCAGCAGGATCAGTGGAAGGTCATCGTCCCCTGCGGACACCCGCTGGCCGGCGCCGACCCCTTCCCGCCGGAGGCACTGGAGAAGTACCCCCTGATCCTGCTGGACGAGGGGGACGACTATGAGATACAGGCCGTGTTCGACACGCTGGGCATCACGCCGAAGATCCAGTACACCGTCCAGCAGGACCAGACCATTCTGGCCATGGTGTCCAACGGGCTGGGCATCAGCATCATGGAGGAGCTGATGCTCTACCGCTGTGCCTACCCGCTGGTGGCCTGTTCTCTGCCCCAGCCCTTCTACCGGAACATCGGCGTCTGTGTCAAGGACAAAAACGCCCTGTCCAACAGTACCCGCGCCTTTATCGACCACACCCGCCGCTGGGTGCTGGCCAACTTCCCCGACGGCTGGAACGCGCCGCCGCCCACCACCCGCTGAAAAAAGCAAGAAAGACCTGCCGGGCAGGTCTTTCTTTTTTGTGTGTTTTCTATTCGCGGCGCAGCGCCTCGATGGGGTTGAGCTTGGAGGCCTTCACCGCCGGTACGAAGCCGAACACCACGCCGATGCACATGGAGAAGGCCACGGCGATGATGCAGGCCGGTACGCTGATGGCCACCGGCGTGCTCATCACATGGGACATCATCTCCGCAAGGCCGATGCCGCAGCCCACGCCCAGTATGCCGCCCATGCTGGTCAGCACCGCCGCCTCCGTCAGGAACTGCCAGCGGATCCGGCTCTGCTGGGCGCCGATGGCGATCTTCAGGCCGATCTCGCGGGTACGCTCCGTCACCGACACCAGCATGATGTTCATCACGCCGATGCCGCCCACCACCAGAGAGATGGCGGCGATCCAGATCAACTGCTTGTTGGAGCTTTCGGACAGGCTTTGCAGCTGGCTGGCCTGCTCCAGCAGATCCTTGGACTGGTACTTGAACGTGTCGCCGGAGATAACATGACCGTTCAGGTACTCCGCCACGTTGTTGCCGGCGGTGGTCATATCGTTGGTAGACGTGGCACGGACCGCCACGGACTGGGGCTCGTCATAACGATAGACGATGGGCCAGCAGCTATCGGGGATAAACACCGTGCCGGAGGTATTGCCCGTGTACATATAGTAGTCGTTGAGGTTGTTGATCACCGGCTCGGAGGTCACCCGCGGAGAGATCACACCCACCACGGTGAACGGCTCGCCGGAGATCTCCATGGTGCCGCCGATGGGGTTTTCACCCTGAAACAGGCTCTGCGCCGTCTTGGTGTCGATGAGCGCCACCTTCCGACAGTTGGCAAAGTCCGACGCGCTGAAGCCCCGGCCGTAGTTAACGGCATAGTCCGCCGCGGCCAGATAGTGGCTGTCGATGCCGTACAGGTTGCCGCTGAAGGAGTTGTTGCCCACATACACGCCGTCGGGCCACTGGCGCTGGTGGTACAGCGCCACATCCGCCACGCTGTCCAGCTTGCTCATTTCGTCGCGCATCTCCTCGGTAATGACGCTGACGCCCTGGGGCAGCGCCATATAGCCCAGCTCCACCTGATTGCCGTCCTGCGTCAGCTGGACACGCACCACGTTGTTGCCCGCGCCGATCAGGTTCTCCTTGATCTGCTCGTTGGTGCCCTGAATGGTGGACACGATGGTGATGATGGCGGCAATGCCGATGATGATGCCCAGCATGGTCAGGAACGACCGCAGCTTGTGGCTCCACACGCCCTGAAAGGCGAGATTGATATTTTCTAACATACCTTCGCCCTCCTTACATACCGCCGTACAGCTGATCCACCGTGGCCTCCACCGTGGCTGCGCCGGGCTTCACGTCGCGGCCATAGGGGAACGCCACCAAGTCCTCCACCGTCAGGCCGCCGCGGATCTGGGTGTAGCTGCCCCACAGGTCGCGGCCCGTCTGGATCCAGCGCTGCTCCAGCTTGCCGTCCTCGCCCCGTGCCAGCACATAGCTCTTGCCGTTTTCGGTGCGGATGAACATGGTTTGCAGGTACAGGCTGCTGCCGCTGGTGTCCACGGTCTTCTGATAGGACATATCCACATAGTCGCCGGCCTGCAGGTTGGCGTCCTCGGACACAAATACCTTAAAGGGGTAGTAGGACACGTTGCTGTTGGAGTCTCCGCCCCAGTAGCTGCCGTTGTCCGTGGGGAAATCGCTGATCTCCACGATCTTGCCCTCACAGCTTGCGCCGGTCATCCAACTGCTGATCTGCACCGTGTCGCCGATCTTGACGGTACCCAGATCCAGCTCGCCGATGGAGCCGGTAACGTAGTAACCGCCGCCGCCGGAGACCTCCACCACAGGCTCGCTGTTGTTGAAGGCCTCCTTCGCGTCCCGCACGACCTTCACAACGCCGTCGATCTCGCTATACACGTTACCGTCGCCCATTTCCTTTTTCTTCTTATCCAGCTCAATCTGCGCCTGTCTGACAGCACGCTGGGTGGAATAGACCTCTTTCTCCGTACTGGCGATCAGCGCCTTCAGCTCTTCCTTGGTGAGGGAGTTATCCAGCAGCTCCTTGATCTTGTCCAGTTTCTCTCTGGCCTCCTTGATCTCCTTGGTGTTCTCCGTGGAGTAGGCGTCCTCATAGGGCGGCAGATCGCTGAGCATCTTCAGCTTTACCGGCGCGGCGGTATCGTCCGCCACGAGGTACACGCCGTAGCAGGTGACGGCGCCGTTTTTCACGTTGCCCGCCTTCTCCACCAGCACCACATACGCACTGGCGCGGTTCTCGAGGATCTTCGTGCGGATGCACTCGTCCGTCAGATAGTACTCCTTCTTGCCGCTGTCCGCCAGTATCTGATAATACAGGGGTGTTTCCTTCGTTTTGCCGTCGCTGCCCTTAACAGGAAGCGGCCCCTCCTTCACCGGTTCATAGCGGCCCGCCTCCTTGTCCTGCGCCTGGATCAGCGCCTCCAGCTTGGCGTGCTGGGTGTCGTATTCGATCTGCAGCTTTTCCTTGTCCTCCGCTATTTTGTACAGCTCCAGATTTTGCTTGGCGGCCTTGGCGTTGAGCTGTGCCGTGTCCAGATTGATCTCCGCCTGCTCCACCTGCGCCTGAGACAGGGAGGAATCGTAAGCCAGCAGCTTATCGCCCTTTTTGACATTCTGCCCCTCCTTGACGTAGATCGCACTGACCTCCTGCGTCTCGGAAATGTAGAGCTTCTGCAATTTATCCGTGTTCACGGTGCCGCTGGTGTTGGCGGTGTCGCCCCAATAGTCGGTCATGGCGACATCGGACACCCGATACACGTTGACGTCGCCCCGCTGGGCATTCCGCGCCAGTGTCAGACCGCCCCAGACGGCGGCGCATACCGCCACGGTAATGCCCGCGATCAGCAGCGTCTTTTTCAGGGTTTTATTCATGGAACGCACCTCCTGACAGCACACCGTCGCGGATGTTCATAATGGTGTGGGCATGCTGTGCGATGCCCTGATCGTGGGTGATCATAATGATGGTGGAGCCACTGTCATGGAGCTGCTGGAACAGCTCCATCACCGCCGCGCCGCTGGCGGAGTCCAACGCGCCGGTGGGCTCGTCAGCCAGCAACAGCTGGGGCTTTCCCACGATGGCGCGGGCAATGGCCACACGCTGGCACTGGCCGCCGGAGAGCTGGTCAGGCCGGTGGTCCACACGGTCGGCAAGCCCCACCGTCTCCAGCGCTTCCCGGGCGCGCTCCAGCCGCTCAGCCTTCTTCACACCGCCGTACAGCAGGGGCAGCGCCACGTTTTCCAGCGCCGTCAGCTTGGGCAGCAGGTTGAAGGACTGGAACACGAAGCCCAGCTGCTTATTCCGCACCTCCGCCAGCTGCTTGGGGGTGCATTTGGTGATGTCCTGCCCGCCCAGCAGGTAGCTGCCGCTGGTAGGTACATCCAGACAGCCGATGAGATTCATCAGCGTGGTCTTTCCGCTGCCGGAAGGACCCATAATGGCAAGATACTCCCCCGCCTCCACATCCAGATCAATGTGCTTGAGGATGTGGTTCACGGATTTACCCATGGGGTAGTCCTTGCAGATGTCGCGCATTTCAAGGATCATACTCAACCCTCCACCGGCGCATCCGCAGTCTGCATATCCTCCGGAACGTCCGTACCGCCGGTCATGCCGTCCATGCCGTCCATGCCGTCCATGCCATCCATGCCATCCATGCCGTCCATGTCGCCGCCCGGTGTGGTGGCGCTGTCATCCGCCGGTTCGAAGGTGCTCTCATCATAGGTGACACAGGACATACCGGCCTTCAGCGTGTCGTCGGGGTAGGCGATATAGTCCGAGGCTGTCAGGCCGTCCGTCACGGCGTAGGTATCCAGCTCGCCGTTGTATTCGCCCAGCGTTACGCTGCGCTTCTCCAGCTTGCCGTTGCTGCCCTGCGCCCACACCCATGGAGAGGCGTCGGCATCGTTGATAAAGCCGGCCGGAAGCTGGATGCCGGTGGGGCTGTCGCTCTGGCCCAGATCCGGCTCGATGTACACGTGCTGGCCCAGCAGCAGTCCGTCGCTGCTGTCCAGCTCCACATAGAACGGATATTTGCTGGAGGTACCGGTGTCGCTGGAGCCGCCGTCATAGTAATTGCTGCCGCTGCTCTGCGCCGGGTTGTTCCAGTCGATGTTGGCGATGGTGCCGCCCCAGGTCTGATTGCCGGTGCGGGCGCGGATGACCACCTTGGCGCCCTCGTTCAGCACCGACGCATTGCTCTCATTCACGTAACCCTTGACCCGGAAGCCACCGGTCTGGACGATGGAGATCAGCGGCAGGGCGTTGCCCCGGTCGTCGGTGCCGCCGTTGGGATTGACGCTCTTGACCTCGCCCTCCACCTCCGCCTTGACGGAGCTGTTCTTCATGTTTTTCTGTATCTTCTCGATATCCCGGCCCTTTTCCGTGATGCTGCGGTTGGTGGTGCGGATATCCAGATTGAGCTGGCGGATCTGGCCAAGGGTCTTGTTTCTCTCGATATCATCCGCGATCTCATTCAACGCGGCCTCGGCCTGCTTCTTCTCCTCCTCCTTGTCGGCAAGCGTGTCCTTCAGATCATCCAGCGCTATCTGCGCCTCCTCCAGACTGATCTCAAGCTGGCTCATGTCGTAGGTAAACAGCACGTCGCCCACCTTGACGGCGTCGCCCACCTTGACCTTGATCTCCCCGATGGTCAGGGAGTCGTCCTTTTTGATATTTGTCTCGCCCATTGCGCTGACCACGCCTGCGAACCGGTCTGTCAGGCCGGCGGTGCCAAGCCCGCAGATCATGGAGACGGACTGGACGGATGCCTCTCCGTTGCTCTCGCCGCAGCCGGCCGCTACGCCCAGCAGCATGACCAGCGCCAGAATGAATGCAGCTTTCTTCATCTTTTTATATCTCCTTTGCTTTTCCTCTGCGGCACGCCGCAGTATCTCACATACTTTTATGACGGAGCGTCCCGGAAAGATGTTCCGCAAAACAAGGGTGTATCCGCCGAAAAAACGTCGTTTTTATCATACCATGCCCCTTTTCCGCAAATGTGAATAAAACATGAACAAAGGTTTAAGGGCTGTATAAGTTTGCGGGCGGGAAAATGTTGACAGCGCCCGCGCCCATGGCATAAAATATTTGATGAAAACTGCCGCCGCCCGGCGCTTTTTCGGGCGGTGCGCCTCTGACGCAGGAGGGATCGCCATGACGAAAAAACGCATCCGGCAGATGAACGGCGCTCTGCGCCGCCGCCTGACCAGCCGCCCGGCGGCGGACTGGCTCCCCGATGGGGAGTCCTTTGCCCGGACGCTGGAGGCGGAGAACTATATGCAGCGCTTTGCCCCGCTGTTCCACGGGGTACGGCTGCGCTGCGCCGAGGTGCTGGCGCTGTGCCGCCCGGAGCTGGACGCCCTCAGCGGCGGGCAGGAGCCCGCGCGGGGCTGGCTGGCCTACACCTACGATTTTGCCTGCCGCCTGCTGTATCCGGAGGAGGACGCGGACACGTCCTGCGCCGCCGGAGCCGTATTCCTTCTCTCTGTCCTACAGGTACTGTTTGCGGCGGAGGATGAGCTGCTGCCCCGCGACCCGGCATGGACCTTCGACTTCCCCACGGAGGAGGAGCTGTCCGGCTGTGCCTGCGCCGCCAGCCTCGGCCAGATGCTGCGGAGCTGGAAGCGGGAGTACGTCTACGAGCTGATGCGTCTGGGGCTGGAGGCCACACCCTACCGCACGCTGGAGCATATCGCCGGCGTCCACCATGTGGCCATGACCGCCGCCCGCGGCCTGCGCCGGGCCGGTATCCCGCTGGATCTGGCGCTGGTGTCCGGCAGCGCCGCCGGACACGATATCGGCAAATTCGGCTGCCGCCCCGGCGAGCGGGTACCCTACCTGCACTACTACTACACCGACCTGTGGTTCCGCCGCCGCCGCATCACCGATATCGGCCATGTGGCCGCCAACCACTCCGTCTGGGATCTGGAGCCGGACTATCTGTCGGTGGAATCGCTGCTGCTGATCTACGCGGATTTCCGGGTAAAGCAGAGCCGCGATTCCGATGGGCGGGAGATCACCCGCATCTCCTCGCTGGCGGAGGCCTTCGATGTGATCCTATCCAAGCTGGACGGCGTGGACGACGCTAAGCGCCGCCGGTATATGCGGGTCTATGCCCGGCTGCGGGACTTTGAGCAGTTCATGGTCGACAGGGGCGTGGATGTAACGCTGCAAGGGCATGATACACCGCCCCGTCCGGAGAAGCAGACCGCCCTCATGACCGATGATGAGGCCCTCCACGCCCTGACCATGCAGTGCGTGGGGCACAATATGGAGCTAATGAGCCGCCTTACCGGCCAGCGCAGCTTTGCCCGGCTGCTGGAGCTGGCCCGCGGCGAAACCAACTGGCGCCGTCTCCGCGCCTATCTGGGCGTGTTTGAATCCTACTCCCTGTACCTGCACATCCCCCAGAAGGTACAGACACTGGCCTTTCTCTATGAGCTGCTGATGCACCGGGAGGGCGACATCCGCCGACAGGCGGCGGCGCTGCTGGGCGAGATCATCGGCGGCTTCCACGCCGGCTACGCCAAGGAGCGTCCCGCCGGCAGCCGTCCTGACCCACGCGGCGTCACCGATCTGGATCAGTGGAAGCTGTATCTGGACAAGATCATCTATCCCGACCACAAGCTGATGCCCCAGCATCGCCGCTGGATCGGCTATACCCTGAAATTTGCAGTCACCTCCCTGCTCCGACACGCTGCCGGAAGGGAGGAGCGCTTCCTGACGCCGCTGTTCTCCTACTACCGCCGCCCCGACCAGCTGGATGACGCCACGGCGTTCCAGCTTCTGGACGCGGCGGTCTCCCTGCCGGACACGGTGTATGCCCGCCACGGGGCGCTGCTGCTGCGGTTCGCGGAGACCCTCTCTGTCCGGCAGGACGTGCAGGTGCGTACCGCCGCCGTGCTGCTGCTGGATCGCCTGCGCCGCTCGTCGCCCCGATCCGCCGGAACGCTGCGTGCGCTGGCGCGCATGGACTGCGGCGGCAGCACTACCCTCCGGCTGCTGCGGGAGGATGTGTTGCAGGACGGCGCCCCCATCACCCTGCCGGACGACGCCGTATCCGAGATCTTTCTGGACAATCTGAAAACCGCCACGCCGTGGATCACCAAGCAGGCAAATATCCGCCTGCTGACGGACTTTGCCCGCAGCGGCAGCAGCCCCGCGCTGCATATCGCCACCCATCTGTCCAACCTCATCAAGGTCAGCGACCGTGTCACCGTGCGCCACAGCGCCGGCAGCGCCCTGCTGGAGCTGGCGCCCCGGCTGACGGTGGATCAGCGCAACGAGGTGGCGGTGGAGCTGTGCCGCGGTCTGGAGCTGGGACAGCAGGAGTTCACCAAATATATCCCCGACTATCTGGGCCGCTTCGCCCTGTGGCTGCCTCCCGCCGAGCTGGACGAGGTACTGGACGACCTGTGGGTCAACCTCAGCGCCTCCGACAGCCGGGTGGCCGCCTCCGTGCTGGACACCGTGGGCATCATCTACGAGACGTATGACGCCTACCGCACCCGCTTCCCGGAGGCGGACGACGCCTATCGCCGCCGCCGTCAGCGGCTGCTGGGTATGCTGATGCGGGGTCTGTACGGCATCGACAACGCCGTGCGGCAGGAGGCTCTGTATGTGCTGGGCCGCCGGGTCTTCGGCTCGGCGGAGCTGGGCGATCACGAGAAGTGCCGCGCCTTTGTGCTGACGGAGCGCAAGCTGCTGGCTGCCTACGACGAGGAGCCGGACGACGGGCTGACGTTCTACTACCGGGCCGCCATGCTGGGCAAGCTCTACCGCTTCATGACGGAGGAGCAGCTGTTCCGGGAGGGCTTTGACTTCGGCGCGCCCCGGCCTGTGGCGTTCTTCCCCGGCACCTTCGACCCCTTCACCCTGTCCCACAAGGGCATCGTCCGCGCCATCCGGGACGCGGGCTTCGAGGTGCTGCTGGCCATCGACGAATTCTCCTGGTCCAAGCGCACACAGCCCACCCGCATCCGCCGCCGCATTGCGGCCATGTCCGTGGCCAACGAGTTCCACGTCCACCTTTTCCCGGAGGATTTCCCGGTGAACATCGCCAATCCCGACAACCTGCGCCGTCTGCGGCAGGCATTTCCGGGACGGCGCGTGTCCATCGTGGTGGGTAGCGACGTGGTAGCCCACGCCTCCTCCTACCGCAAAGCGCCCACGGCGGACTCCATCCACACCTTCGACCATGTGATCTTCCGCCGCACCGAGCCGGGCGCCGAGCCGGCGGACTACCGCTGCATCACCGGCCATGTGGTGGAGCTGACGCTGCCGCCCCAGCTGGAGGAGATCAGCTCCACCCGCATCCGGGAGGCGGTGGACGCCAACCGGGACGTATCCAACCTCATCGACCCCATGGCGCAGGAGTTCATCTACCGGCAGGGACTGTACCTGCGGGAGCCGCAGGACAAGCCGGTGCTGCGGACAGAGGATCTGACCTTCATCTCCTGCTCCGGCCCGGAGGAACGGACAGACACCCTGCTTCAACGGATCTTCCCCACCTCCGCCGCCGCCATGTGCCGCCGTCTGATGGACAGCGGCGACGAGCTCATGCTGCTGTGCGACGGCGTCAGCGGCGAGGTGCTGGGCGCCGCGTCCTACCGCTGTCTGGACTCCCAGCACCTGTTTGCGCGGCTGAACGACCCGACCCTCAGCGGCATCGTCCGCCAGAACGCCGGAGGCCGTACCCTGCTGCTCAGCGGTCTGTTCGTCCCCAAGGGCCAGCGGCAGCTGGACTTCGGCCAGCTGCTGCTGACGGAGGTGCTGACCACCGCCCTCAGCCGGGAGTATACCTACGCGCTGTACTGTCCGCTGGAGGGCGCCGTGTCCGGCTATGGCCGACAGCTCATGCAGCTGCAGGGCTTTGTCCCCATCCAGCACCGGGACGGCTATGACGTGCTGGGCGTGGATATGCACTGTCCCATCGTCCTCAGCCGCAACGTGGACACCGCCATCAAGGCGCCGCTGAGTACAGCGCCCCAGGTGGTGGTGGCCGTCGCCGCCGCCCACCGGCGGTTACAGGCGGCGCTGACCCGCCTCCAGCCCGGCTC
>ERZ857629.2982-NODE-2982-length-14974-cov-2.732690_pt1 | contig 14974 bp, 11 predicted proteins | sample MGYA00519700_ERZ857629 | MGnify/ENA primary metagenome ERZ857629 (study PRJEB31778, sample SAMEA3449351) | human gut metagenome | biome: human gut; feature: human-associated habitat; material: faeces | place: United Kingdom | collected 2010/2012 ... | reverse complement strand
CCGGATCGCCATGGAAGGTAACCGTAACCGCACCAACCTTTACAGATGGCAAATACAATGACAATGCAAAGGTAAAGATAGGGGCAACAGGAATAGCCGATGGCGAAAAAGCAATTTTAAAGGTAACCCTTATTGCAAGCAACGGGCAAGAGGTATCTGCATCGAGACCTTTTATATTCTATAACGGAACAGTTGTTAATCCTGCTGCAGCAGGAGGTATGGAGGCTGCATTGAACGGTCTTGATCCTGCAGAGGTTAAAGATCTTAATATCATAGGCACATTAAGCGCAGACGATTTTAAATACATAAAGCAAAACCTTAAAGGTTCTCTTGAACGTATAAACTTCTCCAATGCAGATGTTACTGAGATTCCCGACAAAGCATTCAGCGATTTTTGGAAACTTAATGAGGTCATACTGCCGGGAAACCTTAAAAAGTTAGGATACCAGGCATTTGTCAACTGTCCTATCACAAGCATCACCATACCGGACAGTGTAACTGAAATAGACAGCGAAGCATTTAGAGCATATAATTCAAAATATGCAAAATTAGAGAGTGTTGTAATTGGTTCGGGAATGACCGAAATACCAAGAGAGTGTTTCTTCAAACAGACAAATCTCAAATCTGTCTCACTTCCGAAAGGAATTATCACAATAGGCCAAAGTGCATTTGCAAACTGCAACTCCCTTACAAATATAGAACTGCCCAATACACTCACAGAGATAAAAAATCAAGCATTTATGTATTGCGGCTTTACACAGATTACGATACCAAATAATGTAACTAAAATAGGTGTACGTGCATTCTCCGGTTGTCACAATTTGACTGATGTTACCCTTTCAAAGTCTCTTGTTACAATTGGAGATAGCGCCTTTAACAAGTGCGGAGCTATTGCAACAATAGATCTTCCCGAAACTATAGAGAGCTTTGATCTGTATATATTCGACTGGGGTAAAGCAACTACTATCATCTGTCGTGCAAAGAAAATTCCAAATATCTCCAAGTACACATACAAATGGGATGAGCAATTTAAAAGTGTAACGGATAAAGACGCTGCTGTTGTTAAAGTTCCTTCAGAATCATTAGACCGGTACAAGGCAAAATGGGGAAAATATTTTAACAATATAGTTGCTATAGAAGAGTAGTCTTTTACAATATAAAACCTTGCAGATAAGGGGGTGGCAGAGATAGAGAAAACTGCCATCCTCTTTTTTTGTCGGGAAGATAAACAGGCCCCCCAAAAAAAACTTTAAAAAAACATGTTACAAAACAGCAATTTCCCCCTCCATTAATGAGAACAATAAAATATCCACGTTATGGCAGAAAGAATTATTATTACACTTGCCTCTCTGCTACTTGTTTTTGGGTGCGAAAAGGGGAATCCGCTTCCCAACATAAACCCGGATGAGCAGGAGGAGAAAGATCTCACAGAGTTTACTGTAACACTTAAGGATGTCTCTCCGGTTGAGACCAAATTGGGCTTTTCGGTAGATGAGGATTGGGTAAAGGACCTCAATCTGTTTTTGTATAGCAATAATGGTGAACTTATTACAAATATCTATAGAGAGGTTAGATCACAGGATGATCTTACATTCAATCTTAAGGCACAAGATGGTGCGGATTGCTCCGTCTTTGCAATAGCCAACTTGGGTTACCAGATGGATGGTCCCAATATGTACAGGCTTACGGAATCTGTGTTTGGAATTAATGAGTATTCCGGGATGTTTGGCGAGAACGGAAACTGTGTTATGTCTGGAAGAAAAGATTTTAATGTAAAAAAGGATGAGGTTGTTACGGTTGAGATGAGGAGGATTATGGCAAAGGTGACTGTTTTGTGCAACTATGACAATCTTAATTCAAATGTCCAGCTTAAGATTAACAGCATTAAAATCTGCAATATTCCAAAAGAGGTTAAATATTTTGGAAAGAGTTTTGCGAAAAGAGCATCTGATGTGATAGACGGGAATTGCTATATGAAAGGGAATTTAGGCTCTATCACTACTACCGGAGTTGATTTCTATACATTTGAGAATTACCAGGAGGCAGAACTTACCGGGGCAACTACAAATAAGGAGAAAGCGGAGATGCTTACCTCTTTGCAGCTGAAGACATGCAGCTATATTCAATTGGAGTACGAATTTACGGATTCTCAAAAGTTTGGTACTATACGCTACCTTTTTTATCTTGGCAAAAGCATGGAGGATGTTATAGTTGAGCGTAATAATCATTATACCGCCACAGTATTTTTCAATGGCAATGCTTCTCGCGACGAGATAAGCGTGAGCGTTGACAACAGCGATCTCAAAGACCGCATTACATCTCTTACGGTAACACCTAAAGAATTGTTTTTCACAGAATTGAACACCACATCCCAATTAAGTGCATATACCTATCCTTCTACAGCGTATAACAAATTGGTTAGTTGGAGCAGCAGCGACCCATCTGTAGCAACGGTAGATAATAACGGACTTGTCACATCTGTAGGTAACGGCCATTGTTCAATAAGAGCCACAAGTGTTGAAAAACCATATATTTACGATACCGCTGAGGTGACTGTGGAGGAGGAAGTGATTGTTACTGAGGATGATTACATTGCATTTGACAAAAGCTCTCTGCTTATGTTGGATATTGACACCCGGACAATTGGATTTACAACAAATGAGCACAATACCAAGGCACCGGTATTCATCGTATCGGATGACAGGGTTGCCAAAATAGTGAGGCAAAATGATGGCAGTATAGAAATAAAGGCGTTGCAAGCCGGTGTCTGCACAATAAAAGGAACACTTGGAGATGCAGAGGCTGTATGTTCCATTACCGTTGAGGAACTTATAGTGACTGCCGATAACGAGGTTACCATCTACAAAGATTTCTACCATGAAATAGGTTATGAGATCTCTCCGCAATGGGCAGCCTATACACATAATCTTAAATGGGAGATTACAGACGGCCTTACAAATCCGGTTTTCGGGTTTGTTGGTGGAGTTGCAGGAAACAATATCGTTGGCATAGTTCCTACTACGGATAACGGTTTGAAAGCCGGAGAACTTACAGTAAGTTTTGTTAACGCCCCGCATAAAAAAGCTACCATAAAGGTTAATGTAAAGGATGCCATTAAGATGAGAAGTAAGATTACGGCAATAGCCAACATAGGGTATTCAGACACGTATGAAAGTCTTGATATTGAAGCACCTCAACAGGCTGCAATAAATCTTGAGTTTACAGGCAGATCTCCCGGAACATATATATCTGCGTACAGAGACGGATATGGATATTCCAACGGTTGCATAAGAATATCAAACCCTTGCGGGGCCAACGGAGCGTACAATCTTAAGGCTTCTGTTACGGGCGATAATGGCACTGTAAACACAGCTATCTGTACAATAGAGGTTTACGAGCAGATCTTTTTAGTTGGAATATCCAAAAGCATGGATGTGATAAAGTCCAACAGGCATACCGTGGGTGGGGTCCAATATATAACAATCTCCTATGAAAACGAGGTTGTTGCAAAATATCTTGCTCATCCATCATCTCTGCTCTACCCGCGAGGAGTGATTAATGATATTCCGTTCTCTTACTATTACAACGGGCAACACTTTACTGAGGATCACACAGATCTCTCGGAGATTGCAGGGCCATTTGAGTTTAATTCCGGCGATCCATACCAACTTGCCTTTGGTAAAGGGAGAGGAAGCGCTCTCTATCCGCCAAAGTATTTGGAATATTTTGTGCTCGAAACAGATAACAAAGGTTATATGATTACAGCCAATCAAAAATTTCTTTACATAGTCAGCCGTCCGTTTGGAGGAGGATTTTGCGAGGAATCTGTCTCATGGCAGGAGATATTCCAGTACATCTATCAATAGGCAATGGGGATGTAACAAATTAAGAGGGTGAGTTTCACCCTCTTATTATCTCCACCTCGCTATCCAATCCCACCTTGATAATCTGCGAAGGTTTATGCGTTGCCTCTCTGCTTTCGCAAGCCGGGTCTACTGTAAAATCAACAGCCTCTTTTATGCAAGGTTCTATCTCTTTATATGTTACAGGTGATTTGCTTCCCGACATATTTGCCGATGTTGACACTATGGGCCTACGGAATTTTGCAATCAGCTTCTTGCAGAAATCATCCATTGGAATCCTTATACCTGCAGAACCGTCGCCCGCAATAACATTCTCTGCAAGACCTATGGCTCCCGGATATATGATTGTCATAGGCTTGTCGTTTACCTCTATAAGAGATATTGCTATCTCGGGGAACTCCTTAACATACCTTGCAATCATATCCATATCTGCTGCCAATGTAATGAGGCTTTTTGAATCCTCTCTTCTCTTTATTGCAAATATCTTTGCAACAGCCTCTTTGTTTGTAGCATCACAGCCAAGCCCCCAGACAGTATCTGTGGGGTAGAGTATCACTCCGCCATTTTTTAAAACTTCAATGGCTTTGTCTATGTTCTCTTTAATAATGTTCTCTGTCATAATTCCTGTGTTTTATTTTATAGCTTTGGCGTTGGCTAATTACTCTCTTTACATTAAATTGCCAACGCTAACTCCATATTAGTTTATAGTTTATGGTTTAATGTTTATAGTAAGTTTATCTGCTTTGGCTTTCTTTACTCTAAAAATAGCTAAAGCTAATGCCAACGCCAAAGCCAACGCCTATATGATCAGCTCCGCACTTACAGGATAATGATCTGACAATTTTATCTTATCCGTAATATGAGCAGAGCAGTCAAACTCTTTAGGGTACAAAATATAATCTATCCTTAAAAGCGGCCAAAGTCTCATAAACGTACCACCAAAACCGTTCCCTGCCTCTCTGAAAGAGTCCTTCCTGCCGCTAACCAAACGGTGATATGTGTAGGAGACCGGAGTATCGTTAAAATCCCCGCATATAATGGCCGGCAACTTGCATTTTTCTATATTTGCTTGTATGGTATTAACCTGGTCTGACCTCTTTATAAATGTTCCTAACATCTTGTCATGAACCTCCTTATACTCGTTTCTCATCTCCTCCCCAACCGCAGAATTTTTGCTCATCTTCTTAACTAATGCTGTAAACGACACATTATATGACTCAAGATGATTGTTGAATACTCTTAAAATCCTGTCGTAGTGATTAATATCTGTAAAAACAGAAAGGTTGGTACTCCCCTTGAAGCAGATATCACCGGTGTTGACAATAGGGTACCTGCTAAGTGTCATATTCCCAAACAGCTTTCCATTCCTTGTCTTAAACAGTTTGTAATGCCTGTACCGGTAAGACGAGAAGATGGTATCTGCCATATTCTTGTTATCCACAAAAATCTCTTGCAGGCATAATATGTCGGGAAGGTTATTAATGTATGAAATGACAGCCTTTCTGCAATCGTCTCTTGACAAACCATCAGATGACAAACTGAATGTCCCTACATTATAGCTCTTTACCGTAAGTTTTATCCCCTCTTTCTCCTCGTGGCTCCCCCCTCCTATCTTAACAAAAAGGTCTAAATAGAGAAGAGACGGAAGTATGGCTATGATTGGAATCCACGCAGACCTGCTTCTTCTTGCAAATGCCACAAGCAGCAAAACCACATTCACCGCAAGTATAGGTATATAAAACAGACCGAAAAAGAGCGGCAGCCCATACTTGGACGGATTTACATATATTGAAAGATAAGACAACCCCAAGCATCCGGCAGCTACAAAAAGTACTACCCTGAATACAATCCCCCAAAAAAGCGGGGTACGTCTTCTACCGGATCCGGCTAGTCTTCTTACCATATACAATTATGTTAATAGTACATTCTGTTATTCTTTTTCCAATAGAGTATAAGCACAAGGCCAAACAGCATACCTCCCAAATGCGCGAAATGTGCAATGCTTCCCCCCGGATTTGACAAACCAAGCAAAAGCTCCAACACGCCAAATATTATTACAAAATATTTTGCCTTTAACGGGATTGGCGGAATAAGCAAGATTATCCTATCGTTAGGGAACAACATTCCATACGCCAACAACAAACCGTATATTGCGCCGGAAGCACCAACGGTAGGTATCATATGTAGCATATTAAACGAAAGCTGATCTCCAACAGAAGCATAATGCAAGGCCTCCAAATATGTAACACCGTTATGCAGCAATGCCGCGCCTATTCCAGTAACAAAGTAATACACAAGGAATTTCTTTGAACCCCATACCCTTTCCAAGGCAACTCCAAAGAAATAGAATGTGTACATATTAAAGAATATATGTGTAAAACTACCGTGCATGAACATGTGCGTAACAAGTTGGTACGGCCGGAACAAAGGGGACCCGAAATAGAAAAGGGCGAACTTTTCAATCATGATTTCCTCCTTGAACAGCGTAAGCACAAACATTATTACATTAATGATAATAATATTCTTTACAACCGGTGTTACAGCAGGCATAAAAGCCCTGTAATTATTCTGATACATACTAATTTAGTTTATTGGCTTTAGCTTTAGCTTTGGCTTTGGCTTTAGCTGATTAAGTTTATTGTTTAAAGTCAGTTAATTAGTTGATAGCTAAAAGAGAACCGTTTTTCATCTTCCCTCTATAAACTATAAACTTTTAACTTTTATTTGGCTTTAGCTTATTTAGTTTATTGTTTATAGTTCAAAGTTTATTGTCAGTTAATTAGTTTATAGTTTTAAAGATATTAGTTTTTTACTTTAACCTTTGCTGCTATTAACTTAAAAACTTTCTATACACTATAAACTCTAAACTTTTAACTTTTATTTTGCTTTGGTTTTAAAACAATTTCTTAAACTCCTCCTCCTGCATTATTGCAACGCATCTCTCTCCGTATGGGCTCGTGTATGGATCCGGGCAGGCAAAAAGGGAATCAATTATCATTCCACCCTCGGTATTGTTCACCTCTCCTACGCTTCCCGACAAATCCTCTACCAACTGCATTATAAGCCTCTCCCTGAATTTTTCGCTAAAATCAGAGACATTTGATTCTGATATTGTCTGCAACAGGTCATCTATCAACTCCTCCAACGTAAGGTTGTCCCCTTTAAGGATAGCAGGTGTTCCATACATTGTAAGTTTTCCGTTGCCATCCTCCTCTACATCGAAACCAAGTTTTTTAAGTTCGGGCAGATACGGGACAACCGTAAGTCTCTGCTGGTATGACAGTTCCATCTGCTGCGGATAAAGCAGTTCCTGAACATTGGCCTCTATATCTGCATCTGTCAGTGCATTCTTGAACCGCTCGTACAAAATCCGCTCGTTAGCTCTCTTTATATCAATGACCATTAATCCAGATTTAACAGTTGTAAAGATATATTTGTTCTTGAACACAATACAACTGCGATCATTTATATGATCATCATTAAAGAGTTTTGATTCGTACACCCTTTGGGAACCCGAATAATCCCGCTCCTCTGCATGTCTGCCACCTGCAATATTGTCATTGTCATTTTCAAAAAGTTTGTCCTGTGCTCCGGTCCACTCTGCTTTTGTGTTCCATCCCGGCTGTCTCATCCTCCCCTCCTCCACAAACGGGTTGAACAGGGGATCATAGGAGATCTTTGGCGCCTGTGGTATATAAAAATCATTCTTTGCCGCAACAGGTATCTCCGGAACACCTTCCATGTCAAAATCTATGGCAGGAGCAAAGGCATTCTCCCCTATCGCCTCCTTAACCGAAGCACAGAGAATCTCAAATATTACATTCTCATCCTCAAACTTTATCTCTGTCTTTGTTGGATGTATGTTCACATCAACACTTTGCGGGTCTGTCCTGAGGTATACGAAATAAGAAGGGAATAGGTTGTCGGGAAGCAACTTATCATACGCCTTAAGTATTGCCTTATGTAGCAACTGGCTCCTAAAGTAGCGCCCGTTCACAAACAGATACTGGTTAGACTGGCTCTTCTTTGCGCTTTGCGGACGTCCAATATAGCCTCTTATCTTGATTATAGCCGTATCTGTCTTTACCTCAACGAGTTCCTTATTAAGCTCCTTTCCACAAAGCTGTATTATCCTCTGCTTTATGCTTTGGACAGGGGGAAGTACAAATACCTCCTTAGCATTATGTATAAGCCTGAACTCCACATTTTTGCGCGTAAGAGCTATTCTGGTAAACTCCTGCACGCACTGCTTGTATTCCCAATTGTCTGTCTTAAGGAATTTTCTCCTTGCCGGAATATTGTAAAAGATGTTTTTAACCTGGATGTTTGTTCCGGTTGGAGTGGCGGTTTCTCCGGTATATTTTATCTGGTTCTCCTCCACTTGGACCTCTGTTCCAACCTCCTCCTCTGCTGTCTTGGTTTTGAGAATCACCTGCGAACAGGCTGCCACAGAGGGGAGCGCCTCTCCCCTAAAACCGTATGTATGAATTGAATACAAATCCTGTTGGGATGCAATCTTGGATGTTGCATGACGCATGAAACAGAGCTGCGCCTCATCTTTTGTCATTCCGCATCCGTTGTCTATTACCTGAATGAGAGTCTTTCCAAAATCTGCAAGGATTAGCGACACAGATGAAGCACCGGCATCCACACTGTTCTCCATAAGCTCCTTAACTACACTTGAGGGGCGCTGTACAACCTCTCCGGCAGCAATAAGGTTTGCTATGTGGCTTGGCAGAACCTGTATCATCTTACTTAAAGAACAGATCCATTACGTTTGTAAAGTAGAGCACCGCCAACATAAGTATGGCCAAGGTTACAATTGTAAGGATACGTATAACCTTGTCTACCATGCTTGAACTTCTCTTCACCTCAAAGCGTGGCTTTGTAAATGCCCCTTTAATGCTCTCGCCGGGAACATACTGCCCTTTGTTTCTGCGCTCTGCAGCGGCAATCTTCTCCTCTAATGCCTCTTTCCGCTCATCATAGTAAACGGGCTGATAATTAAACACTTTATGTTTAGGTGTGTTAAATAGCTTTAAACTGAAAAAACTCATCTTTTTACCTTTTTAATCCAACAGCAAAGCTACAAAAATTATACTGCATTTCAGACTATCAAATTCTTTAATATTAAAAATTTGTGTGAGCCTGATAGCCGTTCACTACCGTTCTATCTCACAATGAAGATATGTTAATCCTGTTTTGCAATCTCAGGCTGTCTTACCCTGAAAAAAGTTTCGGGGAAGGTCACAAATAAGTACTAAGCGCAAAGCTGTCTGTAAGATGACGGTTGAATGGCTTGTCGGGAAGCGAAGGATGATTAATGAAAAGGCTGCAGTGAATAAGCTGCGGCCTTATTTTTTGATTGGAGTTTTTAATTATCAACTTAGTCTGCAGTCAAAGCGAATTTCAAGCCGACGGCCTCCGAAATCATAATGAATGTAGAAAGCTGCATGTCGGTTTCACCTTTTTCGAGCATAGCCACATACTCGCGTTTTTTTCCGATTTTATCGGCAAGCTGCTGTTGGGTGATTCCGGCTGACACCCGTGCATTTTTCAATATCTCTGCGTAATACCAAGCTCGAGACTTCGCATCAAACTCATCACGCGAAGCAGTGCCCTTTGCGCCGTATTTATTGGTAAACATATCTTCTACGGTGGGAAGATGTTTGAGCGTGTTAATGTTAATCTTTGGTCTCATTGCTGTAGGTTGTTTAAAATTTGTTCTGCTTTTTTAATCTCTTTTTTATAATCCTTGGTGGACTTCTTCATAAAACCATTCAAAAGGAGTATCTGCTCGGCCTCAATGAAATTCTCGTGATCAATGGTAAAAAGAACAACTCTATATTCATTACCGACCGAAATACGCAACTCATAGAAATTTGTATCTATAAGTTTCTTAATTAATTTGGTGTTCACAACTTTTACAACCGCTATAATGTTCAAGGCATAATTCACTTTATTCTGAACATTTGCAGGAAGAGAGTTGTAAAACTCATCGAATTCTGCACTCCTCATCATAGTTCTCATGCCGCAAATGTAATAAATTTATTACATTTCACAAAGCAGCTACAAAAATTATACTGCATTTCAGACTACGGCCCTCTCTCTAAAGGATAATTTTATAAGATTGTAGCTTATATGGTTGAAACTGTGCATATATGCCATATTATGTTTATGTTTGCAAAAGAAAATCACACAAATATGAATTTTAGGATTGGAAACGGTTACGCCCTGCATCTGCTGGCAGAAAACCTCCCGTTTTGGCTTGGAGGGATAAAGATAGAACACTCAAAAGGATGCGTTGCCCATTCAGACGGCGATACACTCATCCATGCTCTTTGCGATGCTCTTTTAGGATCGTTGGCACTTGGAGATATTGGTCGTCATTTTCCCGACAACTCCGCCGAATTTAAGGGAATAGACAGCAAGATCCTACTGCAGCGCAGTTACAATTTGGTTAAAGAGCAGGGGTACAGGCTTGTAAATGCAGACTGTACCATCCTTTTGCAGAAGCCTAAGATTGCACGTTATATTCCTCAGATGAGAGAGACTTTAGCCTCTGTTTTAGAGTGTGATATAGATCAAATCTCCATAAAGGCCACAACCACAGAGGGGGCAGATGCCATTGGGCAAGAGAAGGCCATAGCAGCATACGTCACTGTGCTCTGTGGCAAAGAATAATTATAAATATATTCTTAAATGCTATTACATTAAAAAAAATTGAATAAAATACTACCTTTGCCGCTCACATCTAAACTATCCCTAAAAATAACACTTGCATGTATAGTACAGATGGAGTCAGCGAAAAGAGATTGTTGCTGGAGGATGTTTACAAGAAGCATCACGATGCATTGTGTTTCTACGCCTGCAGATATATGAGTTCCTACTCCGATGCTGAAGACGTTGTACACTCTGTATTTGAGAAGCTTATGGTAAAGAAAATCCTTCCAAACAACGAAGAGGCTATCTGTTCCTATATCTATTCATCTGTTCATAACGAATGCCTTAATACGCTAAGTCACAACAATGTAGTGCAAAAAAACATTGGGAAGATGGTAGAAAAAGGTAAAGAAGTTAATTCTACATTAGAGTATATAGACAGCCGTATTGAATCTGATTTTTTATGGGAAGTGTTTAACGGTATTGAACGCCTCCCCAAGCAATGCAGCAGAATTTTAAAACTCAGTTATCTAGAAGGAAAAAACAATGCTGAAATTGCAGATTTTATGGGTATATCTATAAATACCGTAAAAAGCCAAAAGGCAAGGGCAAAACTTTTACTTAGGGAATACTTAAAAAATATTTTTGAGTAATTCCATCCTTTTTACATTCTGAACTGTCTTATATACAGATTTTACTTAGAAAAGGATCCTTATGGGTAAAGGTAACTTTATAAACAGGATAAAGTATCTGCTCTCCGAACATCTTTTTGGGAAACTCAGCGATGAGCAGAAACTTGAACTTAATCGTTGGCGAGCAATGTCTGCCAACAACGAAGAGCTATTTAACAAACTCTCTAATTTGGAGTATGTTAAAAATAGGTATGAAGATTTTGAAAAAGTAAAGGAAAATTCTCCTCTTGCTAAGAAAGTTGGTATAAAACACTCTAAAAAAACTGCTCTAAAATTGCGTTGGAGCATTGCCGCCTCTCTAACTGCTGCAGCCACCATTATCTTAGGTATATTCTTAATAAACAGGTATACGGCAGAGCCTCCTACCAGGTTAATTACTATTAATGCTCCTCGCAACAAGATACTGGAAGTTGTCCTTCCGGATGGCTCTCAAGTCACTATGAATGGAGGAAGTAAAGTTGTATATCCGCAAAACTTTATTGGGGAACAGAGAGTAGTGCAGTTTACCGGAGAGGCTATTTTTGATATTGCAAAAGATATGCTTCATCCGTTTATTGTATCTACGGGCGGAACATCCATTAGAGTTACAGGTACAAAGTTTAATGTAAAGTCTTACGATGATGATAAAGATGTACATACTGCCTTAATGGAAGGAAAGGTTATAGTGGAGTATGCAGATTCTTTGGGACGAGGGAGAGAGATATTTCTTAGGCCCGGTGATGTATCCGTTTATAACAAATCTACAAAGGAGATTAAAGTAACTATTACAGATACATATATGTATTCATCATGGAAAGATGGTGTATATTTTTTTGATGCTAAACCCCTTGAGAGCATAATGATAGATATTTGCAGATACATGGATCTTAATTATGTATTCTTAAAAGATGAGCTTAAACATAAAGTTCTTTCTGGCAGAATTAAGATAAAAGACTCTGCTTTGGAGATGATTGAGCCTTTTGAAGGATTTATGCCAGGCCACATAAAATTAAATGGCAAAACAATAATTATTCAATAATTAATTTATAAAAAAGCTATTTCAATGTTTAAAACAGGAGTGAAAACATTTTACCTTCTTTTAGTTATGGGGGTTATGATTACCTCCGGCACTCTTAGCGCACAGACTAAAGGTAAGCTCTATGATGTAAGATTGGATAATGTTACATTAAAAGAGGCACTGAACTATGTATCTGCTCAGTGTGGATATGACTTCGTTTATGAAGATGCAGACTTTGCCAATACTCAGCGTATTAGCAAGAACTTCAAGCAGTGTTCTATTGATTCTATTCTAAAAGGCTGTCTTGAGGGTACTTCACTTACTTACATAATAGACAAGAATAATGTCTATATCAAAGCAAGTGCAAAAACACAAAACATCTCTGTACCAACAAATTCAAAACAACAGACTACAGGCAATGTTGTTTCCGGTATTGTGAGAGATGAAAATGGAGAGCCTCTTCCAGGTGCTAATATAATTGTAAAGGGTGAGCCTGGCAATGGTACAAACACAGATGTTGACGGTAAGTTCTGTTTAAAAATCAACAACATTAATAAAGACAATGCTCTTATAATCTCTTTTATTGGTATGAAGGAGCAGGAGGTACCGATTGGCAACCGTCAGGTTGTTGAGGTTACTTTAAAAGAGGACAGAAACGTCCTTGAGCAGATTGTTGTAGTAGGATACGGTGCTGTTAAGAAAAAAGATATTGCCGGGTCTGTACAGAATGTTACATCTTCACAGATAGAGGAGACTAACATTCCTAACTTTGAGAGAGCTATTCAGGGTAGGATGTCGGGTGTTCAAATTACATCTACATCCGGTATTCCTGGATCTTCTTTTAATATTCAGATTAGAGGTAGAGGATCTATTAATGCAGGTACTGAACCGCTTTATATTGTTGATGGTGTTCAGATGACAAACGGTGCAAGAAGTACCGGTGTACTTACTAATGCAGATGCTATGTCTAGCATTAATCCTGCTGATATTGAATCTATTACAGTTCTTAAAGATGGTGCTTCCGCTTCTATCTACGGAGCTCAGGCAGCTAACGGGGTTATAATTATTACTACCAAGAGAGGATCTGCTGGCAAAACTAAGGTGTCTTTTAGCGCAACTGCAGGTGTTCAGCAGCTTGTTCGTAAGGTTGATGTAATGGACGGAAAACAGTGGGCAGAATATGCTCTTACAGAATACAAGAATTATGATGCTGTTTACGGCACTACTCTGTATGAGCAACGCCGTGCTATGTTTGAGGGTTTTGGATGGGGTGCTGACGGTTATTCAAATGCACCTACAACAGACTGGTATAAAGAAATTTTCCACAAGGCGGTTGTTCAGAATTATGAAATTGGCATTCAAGGAGGTAACGAAAAAACTCGTTTTTATATATCTGGTAACTATAATGATACAGATGGTATAATCAAACATACAGGCTATTCAAGAGCAACAGGAAGGGTTAACTTGACTCATGAATTCAACAAGTGGCTTACTATAAATACAAATAATACATTTGGTCGTAATAAATATAATCAAGCATCTACTGTTGCTTCATCTAATCCGTCGAGAACTGCAATGCTGTTGCTGCCTGGTGTTTCTCCAAGAGATGAGAACGGAGAATGGGTAAGAGACCTCTCTTATGGTTACTATACTCACAACGTACCTCAAATGCTTGAACTTAACGAATATACCGGTACAAACTGGTCTCTCACTTCTGCTAATGATCTTACCTTTAAGATTATAGACGGTCTTACTTTTAAGAGTAGTTATAACTTTGACTATTCTTGGATGAAGGAACACCAGTACAGCGACCCACGTACCAGACTTGGTTATAAATCTGGTGGCGTTGTATCTGCTTATGCTACAGATATTAACAAATTCCAAACAGAACAAGTTGTTACTTATAACAAAGAGTTTAAAGAGAATACGTTGAATGTTGTTGGCGGATTCTCCTACATAGATCACAAGTATCACTCAATAAGTGCTTCTGCCATTGGAGTTGCGCATCCGGATCTTAGTCTTCTAAGCAGCGCTTCAACACCACAAACAACAGGTGAGAGTTTCTCTGAGTGGAAGATGGCCGGATTTTTTACAAGAGTAAGCTTTACTCTAAAAGATAAATATATCTTCTCTGCAACTGCAAGGTATGATGGTTCTTCTAAATTTGGAGAGGAAAACAAATGGGGTTTCTTCCCATCTTTGTCATTTGCATGGAGATTGAAGAACGAGAATTTCCTAAAGAATGTAAATTGGCTCAGTGATCTTAAACTTAGAGCCAGCTACGGTATTACTGGTAACTCAGATATAGGCAGTTACGTATCGGGTAGACTTTATTCGGGAGGTCATGCATATAATGGCATTTCAGGTATTCTTGCTTCATCAATAGGTAATCCTAAATTGTCATGGGAGAAGAAGCACTCAAAGAACATTGGTATTACAGCAGGATTTTTTGACGGTAGAATTACTATAGACATTGATGCTTATAGAGATGATACTAAGGATCTTCTATATTACCGAACAATACCTCAAACAACCGGTTTTACAAGCATCCCTTCAAACATGGGCAGCGTTAGAAACCAAGGTGTTGACATTCAATTGAACACAGTTAATATTGACAGAGGAGACTTTAGATGGAATACAGAGTTCAATATCTCATTCTATAAAAACGAGGTTACCAAGCTTCAGGATGGTCTTAATCAGATTGGTAATTACAAAGTTGGTAAACCGGTATCATCTGAGTTTATCTATAAATGGGCTGG